>Ga0302186_10003536_pt1 | contig 11414 bp, 6 predicted proteins | sample II_Bog_E1_2_FD_198782 | JGI IMG/M metagenome (GOLD analysis project Ga0302186, IMG submission 198782) | Peat permafrost microbial communities from Stordalen Mire near Abisko, Sweden - II_Bog_E1_1 | ecosystem: Environmental > Terrestrial > Soil > Wetlands > Peat | place: Sweden: Abisko, Stordalen...
TATTCGCTAAAATAATCATTTTGTCCATTTCCGATCAGGGAGTCTATCAGGATGTTGTTAACAATTAATTTTAAAATTTGATTCGATTTGATAACTTCTTTATGCCAATGAAATTTTATTTTTCAAAATTATCAGACCGTAAATTAAATGGTTAAAACTCAATATGGAAGATATTGAATCCAAATATTTCCTTCGTTCAATTTCAGGCAAGATAATTATCCTTTAAAATTTTATACGACGAGTTTATGAGGAGATTACGAGGTGAATCATTATGATTTTATAGTATTGATAAATGCGTTGAGGTTTCTTCAATAACTGTTTGCTCCATTTAAGATAAGCGCTGATCAGGAAGCGATTGGTTTTATATGTCAAGGAAATTTATTAATAATTACTCAAGACATATCTATAAATAAAAACCAACTAAAATTACAATAAGAATGGGATTAAAATATCTCTATCTTTTTGATTTAATCGAGTAATAGATTGAATAGAATAAAAAGAGTAAAATAAATCATTCAGTCAAAGAGGATTTTTGGAGATAAAAAAAGTTGTTAATGACAAAAAAGAAAATAGTTGAAAGATAAGTAAAATTAAAAAAGCTAAATTCAATTCAATTTTAATATTGACATCTTCGAACGATTATTTACATTTATTAAGATCATCTTTTCTTGGAGATAAAAAAACATCGTCATTCATGATCTATTCAAAAAAATACAAAATCAGATCGCTGTTATGATTTGAGCTCCAACCCCGTCTACCAATCTTTATAAATATTAATGAAATTTGCTTTAATTTATTGTAAAAATACTTCAAAGCAAATGATCATTTCAGATTAGTAACTCCTCTTCAACTGATATTTATGTTGCTATTTTATTAATAAAGATAATAGGAGTCAGTATAAGATAAATTATATAAACCAATAATATGTATTTAGGAAATTTCATTAATTTATTTTATCATAATTTGGATGATTTTTTTACAATTTGTTTTTTAGAAAGTTCAAGGTATCGAAGAATTGTTTTTGCAGCAAACTCATAATCAGAAATTTCATTATATAGTTGAGCAGAGATGCGCCAGTATATTTTTCCATCAAACTGGAAAAAAGCTGGAAAACAGTTGGAGTATTCATCAGCCAACATCTTAAAAGCAATTTACGAGCATAAATTAGGATCATCAGCAGGAACAAGTACATTGGCCATCGATCCTATGCATTTCGGATCTTCAGTCAAAAGTTTTGTTTTAAAAATTTAAGCAGCCCTTTTGGCACCAGCGATCACTAAATTGTGATTATATTAAGCGACTTTATTCTTGCCAAAAGATTATAAATATTATACTCCTTTTTTGATGCAGAGATAGGATGTCAAATCTCGAGTTCCTGTCCAATAATACTATTTTTAAGGACCCATACCATAAAAATTGCCTGTGATGACTGGCTTCACAATTTCCAAATAATGATCATCTAGATAAAGAAAAGCTGCATTTTTAGGCGCAAAGGACCACTTATGAAAATTGGAAAAATATGCATTAGGTTTCATTTCAGCCATATCAAGAGGAATTTGGCCTATTGCATGAGCCCCATCAATGAATAAAGGAATATTCTTCTCAGCAAAGAAGAAAGAGAGAGAATCTACAGGGCAGACCACTCCTGGTGTGGATATTACATGATCAAAAATAGCTAAATTGATTTTATTGGGATAGCTATTGACAAAATGCTAGACTTTAAGTTGAATATTTTATGAAGTTTGAAAGTCTTTTTCAGTAAACTCAAGCTTAATTACAAGTTGATTACATCAAGGATGGTAATATTATATCTCTCGCGAATTACTGTTACTGTTTTACGGATTGAGGCATAAGCAGTGTTGGGCAGTAGAATAGTATCTCCCTCTTTCCATTTCATAGATTTTAATAAGCTGTTTATCGCATCTGTGGCGTTCTGCACGAGATATACATTCTTTGGAGGACAATTTATTTTTTAGGCCACAAAAACTCTCATTTAATTGATAAGCTTTTACGAATCCCCTCTAAACCATGTTTCAGTGTTAAACTAACATTGCTCCTCCAGCGTCCTCTTATATATCATGACACTTTTTGGGCAAAGTCCGTAGCTAGCATGATTGACATTAATATATTTTGGGTCCACATAAAAATCCGCTAGTCTTTTTTTGCCAAATTGACTCATTGATAAGATAGGATTATTAATAGCCAATAAAATAAATGAGAGCCTAAATATAATCTACAGAGTGATGGTTCATCTCGCTGAATAAAATTCTTTTATTAAGTAAGTTAGTATAAGCATTATTTGTTGTGAACATAAAATATATCAGAATGGATTTTAAAGACTATAATAAAAGAATAAACTGTTGTTGAATTATAATATTAAATGAGCAAAATTATACAAAAAGACCAATCTATTATTTTTCCAATTTCTACATCTCATCTCTAGGAGTCAGAGAGATTAACTTTTCTGCCAAATGATCTTATTAAGGAGATGTTAATCCTCAATGAAAATAAAATAGCTTTAGTAAAACTGAGATCAATTATCATCTATAATTTACTTTAAAACAAACCACAGAATACCATTAATGTCAATAGAAACATAGATAAAATTGTGTTCTCTTCGAGCGTTGACTCTTTCTTTGCTTTAACTGAAGATTAATGGGAATTGATATCAATTACAAATTAAGACTAATTCATTATTAAGTCATAATATAAACTTGGTTAAAATAAATGGAGAAACGAGAACAAAGAGTGGGCTCCGTTAATCTATAAGTTTTAATAATCAGAAAGAATTATTCTCATTCGTAAATTTTATGGAGAAAGCCTTGTGGTAATTTTTGGAACAGATGAGGGTTTTAAAAAGGAGTGGGAGTTTTCATGCAACTAGGAGTGCTTGGGCAAACTAAATTAAACGAATTATCTTATAAATTTTAGGCAGCAAATCAATAAATTTAGTATAACTATGTAGATTTATGATACTTACAAGAAATCGAAGCAAATTTATAAAATCATGAATAACATAGAGCCTCATATAACAAAATCAGTAAAATTATTTCAGAAGTATTCGATTGGAGTCAAAGGGAAATAATAAGAAAGATGGTTGATCATATTAATTGGAGTTAATTTCAAATTTAATGGGAGAGGACTCATTATGGCTAAGTTGTTAGAAGACAGCAATAACTAATATGAAATTATTGGTATACATTCTTAAACAAATTGCGATCTTTATGATATTGTGTCTAGTAACTACTCGTAAAATATAATTGTTTTGCTTCAATACAAATATTAGGCAGCAACAAAAAACACAAATATGTAATTATGCCTTTATAAATTAAATGAAGCAAATTAACTTATTTTAACAGATTGCATTGATATAACAGATAACATTTAGGGCTATAAGTACGATAAAAATACAACAACTTTGCTTGTATACCACAATAATTTAAAGATAAACGAAAAGAATAATGAGTTTACAATCATAAAACATAAAATAATTAATAAAAAAAGCTTATATGCTTCCATTCTCAAAACTATAAATCATTCCAAAGAAGTAGAGTTAAATAATTAAACCATCAGAAGCATCTTAGATTTATTATGATATGAATTAGTTTTATTCAAATTATATATTCATTTTATTATTAGCATCAGTAGCTAATGTTGTATGCTACGATTGAAGTTTGCGACTGATAGTTCTCTCCTTATTATTTCCCTTTTAATTCAAGACGTTATGATAATTCAGTTTAAAAATATATACTATCTTTCAAAGAAATAAAAAAAGTATTTTTTTTACTGATCAATTGTTTGATTATCTCTTTATTCAAATTATGCATATCATCACTATAATTTGAATATATCAAAGCTGTAAGAGCTAATAATAATAACACAGTCATTCTACAATGAATTATTAACTACTTCAGAAAAATTACGCTTATAGAGAACAAGATCCTTAATATAAGGGCTAAGACTTTGATAGGGAATTAGCAAAGGGACCTGCGGAACAACGCAAGTTCAGGGATTGCTTATGCTGCCTATTATATATATTTTTTTGGGCAGCTCTCGTCGCTATAGCTTCCTATGCCTTCGCAAATGGAAATCCTCAGCTTTTAGCAGCTCCGTTTGATTCGACAGGTACTTCATTATAATAATTTAAGGTCATCAATGCGGTTACGGTAGCTATAAAGATTATCCTTTTGCCTATTATAACAAATTAAATATTAGCTAATTTGGTTGTGTTCAATTCTGTCCAGTAAGTGATTAGTCATCATTTTTAACAATGTTCAATGGCACTCTCCAAACTAACAAACGATTTCCATCTTACCAAACCTTTCAAGTGGTGAGCTTGTGTTTCCCTCTTTCATAATCTTTAAATAAGTATATTGTAACGGGACTGGGTTATTATGATAAAGTAATTAGTGATTTAAAAGCAACTTGGAAAATTTCACTAATATCATTGTTTACAGCCTTGCTGCTTTCTATCATATTGATGGTTTTTATTCAAACTTTTGGGGGCTGCATTGTCATGACTGTTATCTTTCTATACCTATGTGCACTCACAGGATTGGGAGTTTGTTGCATGGTTGCTTCACGAGATGGAATTGAAGGTTATTAATAATACGCAAATCCATAGCTCCTCTAAGCTGCAGCTTATCTATGCTGGGGATTGACTGGACTATCGATATTAATTCTTCTTTGCAGTCTTCGTAAGCTAAGAATCGCTGCCGCTATCATAAAAACTGCTGCATAATTTACACGATCTGAATGCAAAATTATAATAGTCCCATTTTTAATGTTTGCAGCCATAGTAATTACGTTTTTACTCAGAGTCTTTTCTTTATCTTTTGGTTATATTCTTCCATCTACATCTTCAGCTGCGGATAAGTTCGATCGTGCGGTAGCTCACCTTATGCATGCATTGATTGGCAAGTTGGAGTTAAAAGAAGTTTGGGATTATTCTTATTTGGGCTTTTTTGGTAAACCTCATTTAATATAGGAATTGTGAAGTCGCTATAGCCATTTGTCAATTTGTGATTGCCTCCACTGCGGCCTATTGGTATTTTTCTCATTTGGACAAATCAAATTTCCCTTTAGTTAGGAGTTTCTGTCGCTCAGTTACTTATCAATTTGGATCTCTAGTCTTCGGAGCCTTAATTCTATGTATAGTTTGGATGTTACAAATAATGTTGGAAGTTCTACATCATTTTGCTAAAAATGGCACATTATCAGATAATCCTGCTAACAATGTATGTTCTGACTATTGCATTAAATGTGCTCGCTGCTGTCTAGCTTGCTTTGAAAGATTTGTGCGTTTTATCACTAAAAATGCCTTTTTAATGATGGCTATTACTGGAGAAGGATTTTGCAGTTCTGCCCATCAAGCCTTTTACCTTGCGATGAGAACTTCAGGATAATATGCAATTTCTCATGGAGTTGGTCACACTATCATGTTCTTTGGAAAGTTGTTGGTTTCTGTGGCAGTGAGTTTATTTGCTTACTTACTGGCAACTGGAATCTAATAATTTCAATAGAATATTTATTCTCCGCTAACTCCAACTGTCGTATCTATTTTTCTATGTAGATGAGCTTTGTTATTAGTTATGTAGTTGGATCATTTTTCATGGATGTTTTTGCAGTGGCAGCAGACACTATCTTACTTTGTTATAGTTTAGAAATGGATATTCTAAAAGGAATCTCATATGCCTGCCCTCCTGGATTAAAAACTTTACTCGATTCAAATAGAAAGTGAACAGATTATTGATTGCAACAGTACCTTTAGGATCAAACTAAGATTATTGAATGTATTAATTATTTTTGCCTTTTTGAACGAGATCAGATTTGTAAATGCAGTTTTTTCAATTATTCATATTTTATTAGAAATAGTCTAAAATGAACATGCTCCCTATATTATTATAATAAGCATGTCATAGCAGTTAGAATTAATTCTGAAAAATAAAAACAGAATCGCTGTGAATCGACTCAAAGGAGTTTTGGATCAGTGTGCTCGCTTGCACAGCGATCTAAACTCTATAAAAAATTTTACTTTTAAAATGAAGAGAAGAATAGATGCTGGCATGAGATCAATTCGGGACTAGATTAGATCAGCCAATAAAATATCAATAAGTACTAAAAATAGTAAGGTTTACTGTCAAAATCTCAATAAATAAAATGACTCAAATGTTTTAAATAGACTTGAATGCATTGAAGTTGATCTTCCTTCCAAAGACAATGCTACTTGCTGGAAATAATCTGAAAATAAGTTAAGTGAAAAAATAATGCTGGAACTTCAAGAAATAAAACTGCTTGAGCAAAGATAAAACTTGATTAGAAAGAAAAACGAGAGAATGACAAGCTACTACAGTGAAAACAAAAGGAGACTTGATGTAACTAAAAGTCAAGTTTATGAACATCAAAAATGATAATGCTGATAATCATACTCTTTATCTTTTGAAAGAATCTTTATTGAACATTATTTCTTTTAAACTATTTATTTATTTCTTTTATTGTTTTATATATCACAAAAAATATAGTTATATTTTTACCGACTTCTCCGTCAGTTAATCTAAAAAGGTCATTTTTTTTTATCTTAAAATATATTTAGATTTATGCTATGTAGATCATACTGATTGCAGGTATTTCATAAACTGCTGGTGCTGTCCCCTGAATTTCACTCTTCTTTTATTAACGCTGCCTCCACTAAGAGTCAACTCATAATAATTGTTGAGGCCTTTTACCATGGAAATTAGGTGATGTCTTTCGAATTAACGATTATAAAGAGAAACTATCCTTAAATCTCCATTAGAATAAAGCTAAAGGTTGTATATTTATAATCTAAATGAGGGGGCTGATCCAATCTATACAATCGCTTATACCTTACAAGCTAATTTACCCTCGTCCCCATTTTCATCAGATAAGTCTTAATCACGATTTTATTCTTCAAATAAATCTGAGTACTCGGAGGCCGTTAAATCTAATCTTTAGAGAATTTCGGCTTGCTAACGAACAGACTATGATTCAGGACTACATGAACGTTGGCGAGGCTATTTTTTTGATATTTTTTCATCTTGCATAGTATATTTTTTTGAATATTGCTATTTCTCCCCAACGGGCGAGATTCCAATATATTTTTTATTTTCCTGATTCTTGCTTGATATTTTAGGCTCTCTGACTGTAATCAATGGTCTTTCTTTTTCTTTTTCTTAAAACCCTTCAAAATTATCTTCCAAAATTTGGTTGTTCTGTTTGATTTTTCTTGCACTTTCAGTTTAAGGTTCTTAACTCTTTTTATTTTTAAAGCCATATGATTGTGCTTTCTGCACCTCCTTTTTTATTTCGTTACTTTTTGTTTTGATTGGCTATTTTTGTGGAACACTTTATCTTTCAGCCTAGTATTTTCTTTTTGTTTCACTTTTTCTTTAGGGCTCCTGCTTTTTTGGTGGTGATTCTTTTCGTTGTTGGACAGGAATAACTTCGTCTCCGGGATTCATAGTTAAAAGTGCTGTCTGTGATTAGTTAGGGACAGTATTTTAATATAATTTAGCCTTTGCTTTTAACTATAATTTAGTTTGGTCCTTATCTCCATTTAAACATTCAATTAAGGCTGTTTTGAACTAATAACCTTCTTCAGGTCTAAGTTTCTGGATAATAAAAAGAGTAAATTTGGAATGTGCCTTAAACAGTTGATTGATCAATTTGCATCTAAAAGTTTAAATTATCCCTTAAAGATGCAGATTATGGATTAGTTCTTAGATGTTATTGTTCTAAATATTATCAAAAAGACGATTGATTCCGGCAAGAAGTATATTGAAATCTTTATTGCTAGGTCAATAAGCGTAACAATCGAACTACGAAACAGAATCAGGCCATTAAAGATAAAAGTCAGCAGGAAAAGTAGTGCCCATTTCCCATATTAAGGGGGTAATTGTTGACTGCTCCTCTTCAGCGTTGAAAATATTAGCAAGGAGAAGGGAACAAAGATGCTGAATGACGATAAAATTACTTTGAAAGAGTGTAGAGAACGCTCATATATTGAATTATAACTAAAATTTGTATTCAAATTCATATATGATTGTACAAGAATAGTTAACCAATAAAATGTTGAATCATTCAAAGTAACTGATAAATCAATATGATTTTTTTGGTGTCAATAAGGTTAAGATGATATTTATCAATCTCTCATCAAGGAACTAAAAGGCAAAACAAATGAAGACGTAAGATATTTATTATTGATCCATACAATATTGAATTACAATCAAGTTAATCTCGAACGATTTAGTGATTTTGCTTGATATGCTTGGTCGGTATTATAGTTCAGTTCGATGTATTTATTGAAAATATCATCATCATATAGGTTTGTGAGGTCGAACAATTACCCTATTTGCTTTTTTGCTATATCTTGATGTTACGAACCATATTTTATATTCTTTGATTATTGCAGAACATGAGGATTGGTTTATCCTTTCAATTATTTGCTTTATTGGGCTACACGAGATTTTTTTAATATTTTTTATTTAACTGCATGATCTTTAAGATTATTTCTCAGATAACTGTTATTGAGCATTTCAATTTTTTGTTTATTCTCCTGTAGGAAATCTTAAAGCTCAAAGTGTTTTAATTTTTTATTGTAAGATTGCATGCCATAACTTTATTTAAGAGTTTTTTCAGATAATTTAGGGAGCCTACTCATCTGTTTATCAGTTTTCTTTAATTATTTTCTTTAGATATTTTTGATCTTTGTATGCTTTAGTTCCTCCATTTAGTTTATTTTGAGAATTGGATCATTTTTTAAGTTTAATCTTTTAATTGGAGATCGCATCATAGATAAATGCTATAAAGTACCATGCAGCTCATTAATCTTTTGAAAGGTGCTCAGTGTGCTTTCTTTAGTCTCAATTCTGAGATACTCCATCATTTATGTAAAAGGAGAAATTTGTTTGCCAATTTGATTTAAAACAATTTTTTCACCTTCAGCCCTCCCTTTATTTGTATTTGTATTTATATTTTATCTTTTGTTTATTTATTGATTTTTATTGGGAAACATTTATTATGATAATGTCTATACAATCTTGAAAAAGGACTCAAAGTTTATTTATCCTTAGCAATCTACATATTTTTTAAAAAGCTCAGCCAACTTACGCTCTTTACAATATATGACTGGAATTTTTCTTCTAATTTTTTATGATTTTTCTATTTAGCTGGAGCCAATATTCTCTCCCATTTGTTCGGTTTCAAGAAAAATGGCTTTATTTTACATGTTATCCAGTTATAATCTTGACTATTACGTCGAAATTTTAGCCATTGGAGATACTTTTTATAATGAAGTACAATTTATGATCGATGGATGATCTTAGACCTGAGCTATATTTTGAAAAGCGGGCGCGATATTTGATAGAGAATTGCAATTGTTATTCTTTTTGTTATGTGCCGCAATGATATGAAAATCTTTGCAGAAAGTCATAAACTAGTGAAGATTCATTTTCACCGATTTTTCGTTGACGTCATCGAAATGTTTGTGCTTCAGTTTTGCATTGTTCAACTTGCAGTAATATCCATATATAAGTTTTAAATTTGGTTGTGGATTGGCGGAGGGATCAATCTGTGATTACTTTTCTTTATTCATTTTTGCTATTATTTAAAATAGAAGAAATTTATTTATTATTTATAAAAGCATAAGCTAATGTTTATCTAGAATCGCTGATAAATATTTTTGTTGGCTAATAATTTATATTATTGGAGATGGATAATTTTCTAAAATCAAAAATGCCAAAGAGATCGTTCAGTTCGGTAGTAGATCGATCGGAAGGCAAAATATAGAACATTAAAACGGAATACCAATAAATGAAGACATCATTCAATTCATCCAAAAAAATCAAGGAATAAGATAAGGGTTTCGTTTTTAGTTTAAGCAACTTTTAATAAAAAAATAGGGCAAAGAAAGGTACTGGAGATAAGATTTAAAGAGTTGAGACTCTATCTTCTCAAAGCCCAAGCTCGTCAGCAGAGGAAGATATATAATCCAAGAGAAAAATGATTTACGGCAGCGAGTCCTTTAAGGAAAAATTTTAAGAATAGTTTCCACCATCTATAGAGTCAAACAATGACATTTTTTCAATGGTTTTTCTCAATAAATCGAAAGCTACTGAATCAATATCAACTGTTGCATCTTTTTCAAAAAAACCAAAGTCTTCCTCAAAAATTGAGCAGGTTGTTGAAGATCCTTCAATCTCAATAGCAGATTTCGAACTTGGAAAAAAATTAGGAGCAGGAAAATTCGGATAAGTTTTTATTGCTCGGTATATTTGTCGTAAAATAGACATAAAAAATCAGGATTTATGTGTGCTATCAAAAAAATTGATAAATCACATGTTGATAACAAGCTGATTATTCAACTCATTCGAGAAATCAAGATTCAAAGCTTTTTAAATCACCCGAACATTGTGAAAATGTATACATTTTTTGCAGACAAAACCTACATATATTTAGCCCTTGAGGTTTGCTTCTCTGGTCAACTCTACAATTTTTTAAAAAAGAAAAGAAAATTAAATGAGGATATGACAAGATATGTAGTGCAGCAAATTTGTAGAGCTCTGGATTATATGCATTAAAATTAAATCATTCATAGGGATCTTAAACCAGAAAATGTCATTTATCACTGCGTACTTGTATCTTAATTAAGGGGTTGCTCAAACTTTGTGATTTTGGATGGTCAATCAGTACGAATACTATGCGAGGAACCTTTTGTGGCACTCCGCTTTATGTTTCTCCATAACTTTTGAAAAGAAAAAGCTATAATAACAAAATTGATGTTTGGAGCGTCGGAATTCTCACGTATGAGCTTCTATTTGGACGTGTTCCCTTTTAAATTACAACGGAGCAAGACTTTATGAAGATCGTAGAAATAATGTAATATAGGTCGAAGACGAAATTAAATTTTCGAAGGCTACTCGAGTTTCAAATGAGGCCAAAGATTTTATTCTGATCTGCTTATAAAAAGATCCTCGGGATAGATTTACTCTTCCTGAACTCCTTTAACACCCATTTCTTGCGCGTGTTGAAAATGTATCGATGGTCGAATTGTATTGATCATCAAATTCCATGTATAATGAAGTATTTTAAATGATTATAATCAAAAGACAATCACATATTATGATCTACAAATGATTCAAATTGATTCTTCTGTATCGCTATCGTAATAGAGTTATTTTATGTTTGAAGAGTTTCTATTTTCTATTTGATTGAACTATTTCATATTTTGATAATTAAAAGGGTTAGTACCCAATTGATCTTATTCCAATTTGCAATCATTTTATTAACAAAAAGCTAATTGATGCATATCTAAAGATTATTCTGATTTTGGAAATTATAGCTAATGTATACTAAAATCGAACTATTCACCTTTCAATTATTTTTTAAATGATTTGGTG
>Ga0302186_10003541_pt1 | contig 11398 bp, 14 predicted proteins | sample II_Bog_E1_2_FD_198782 | JGI IMG/M metagenome (GOLD analysis project Ga0302186, IMG submission 198782) | Peat permafrost microbial communities from Stordalen Mire near Abisko, Sweden - II_Bog_E1_1 | ecosystem: Environmental > Terrestrial > Soil > Wetlands > Peat | place: Sweden: Abisko...
ATACACCTTCATCTTACCATTCTCTTATGGCCTAAACGTATACTATAGGGTAGGGGGTAGGTAGTCCTTAGGGTGACGTAGACTCTTGCTATGTATTCACTAAATTTTTTCCATTTTCTAATACTAGAAACAACCTAATATCTCATCTCTTATATATTCGATTTGACAATCAACTAGAAACAAGGTATATTACATATTCAATTTTGTATTTATTTTGAGTATAAAGTTATCCCAAGTTTAACAACTGATGTATGAAGAGTTAAAGATCTGTCTCAACCGGATACTTTAACATTCTTAAAATAGTAATAATAAATGTCTGACGTACATGGTTATTATTATGGTGAATAAGCGATATCTCGAATGAAAGATCCTACAGGATGTTGCTACTAGATAGTGACTTAGCTTTCCTCACCCGTAAATAGTCGTAATTATTAATATATAAACAGTTGAGTTAATTTTTTTAATTCCGCATAAACGGGATTCAGGCCAGGCTTTGTATGAAAAGATATATTACGGATAAAAGTTATTCTTTAACGACATCTAATAATACAGATAGTTTTAATACGCTTAAGTCAGAAATGACTAGTAAAAGTTTACAGCGTTTAAAAGACAAAAATGCAAAAGATAAATATTATCGTAATAAAGAAAAACGAATAAAGAAAAAAATTAAACGACTTAAAAAGCAGCTACGACAGAAGCGACTTGACGCAGTAGAAATACTGTTTGAAGAACGAGCAGATAGGTTAGAGGCCAATCTTCCGGCATCTGAGAGATGGTTTAGAGAACTGTATTTCAAGGAAGATATAACTAGAAACATTACTTACTCCTTGTATAAGGATGAATTTAATAGGCCATTCAATACAATGTATATCCCAGATGTCTGTAATCGCGGGTATCGATATCTAATTGAAATAGATGGCGGATATCATAATACTCCAACTCAGCAAGCTAAAGACTTTAAGCGTGATTACTATTTTCATAAACGTGGGTATATAACGATAAGAATTAAGGATAGGGATATGGAATCCTATAAAGCCGGGATAGAAGCAGTTAGAGCTAGAATTAAAGAGATAGAAGGGTTATCTAATGTCTAATTTACTTAATGAATTTAAAGAAGTCCCTGGTTCCGGGGTAATAGTCTTTCTAGATAAATCCCAATATTCCTTCTATACCTTCTTCTCCTCTACTCTTCCTTCTCTTCTTTGTACACATCTCTTAACGCTTAAAGCTGGTACACACGATAATAAACAGCTTCAAGCATCTTTTAATGCAGATAGCTTAACTCATCTGGTTGTTGCCGGATATGATAAAGATCCTGGATCTATTGAACTTAGAACTCAATATGAGCGCATTGTTAATGAGTTTAAGGGTAATGAATACAAGAATATGAGAGAAGGGTATAAAGCCATTGGATACAGACTTAAGAAATACGTTTTAAACGACTTTAGAGGTGACAGGGGCAATATCCAACCCCTTATATATGTTTGTGGTAAATCTCCTTCCCTAGGGGATATTGTGCTCGGTATATTTGATTCTGTCCCCGATGCTAATGAATGGATTGAATTAACCTATGGTAATTCTGTAAATGACCTACTTCCAATTTATAAAGATAATAGTTTAACCCGAGAATATCATAATAAGTATGGTCTTAAGATATGTCGGTAGTTTGGTTATTGCCGCAACTAGAAACGCGGGTGTGCTCATACGCGTTTGTTATGTTTACGAAGTAAACTAACATTGATGCCTTCGGCAGTTGACAATTACTAGAAACAATGGTATATTAAAAGAATGATTACAAATAAAGAACTTGACCGTAAAATAGCAGATTTAGTTGGTGACGCTAAAGTATATAATATTCGTTCTCATGAATATCAATGGGAAGAAGTTACAGTTAAAGAACTTAAAGTAGAAGATTATTCTAGTAATGTAGACTTGGCTATTAGCGCGGCTAAACGTATTGCAGATAAGAATAACTATACGTTTGTATTAACCTATCTTCCAGAAACTACTGAATGGCGAGCAGCATTTGGTGATTATGGAGATTGTGCAGAGTATTCCGGGTTTAATCCGGCATATTGTATTTGTATAACGATTTGCAAGTTCATGGGAAAGCTATGAGTGTAGAAGTTCAAACTCGTAAATGTAAGGCTTGTGGAAAAGAAGCAATTAGAGCTAATATTGGAACCTATACAAAGAAATCTTCTAAGCGTTGGATTGGTGAAGATGGGCGACAATGGAATGGGCTTAAATGTCCAGATTGTCAGCGAGATACGGCTAAAAATAATATGAGAACTCTACGCCTAAAGAGAAAATATTCTAATGACACCTGAAATTGTAGAACTTGGAATTGAAATTACTGCGTATATCCATGAACTACATGATTTAACTAAAGTTATTAAAGATATGGACAAGACGCTTATTAAAGAGTCCACTGAAGATAACCAAATGCTTATGCAGGAAATCATTACTAGATATAAGAACAATGTTGAGCGGTTAAGGATTCTTCTTGAGGCATATTTTTTTGAGGAAGAGAAGGAAGGTATCCCTACAGACTTTTCCTTTAGAAGACTTTATAAACAACTTAAGAGAGCCTATTAAGATTTTAATTTATTCAAAATTTCAAGGAATAAAAATTCGATTGATAGTGGGTCTGATTTGCACGTGGCACCACGAAATCGTTGATGCTGGATCTTCCTGGTAAAGTCCGCATTGTTCTAAGATATCTACAGTAATCCACTTCTTAACTTCATTATCTTCATCTCTAATGTCAATGGCTTCACACACTTCATGTGAACTATTAGGGGCTCCTCCAGCATCTGTATTATAGTGTCCTGGTCTATAACCGCTATTTACGATCATTGGTTTCCCATATAAAGTTCGTAGTTTATTAACTGCGGTTAGTAGATTAGATAGATTAGTTTCTAACTCTGGGGTAAGTGGAAATTCAACATCCCGACCCATTAATATTTCATCTCTTGAAATCATTGACTTTTTTTCCTTTTTCATGAAAGAGCATGATGGACATCTTAGCCACCCGGCTAATTTATCTATATACATATAAGATAAACAAATTGAACAAATTCGTTCGTTCATTATACTTTATTATACTTTCTTAAATTTTCTTTAGCAGGTAGGTATTGTAGATTATCTAAAGTATGTAATCCTCTAACATTTTTCCCTTTTAAAGGAATAACATGATCTACATGGTATCCTTTAGGGCAGTTTTTATAAAACTCTTCAATTTCTTTTAAATTCGCCCACTTAGGGGTTTGCTGTAGTAAAGAAGCTCTACGTTTCGCATTTAACGCTAACTTACGTTTAACAGTTTTCTTTCTATATTCTTTAATATCTTCTTTATTTTTAAAGCGATATTCTTTTTGATAAAGACTTATCTTTTGACTATTTTGCTTATTATAGTTATTAGATTTATTATTACAGTAGGATTTATTAGCTAAATACCATTCTTTCTTTTTTTGATCAATTCTCTCGCGATTCTTTTCGCGATAGAGTTGATAATATGTCTTTTCTTTCATAACTAAGTTGTTAAATTTAACAACTATATTAAGAGCATATTTACGCAATTCTGACCGCCCTTAGTGGGTAATTAATATAAGAGCAGCTAACGCAAAATATACTTTTAAATTGTCTAACTAAGGATATTTATGAAACAAATTGATAAGCTACTGTTTTTGTCTTTATTAGTCGGGTATACAGGTAAAGTATGTATTTTAGGGGCTAGTCCATCAGATGCTGCTATCGTTCTTGTATTAGCCGCCGCTCATCTAGTTAATAGATATTACGATAATAATAAAGAAATTACTGAATTAAAGGGCGAACTTTCTGCAATTAAAGATGCTTTAATTCATCATGCTAAAGAAATTCAGGATCTTAAAACCACAAGTGCAGGAATGAAACTCGCTTCTGGAATGCGTCAACTTAAGTAATATATGAATATCGACACGTTGCTTGAAAATTGTAAGTCAGAAGCCGAACTAAGGGCTTTCTGTACTAGTCAGTTTAAGCAAGTGCTTAATCTATCGAAGCGTAATAAAGAGCTTGAAGAAAAGCTTTTAGAATCTAAAAAAGAATCTAAAGAACTTATTAAAAAGGAAATGAATAATTCTCCTATCCTTCTTGAAGCTGGTAATATTAAAGGCCAGGAAGATGCTAAGCAAATTGCCCAAGTTCAATTAAGAATGCTTAAAGATCTAGCCTTTGAACGTGAGTTAACTCTTGAAGAAGCTAAACGTGTTGAATTATTTAATAAGATTTTAATAGATAAAGTTCAAGAAGATGATCAACCACTTAAGGCTAGTATAAAGATCCTTAAGAATGAAGATTTGATGAAGTTAGTTGAATAATGGAAGCCCCTAAATTATCTATTTCAAAGTTAGAAGCAAAACATGAACTATGGCGTCGTGGGGAATTGCTTTGGCTTTTAGATAAGAATCAAAAAGATCTTTATAACTTATTTCATAAATCCGATCATATCATTCAGACCTGGCTTCTTGCTCGCCGTTCTGGTAAGACCTATACCCTTCTTGTATTAGCTTTTGAAATGCTTCTTAGAAAACCTAGAACTATTGTAAAGTTTCTAGCCCCTACTCGCTTACAAGTTACTACAATTATTCGTCCTCTCATTCAACAGATCACTGAAAGTTGCCCCCCTGATTTAACTCCTGAGTTTAAAACCCAGGACTTTATTTATTATTTTCCTAATGGATCTGAGTTACAATTAGCCGGATCAGAAAATAAGAACGTAGATAAACTTCGTGGTGGCGAGTGTGCTATTGCTATTATTGATGAAACCCAGGATGTGAGCGATTTAGATTATGCCATTAACTCTGTTCTTCTTCCTACTACTCTTACTACTAATGGTAAGATTTTAATGGCTGGAACTCCTCCTAAGGAGATGGACCATGAATTTATTAGTTATATTAAAGATGCCGAGTTTAAAGGATCTCTTATACGTCGAACTGTCTATGATAATCCTCGTATTACTCCAGAACAGTTGGAAAAACAAATCTTAAGTCAATATCCTCAACGAGAACTTTCAGAAGCCTTCCGGCGTGAATTCCTTTGTGAAATTATTAAAGATGAAAATCGTTCTGTAATTCCAGAATTTAATGAAGATCTTAAAAAAGATATCATTAAAGAATGGCCTTGTCCTCCCTACTTTGATTCATATGTTTCAATGGATCTTGGAGCGGTAGATTTAACTGCAATTTTATTTGCATACTTTGATTTTCGGGCTAGTAAACTTATTGTTCAAGATGAATTAGTTGTAGATTTTTCTAAAAAAGATATGAATATTGAACGATTGACTCAACTCATTAAAGAAAAAGAAGAGAAACTTTGGACTAATGTAATAACTAATGAAGTTAAAAAACCGTATTTGCGAGTAAGTGATATTAATTTTATTGTTACTCAAGAAATCGCGGTTAAGTCTTTTGGTCAAATCTATTTTACAACTACTAGAAAAGATGATAAAGAATCTGCTATTAATCATATGCGATCCCTTATTGGCGGTCATAAGATTATTATAGATCCTAGATGTACAAACCTTATTAGACACTTAGATAATGTTATCTGGGCTTCTAATAAAAATAAATCAATGTTCGGTCGTTCTCCAGATAATGGTCATTATGATTGTGTAGATGCTTTAATCTATCTATGTCGTAATATTGTTTTTTCTAAGAACCCTTATCCCGCCCATTATGACTTAGGGATAGGAGATGTTTTTATCCCAAATAGAGATTTATATAATGCACAACGGCAATCTAAAGCGGTTGTAGCCTTTCAGAAAATTTTTGGAAAAGGAAATAAAAGATGAGCAGCACTACAACTAGCGGAATGTTTGGAAATAATGGCGGAGATACTACTACATATTTTGCGGCTAAAGAAGCTAATGATACTGCATCTATTCTTCTAGCTAAATCTAAATCATTCTATAACGTTCTTGAAGCCAATGCATACCTTGAGAAGTTAACTCTAATGTGGAGAACTTACCATGGATGTTTTGATACATCAGTAGGTGGTGGCCACCAGATTATGTTTACTGGAGAACAAGAAGAATTTGTAAGTCTTCATGTTAACCATTTTAGAAATATCGCCCAGAATATTCTTGTAATGATTACTTCTAATCGTCCAGTAATGGATGCTCGGGCCATCAATAGTGATTATAAATCCATTGCACAAACATATCTTGCTAATGGCATTCTTGATTATTATATGCGAGAGAAGCATTTAGAGAAGTCTTTAATAACTGCAACTGAAATGGCTATTGTTCTTGGTGCCGGATTTATTAAAATGGAATGGAATGCCACGGCTGGGGATGTTTATGATATTGATGAGAATGGTTTAGAAATTAAAGAAGGGGAAATTGAATTTACTAACCTTTCCCCCTTTGATGTAGTATTTGATGGTTCTAAAGAAAATACTAAACTTGATTGGTATATGATTAGAACATTCCAAAATCGTTTTGATTTAATGGCTAAATACCCTGAACTTAAGAATCAATTGGCCGGTATTCCTTCTAAATCAGAAGCCGGTATTTATCGTATGGCTTTAATGTCTAATGATAATACGGATGATGTTCCTGTATATGAATTCTATCATAAGCGTACGGAATCAATGCCTCAAGGTCGGTATATGATGTTCTGTGATACTGATAGTGTAATGTTAGATACTCCACTTCCTTATCGTATTATGCCTATTTTCCGTGTTTCTGCCGGAGAAATTCTTGGAACTCCTTATGGCTATTCAGGAATGTTTGATATCTTTCCTATTCAACAAGGTATCGATGCCCTTTATTCTACTATCATGTCTAACCAGTCTGCCTTTGGTGTACAGAATATTTATATTCCTAGAGGCGCAGATATTGCAGTAGATCAACTACATGGAGGCATGAATATTATTGAAGCTAATGCTCAACCAGTTCCTTTGAATTTAACTCAAACTCCTGCTGAAATCTTTAAGTTTCTTGAGATGCTTATTGAATCTGCTGAAACTATTTCTGGGGTTAACTCTGTTGCTCGTGGTAATCCAGAAGCCTCTCTTAAATCTGGGGCTGCTCTTGCTCTTGTTCAATCAATGGCGCTTCAATATGTTTCCGGTCTTCAACAGTCTTATGTTCGTCTAATTGAAGACTGTGGCACTGGCATTATTAATATTCTTAAAGATTATGCCAATACACCTAAAGTTGCGGCTCTTGTTGGTAAAAACCAGAAAATGCTCCTTAAAGAATTTACTGGTGAAGATCTTCATGCTATCAATCGTGTTGTAGTAGATGTTGGTAATGCTCTTTCTCGTACTATTGCTGGTCGTGTTCAGATGGCCGAACAAATGATGCAGATGGGTATTATTAAAGAACCCACTCAATATTTTCAAGTACTCAATACTGGTCGTATTGATGTGCTTATGGAAGGTGATGTAAGTCAACAACTTCTTGTTCGTCAAGAGAATGAATGGCTTTCTGAAGGCAAGAATCCTATAACAGCACCTACAGATATTCATGCTTTCCATATTCAAGAACATCGTTCTGTATTAGATGATACAGATATTCGCACAGATGTAAATACTGTTAAAATTGTAATGGATCATATTCAACAACATATGGATGCTTTACAAAATACAGATCCTCGTCTTCTTGCTCTTACTGGACAGCAACCAATTCCTCCTCCTGGTCAACCGATGGGAGGACCTCCACAAAGCGCTCCAGCCCCTGCCGGACCTCAAGGCCCCCCGCAACAAGCAGGTCCATCTCGTCACGGTAAACATGCTCCACATCCTGGGACATCTCCAATGAATCCCGCATCAAATGGAGGAATGCCCAAAGTTCCAACGGTAAAGTCTAGTCTATTGGCTAATCCTGCCGCCCAAGAGTCTTCTCTTGGAAATGTGAGTAATAAATAATATGCCCGATTATAATAAACCACCTTCTACTTATATCGATCCAAGAGAACATAAAGCTCAAGATGTTCAAGACTTCTTACGTAAGATTGGTCTATTAGAATCTTCTGATGGAACTAATTTGAATCATCCAGAAGTTACTAGTGGACTTAATGCTGGAACTTCTGCAGTTGGTACATATGGTTTAATGCCATTAACTGCCCAAGATATTGATAGACAATCAGGTAATAATCAACTTCAAGATATGGATACAGATGAAGTTTCTTCTAAATTGCAAGAAGACCCTGACCTTAATCAACGACTTTCTGAGACTTTAGCTAGTAAACTTCTTAGTAAAAATCCTTCTGAAACTGCAGCGTTCAAATGGGAACACGGCCAGAATAGTAAACCTTCTCCCGATCAATTAGAAAATAGTGATCGAGTTAGAAAATTTCGAGTTCTTAATAATGGACAATAATGTACTCAATTTTTATCCTAGAAATAAACGCTATATGCGAGCCTACATGCGTAATTTTAATTATTATGCTCCTTTATTTTGGGCGTCGCTAAGCTTTAATCTTATATTTTTAGCAGCACATTTGTTGAAATAATTTATGGCTTTTAATCCTAATGCATCACAATTAAGCCAAGAGCAAATTATTCAACAGGTATTTGATCCCGTTAATAATGCTTTGCAAACTGAAATTAATGCCCCAATAACTATTGATGGTGAAGTTGCTGTAGAATTTAGTGCCGCATCTGGTGATAATGTTGCAATTGCTAATCAAACTGGAACAAATTTTTTAGTTATAAACTCAAATGGATCAATCAATGCTAGTATAACAGATTTTCCTGCCGAAGTTGAAGTAACTCAAGGAACTTCTCCTTGGGCAGTATCTGGAAGTGTTACAGTATCTAATTTTCCTACTTCTCAAACTATAAGTGGAACTGTAAATACTAATTTAAATGGATTAGCAGCATTTCAAACAAAACAAATTTCTGTAGGAACTTCAGCAACTCAATTAGATTCTACACCTTTAGCAAATAGAAGTAGTGTTAGTATTAAAGTTATAACTACTGGAGGTGCTATAATTTATTTAGGAAATAGTTCCTCAGTCACTACTTCTAATGGATATCCATTATTTAATGGTGATAGTGTTCAATTAGATTTAACTGCTGTAGAGCCTCTTTGGGCGATTTCAGGATCTCCTAGTCAACTTGCCTGTCTTATGGAATTAGGTTAACCATATGGCACGTATTAGTGGATCAGGAACTGGTGAAAATGGAATTGCAGGTTCAGGAACAGTTACTTCGGTATCAGTAGTTACTGCTAATGGATTAGCAGGAACTGTAACTAATTCAACCTCAACTCCTGCAATTACTCTTTCTACAACTATTACTGGAATACTTGAAGGTAATGGAACTGCTATATCTGCTGTAACTACTACAGGATCTGGGTCTGTAGTTCTTTCTACTAGTCCAACCTTAGTAACTCCCGCTCTTGGAACTCCTTCTGCCGCAGTTCTTACTAATGCAACAGGGCTTCCTCTTACTACCGGGATTACAGGAATTCTTCCTATTGCAAATGGTGGAACTAACTCTACTTCTTCACAAGCAGCAATGAATACTCTCGCAGGAGCAGTTACTTCTGGAGATTATTTACGAGGTAATGGAATAAATGTAGTAATGTCTGCAATTCAAGTTGCAGATGTTCCAACTCTTAATCAAAATACTACAGGAACTGCAGCAAGTATTTCTGGAACTAATGTAATTACTAATAGTAATTTAGCTCAGATGGCAGCAGATACTATCAAAGGTAATAATACTAGTTCTACTGCAAATGCCACAGATTTGACTGAAACTCAAGTAACTGCAATGCTTAATGTCTTTACTGGAGATAGTGGAAGCGGCGGATTAAAGGGATTAGTTCCTGCTCCGCCTACTGGTGCATATGCAGCCGGAGATTTCTTATCTGCAAATGGTTCTTGGGCTTATGTAGATCAATCTAAGACAATTAATCCTTCTTTCTCTTTAGTAACACAAGGACCAGTTCCTTCTGGCGCAGCTGGAACAATTAAGTTTGAAAGCACTACAATATATACATCTATTGTAAATGGAAAGAATTATGCAATTGGCGTTGGATTTATTGGAACTCCAACCCTAGCAATTTGGGATATAAGCGATCAGACTTCTCCAGTATTAACTGGAACTATTACAGAATCTGGTGGGGGGGCATATAACTGTACTGTTGGTGTGGTTGCTGGGGTTCAGTATGCTTTCGTTGGATATAATTCTGGTGCTCACTTTGTTGTATTTAATTTAACTAATCCATATAGCATAGTCCAAACTAGCAATACCACAATTACTGGAAGTCCTGGATCTATCTATGGAGTATCCTTTTTAAATGGATATGTATATTGTGCAACTCAAAGCACTGGACTTGTAGTAATGGATGTGGGTGGAGGAACTGGGTCTCCAACTGCACCAGTTCAAACATATCAGCAGGCAGGAGGAGTTAAATCTTTTGGAGTTGTTGCTACTGGAACAAATGTTTATACAACATCATATTCTACATCTAGTCCATATACTATTCGTCAAATTGATTCTTGGACTCTTTCTAGTCCAGGAACTGCAGCAATTCCTTCTTTATTACAAAGTTTACAAGTAACTGCAGCGGGTGAAGCTCTTGGATTGAGTGTTAGTGGTAATACCGCATTTGTAACTACTGCCGCAACTGGTGCATATAATATTAACTTAGTTGATATTACAAATCCAAGCACAATGACAAACTTAAGTCAAATTAATAGCACTAATTCTTTTGGTTCGGCCTTTTATGCCGTTGCCAATGGTAATATTTTATATGTTCCTTCTGGTGGTAATGCTACTTATGGAGGATCTATTATTGCTTATGATATAACTAATAGAAGTTCTCCTATATTTATAGCGCAAGCAACAACTGGAGACCCTAGTTCAGGATTTGGTGGTATAGCTTTATCTGGGGGTTATATATTTGTGGCTGATTATGCAGTTGCAGCTTCCGGCCCTCCGGCATATTTTGATGTATTTACACAAGTAGTAAATACTTTAACTTTTAATAAAGCCGTTGGTAATTCTCTTTCTTTAAATACATTAGACTTATCAACTGTTCAAACTACATATCATGGATCTACTTCTGGAACTGCAGTTTGGTCAATGCCCTTTCAAGGATTAAGTTATAAAAAGTTTTTAATAGATCTTCTATCCTTAACTGATGCAGGGGGAACAATTACATTTCCAACTCCATTTTTACAAATTCCATATATTTATGGGGCAACTGCCGTAGTTGCAGTTTCTACTGTTAGTACCACAACATTTACTTTGAGCGCAACTACCAGTATTTCAGGTTTAGTTTTTGTAGAAGGATATTAATGACTTATAGTGTATATAGAATAGGTGGAGTTTTATTAGGGACATTTGATACTGAAGCAGATGCCCAAGCATTTATTAATGATATGCAATATGATGTTGT
>Ga0302186_10003547_pt1 | contig 11385 bp, 7 predicted proteins | sample II_Bog_E1_2_FD_198782 | JGI IMG/M metagenome (GOLD analysis project Ga0302186, IMG submission 198782) | Peat permafrost microbial communities from Stordalen Mire near Abisko, Sweden - II_Bog_E1_1 | ecosystem: Environmental > Terrestrial > Soil > Wetlands > Peat | place: Sweden: Abisko, Stordalen...
TGGTTAGGAGTACACCATGAAGTGTTAGGTGAGAGGCTAAAAAGATGAGATGTTTTTGAATGTGGAAATCCAATCTTGTTTATATGAATAGTAAGCTTACTCTGGATGTTTTAGGCATCAGGATTTATCAGAAGAGTGTAGATTTATTTTTAAGAACATACCGCACCTCTACGTATGCATTGAGAAGGAAGGTATGGTGTATTTTGACGATTATGAGATGGTAATTAATGTCTGCGTACCCATTGCCTCTTAGATAAGAGAATATTCCATCCCCTTGACTCCTAAATGTCGAAGCGAGGCATTAAAGAAAAAGATAATGTTCTATACCCAATAAAAAGCCAAAGTTCAAGACTCATTTTTTGAAACAAAATAAACCAAGGATCAATAATTGTGGAACAAGAAATAGGAGCTTGCAAGAAGTGAGCAATAAAAATAGTCAGCGCTGCTTCTGAGAATGGATCTTGAGAAAAGGTCCAAGTAGTTAAACGATAAATTGGTGGAAATGAGAAGCGAGAGTGATATTAAAATGAGTGAAATACGGAGATACTATCCCAATCAAGTATACTAAAAATATCTCAGTACTAAGTAATTGAAAGATATGTAAGTTCGCCGCCAATTTTGGATCAAGGCTATCAGCCGTGATCGCAGGCGAGAAGTGAGGAGATATGTTAATGACAAAACTAAATTTGATTAGCAGACACAAATTATCATTAATGGGATTGAACTCCTAAAGATGCCTTTTGTTTAGGTATTTCCCTATTTGGAAATCATAGATTTCAGCAACAATAAAATTAAGATTATCGAAGGGTTGGCCGGTCTTATGCGACTTCGAAGGCTTAATCTATGCCAGAATATAATAGAAGTAATAAATGGTCTGTTGGATCAACAGAATCTTAAAGAGCTTTTACTTGATAGTAACAAAATTAAAAAAATTGAAAATTTGTTCCATTTGTCCAATTTGCAAATTTTGTCCCTACGTACTTCAATTAAGACTCAGATAAAAACTAAATAGAGATAGTTCCCGATTAGATAGCACAACTGTCAAAACTATCGGAAATTCACCTCGGTACGATTAATTTAATTAAGCAAATAATCAGATTCGAACGATTACTACAAAAGTGTAACAGATGAAGAGCCTAAAAATTTTTACTGTTAGTACAATCATATTTTATATAGTTGGTAATCGTTGTTATAACGATAAGAACAAAAGCAAGGAGATCATCAATAGTCTTATCAAAAATGGAATTAAGACTACTTTAACAGAAGATATATGATATTATCCCTTTAATATTCAATTAACAGATATGATTATAGTGCTAATTGGGCAATGAATAGCAAAGGGTAGTGAATCATAGAGATCGATCTTGTAATATAGATTTGACAGAACCGATCTTTTTGTTTTAGAACTTGCTCAGCCACTTCTATATTCCCTTCTTATTCAGCATGAGTTTTCCCAGTTCAATTGGATTAAAAGTGCTTTATTTTAGCTATTCGCCAATTTTCTCCTCTAAATTTTAGAGACTGACTGTAATCCTTTTAAACTCTGCCTTGATATTGTTGTAAAGGTCACGATTTCCGCTCATTACTTGCCCTGTTATGGGATCAATTAGTTTCAAAAGATTGTTTTTGAATTTCTACTATTCGATTTACACTTATTCATGTTTAATAAAACAGGGTTCATTCTCCTTAAGGCGAACTGCCTTGTTTAGGTTGTCAAACTGCTCTCCATACCATTTCAATAAACTCATAAAAATGGTTGAAATGTCAGCCGAGTGAATTTGAGGATTGGTATGCATGTAAGCTGCCACCATAACGAACAAACCATATGAACCTATGCCTCCATTGAAATTAAAGTTGAATCCACGGATATACATGATATATTTGAGTAGAATTAATACTCTTTGCATGCTCGGAATCTTTTCAATCCAATTTTTCATTAAAAAAGTGGATTAGAGACCAGTACTGAACTATTTGGTCATGCTATTGGCAGTATCGTTTTGGCCAACACTGATGTCCACACTGATAGTTTTAGCCACTGAAGAACTTGTGATGTTAAGAAATTCCAGGGCAGTTGGATTATAAATAGCAAATAAATCTTGTTTTCTTTTTGTTTGAATGAAAGGAATAGACACGTCTATTTATAGTTTCACTAATGGAACTCTTGCGTAGAGATAGGTTGAGCATGAGACCACCCACCCCATCGCATTTATTTGAACTGCTATTTCAGCAAGCAAATCTTTAATTTGTTCAATATCAATACAGGGCAATCCTACAAGCAGTATGTCAACGTCTGAATTGGGCAAAGAAAGACCTGTTGCATTGGACCCAAATAATACAGTATTTGCTGAAGCAAACATCATCTGAATGAAGTATCTAACTCTTTCAAACGCGATTATCTTCGATTAGTACAGGGCATTAGTCTCCAATCCAAGTTCGTCAACTAAATTATCGAGTTGCCTATTAATCAATTTATTCCAAATGCTTTTCCGAGATTAGATGAACACTTCCGTCTCTTTTTTATATTTCCTGCGTCTTCTTTTGTTTACACCATTATTCTATCGAGAATCAAGGGTTTAGTTAATAAAATGTTTGTCTGAAGATTGGCCATCTTAATTTATGACAAGACTCTATTTATCTTATTCACTGTATTTTTATTTGATATCTCCATCCTAGAGCATAGTCTTGGTTCTGATCTGTTAAGGTGAACGTGTTCGTTTGGGAGAGACATAGATTAGATTTTTGGATATCACCGATGGCTTGTTGGAATCACAACGATTTGATTTTTATTTGCCTTGTTTTTCTTATTTGTGGGCCTGAGTATCATTTTACTGTGCTAATAGTTTATTCTTAACTAATGGTTCCTCTTTGATTGGGGATTTGATATTTGGCGAATCTGCTGTTTGATCCACAGTTTTAATGGTTTTAGAAACTAGTTTTTCTTCGTGATGAGTAGTATGTTCTTATTCAATATCTTTCTATAATCTTTTATCTTAATCGACTACCAAAGGCTCAATGCGTAATTCTTGTAGTTTCTGATCTTTGCTAATTTTGCTTTAATCAATATTTTTCTTCTTCGGTCTGCGTCTTTTATTTTTCTTCGGCTGTTCCACTATATCCATATTTTAGAAAATGGTTTGCTGTTTAAAACTTTAGAAGGCTTCCTCCTATTCTTTCATCTTAAGTCGAATATTGGCGAGTTCATAATCTGATTTTGTCATCACCTCTGAAATGGTAAACGATAAGTAGGCTATTTAATTATTCTTATGACTATCCTTGAGAAATTACTTAAAATTATTAAGATAATATTTATGATGATTTTTATTGAGATAATTTTTAACTATGGATAGTTAAAACTAGTTAGCCAACCAGTTTTGCAGATAGTGATATGAGTTGCTGTTGAACCACAGAAGATTTTACTATCCCTCATTACTTCGCTGCGCAAATTAGAAGATTTTGTTATTACTTACACCATTTAACCACTGCAACATGCGCATGTCCATCACTTATGAACTTGAGAGATACATTACTGGCGACGTCATCCAAGCGATGCGTAATTACTTGAGAAGTACCTCAAAAAAGGGGTCTTCCTCTTCGAAACCTGAGATTTGTAATTACTGACCGGATTGAAGATTGAAAGTCTTTTTAGGTTTGCGCTAAGGAAGGAGTTTGATGAAGTTTTCAATAAAGTTTGAGCGATGAATTGTTGTGCAGGCAATTTTATCTTTAGAAGATAAATTTTGAAACCTAAAATCATGAGCAATGAAAGAACAAAAAGCACAGGTTCAACCATCAAAGTATCTTGGTGGTCTTATCAATGCTTCTAAAATATTCGTTACCAAAGCAATATCTCTTGCTTGAGAGATGGAATTTGGTGGATTTGGGAAGATTTACCCTTCGAAGGCGATAGGGATTGATGGGTCCATTTCCAATCTCTCTTGAAGAGCAGACTGGAGAAAGGATTTAGGAATTCATTATCGGTCTGTGTCTGTTTTTACCTAGGAATATAATCACTGAAGCTCATCATGTTCCAATTTAACGATTCTTTATGTTTTTAATTATGATCGTATCAATCAAGTTTATCCACTTATCAACATTTGGAAAATGTCATCAATTTTCCTGAAAACACAAATCCAACGATCTAATGCTTCTCAAATGATCTAAAGAACTCTAAATCGATTTTAACCCTTCAGTTAAACTTTTCACTTATGGAAAATATCTAAATTTTAAATTTTGAATATCATATCAACAATCATACCTGAAGTAAAAGTTAAAAGGTATGTTCGAAAACATAAGGAAAGCTTAGCATCACTTAAAATAAGGAAACAGATTGAAAAGCATTGACTAAAAATAAAAATTGAATTTGTGATAATTTTTATTTAATTCTTCGTCATAATAATGGAAACTTAATGTCGTTTATAGAAAATCTTAAAAAGTATGCAAATGGGGTAATTATGTATGCTATATTGATTGTGCACTGTCTATGAATCAAATAATTAACTAATATTATGATGACGAATTCCTGTTATTGTTATAGCTAATATCAATTTAAACATGCAGAAACCGGTTGGTGGTTTTACTCGTAAAAAAAAATATTTTACCAAATCTCGAGATGTATTACCGGTAATGCATCCGGCCTAATAGTTTATTTCCCTCATTGAAGTCAAAAAGCAATATCAATCAATGATAAAAAAGGAGCTCGATGCACTGCAAGAACTGTAAAATGAATAAGCTCAATAATTACATTCCTGGCAATAAAAAATAGTAGAGAAGGGCATTCACGTGAAACCATTTTCAATTTAACAGCCTAAAATTAAGGAGAAAATTGAAAAATCATCAGAAGAGTTGAGACTGTGCTTTGAACAACTTAAATAGATACATATGCACAAATTATTTGGTTAATTTGTGAGAAAGCTTGATTTTATTAAAAAAAGAAATACTAAAAATAGGGCAAGCAAATATTTTAGGGAGAATGGATTGCAGGACAAGTATTTTAAAATGTGGAAAAGATAATTGAATGAAATCAAGATCAAAACTGGGTGGGATGCTAACAAACCAGCAAAGGTAATGATAGTGAGGAAGAAATATGGATTAATGTTTTTCAAGAAAGAAGTGACATATTTGCAGATGCGACACAAATTATTTAAAATGGTAAATGTTTGGGGAAAGGTTCATTTTTATAAAACATTAAACTTTCACACTTGCCAAAATCTTATAAAAGTATAAATTTAATAAAAGATACAGACAATTTAAATGAATAGATGTGCGTTAATTCTCAAATAACTTGTGAAAATCAATAGAATTGTAACCAAATGTAAATAAAAAACTAAATTACTTTCAAATATCTATTGTCATCGCAAAATCAACAGTTATTTTGGTTTATCTAAGCAGTTAAAGTTTTACAAAGAAAAGAATTAAATAACAGAATAGATATTACAAAATATTGATCTTTATACTCTTGAGAGGCACCAAGAAGAAAATTAATATCAAGTCTTACTTGAAAACGAGGATTAACCTCTATTCCCAGATTCAAAATTTCAATTTTTGGATAAATTAGGAGTGCATTCATCAATTACTAAAGATAAGCCATTGATAAATAGTCAATTATTGCCTCCTATCCTATAAAACTGCATTGAAGAATATGCCCAAAGACATTAAAAAATCCTAAATGATCAGTAATATACTGCTTTCTTAATTGAATTGAAAATGAAATGTCTGATAAAATTACTCCTCGAGAGACAAAAGAAATAATTTTATTAAAAATTGAAAGAAAAAGCACGATAAAGTCACTCATATAGAAAAATCTTAATTATTCGAGTGCATAATGCTTTTAATATATTTACAAGATATCCATCAATTAAAAAGAAGAGTGGGATGTTGTAAAATCAAATTAAATCAAATGTGCTTCATTACTTAAAAGAAAAAATTTAAATAATCAAAAAGGTTTATGTGAATCAAAAAATATTATTAGAAAATAGGAAATTTCCAAAGAACGATTTATTGAAAGAGTTTATAATGAAGCTCAAAGATCATTTGACAGTTAATAAAAGGATAAAATTCAATAATGAAGTTGCTGATTAGTGGAACAAATGCTATTTGCTCAGAAAAATCATGTTTCAGTGGAAATAAAGCCTGTCAATCAATTCTTAATAACAACAATCATTTTAAATATAGGATCATAAATAAATTATTTCACCAAAAAAGGAACATTCTCTACAAGCAATCAGATAAGCTAAAAACATTACTAATAGTCCAAAATATGTTCCAAAAAGCTACCCATAGTCATAGTATCCATTCTAAAATGCAAAATAAAAAGTATAATTTGAATAGAATAATACCATTGATAAAATCAATCAATAGTTGTCTCAGACAGCTCAATAAATTAGCAATAAATTTAATTTTAAGAAGCATGAAGAGAAAATATAAATGAATATGCCCCCATTAAATCCCTTGGAAGATTCATCAACAAACAACTTTCAAATATAATCCTAGCAATAGTTGTAATTAGAGCCAACTCAATAATAAAATATTCTAAAATTATATTTGTCCCAAACTCGAAGATAATAATATTTTCATTTGTTTTTAAAATTCTATTCCTTAAAAAAATCTTATAAATAGATAGTCATTTTTAAGAAACAACAATCATTTGCGAAAATGATTTATTTGAGTCAATTGAAATTATAAAAAGAATTTAACATGGCAGCAAAGATTTCAAGTTTACAAGCATTCCTACATATAAATCACTTTCAATTAGTATTCCATGCATTAAGGAACAATTATAATTAATTTAAGAATATTAAAAATTATCAAACTATTCTACAAAGAAACAAAGTATTGACAGTCATTGATTCACTTAAAGAAAATACTCTATTAAATCGCAATATACCTATAAAGGTTTAGTCTTTATCCTTGTATCTTAAGAAAACAAGATATCTTTTTTTTATTGATTCTTTGCAAATGATATATCATTAAAATAAATCAATAAAACAGTTGGTTGAACAAAGAAACATTAAACTTAACAACATAATTCTATCGTTTCTTTAATAATTGAAAAGAATGCACATTATCCATAAAAAGAGAGAAGAGATTGAATATTTCAATGTTTTTAGAAAGAAAATTTTATTTTTTGAAAAAATGTCACTAAAATAATAAGCGGAATATGCTTCATAGTATGATAATAAAGACAGAAAAGGCTTTATCGAAGAGAATTAACAGATAATTCATAAAAAACATTTTGTCTCAAATAATTTGTAATAAAAATAATACTTTGATAAATCTATCAGTGATCACTCGGCATTATAATCTTGCAATAGTTAATTAATTTTGGCTAATTACCTCCAAAACAAAAGTAATCTCGCTTAAGGATAATTTAATCCGAGTGCCTTTAAATAAGAACAATAAGATAGATAGGATTAATTCATATAAAAAAATGAAAGCAATTATTCAAATTTTTAAATTAATCCAATTGCATTAAATAATGATTAGGAAGAGTACTAATAAAATGATAAAGCATTTGATTAAAATCATTAATAAGAAGAAGAGCAAGTATAGTTCTTGAAGAATTAAAGATCTATAGCTGAACTAAATGAATAGGAATAATCTAATGATGAAGTTGATTATGTTCCCATTGCCAAATGTATCTTTATGAAATCTTTTATAACAAGATTATCAAGGTTTGCTTTATTAATAAAAATTAGGAATATCAGAAAATAGAGAACCAAAAAGGAATTCATTAGTCTTTTAAATTCTACATATCGGGAAAAAAAGAATGTAAACAAAATAATTAAAACTTTCTTTCATCAATTTATTACCACTCTCGGATCAACTGAACAGAATCATATTTATAAGGAATAAAATAAGGAATTAATCTAATACTTTAAGTAAAAATATGATAAAAATCTAAAAAAGAAAGCATTTATAGGATTTTATTTGCAATCTGAATTAAGAAACAAAGAAAATATAAAAAACAAATGCTTCAAAGGATGGCAATTGTTTAGTCAACAAAAAAAGCTCCTTAGAAAATATCTGAAAATGCAGGAGGAATCTAAATTCAGATAACCAAGTTACTATCCTCAATCTCTTGATGAAAAAATAAAATTTGAATAACTGAAGCAATGATCAATAATAGTTATGTAATAATTGTTTTACTCTTTTCCAATAATAACATTCTTATTCTTTCAATAATTTTGTAATTTAATAATATATCATGAGCATCTAATTGCTGTCGCCGTATTAAAAATCTCTCAGCCATCAGTTCACATCCATTTTTAATAAATATAATGATAACTCAACTCCTTACGTAGAAATGTGTTTAATGCAGCCTCTCTATGCAGATATCACCAATCGATCTGAAATTTTATTTATGCAATTTTAGATGGAGAAAAAAGGCAAAAATTTCGGAATTATTGAATCACGACTGTTAAAAATAGATGATGGGCGACTTTATCAAGTGGATAAAGGTCATGGATAAAAATAAATACCTTTTCCAAACTCGATTATTATAATCCATAAGCAAAATAATGTAGAAGACTGGGGATCAAAATATACAAATTATGTTGCTAAAATAGTTATGAAATTTACTGAAAGAAGTGATATTACGGTATATTTTCGATAGCTGTTAGAAAGTAGGGAGATAGGCATGTTTATACTAGCTGGTATCCGGGAAAGAGAGAATAAAAATATGAGTTTCTTGGCAGCTACATATAAAAATGCAGTGATTTAAGCTGTAGTCAACAAGTGTTTGCTGGCAAAACAATAGCCAAATAGTATTTCTAGGTTAAAGATACAAAACAGAATTGGAGATATTTTCAAGACAACTTTGAGTGATAAAGTAGTTATTACAGACTTGCTAATGTTATGGAAGGCTAAAACATTGTTTGGAAAAACCATCTAATCCTTTTCCTTAAAGATAATGTAGATTAAAACTCAACTATAAATAATTGAAGGAATTATTAAAATATGGGTAAAAGGAACAGTTAATAAACAGTTTTCTATCACTAATCAACCTACTCAATCGTTGATTGGTGGTACTTTTGTGTGTAAATTTAATCAGGACATTTCTTGCTTTTGCTAGGATATTTATTCTGACTAGGAACTTCAAATTTAATTTTAGTTGACAAATGGTCTTTGGAAAAGTGAAAGATTTACTGTCTGCGATATTAGGAAAGCCCAACGTAAAAACTCCATCTTAGAATTGAATCTAACAGGAAAAGGGTAAACTATTCTAATAAAAATAAAGATCAATTTCTAAAAAACAAAATCGACAAATTAAATTGAACCAATCACTCCAAAACATTACAGGATAATTGATTAGCTTTATCTTAAATAAATTAATCTTAATCTCATCTAACTTTCCACTATTCATTCCTTTTACTCCTTAGCTTTACAAAATGGTCGTCAATCTCACTCCTACTATGTCTGCTTTAATCGCTTCAAACAACTGTTTCAAATGTTAAAGATAGAGTAACTTATTGATAAATTCTACTCAGTCTATCCTTTTAAAGATATTATGGCTGATCATCAGGGCACCTTTATCTATTAATATTTTATTAAGGATTAATCAAATTAACTCTACTATGATGTTCAAAAATTAATATGGAAATTTAAAACCAAATAATTTAAGCCCATTCTTACTGCTTTAAAAGTATTTGATTAAAACCCAAAATTTAACTTTACTGAACCTTTCTTTTACCTTGTCAAGCGGATGTATGAGATAGCTTCAAGATAAACCATCAGTCGATGGAAAATAAAACTTTTTTCCAAAGATGCCAAAGGTATTTAGTCAATTACTTTCTTTCTTTCTCTTGCCATCATAAAGACCTTTCCGAATATTTTTATTTATCAATAGTTTGTCAATAAAAAAGCTTTACCATTGAACACTCTTCTTTTTGTTTATATTCTTCAAAGATAATTGCCGTTAATTTATACTAAAATCATTAGAATTTAACTGAATATTGGAGCATATTTTGGAACTTAATTTGTTAGTTTACTTTCAAAATTATTTTAAGGAGATACTTACACACGAGTTCTCTTACAACTCTTATAATAAAAGAAGAACTAAGGTCAATCAATGTATCTTTATGCACTAATTGGTGCTTTTCTTTCAGTTATCTAACTGGTTGACCAATTCAAATGCACGTATGCAAGCGCCGAACATTATATAATTACTTTTGAATAAATGTGCAAAATTTTGCCTGATAAACTTAATTTCTTTACACTTCTCAACACCTGGAAAGAAAAAGCAAAGAAGATATGTTAAACCACTTAATTTTCTTAACTTAGTAACGATATGACTGAGTTTTATTTAAGTAATACTTACTCAGGTGATTTGGGGTAAATTTCACAGCAAATTTATCAAGAGTTCACAAGTTATCATTACAAAAACTAAACTGATTTGCGGAAGATCTTCATTTTGATAGACAAACTGTAAATTGGTACTGATTAAGATTGTTCCAATCTCACCTTGAGTATATTTCAAAACGCTATTAAGCTCTATGAACACCAATTTAATGGAGTAGATATCTACCATCTGAACCATTTCATTGAAATAAAATTAATTAAACTATAAGAACTAAACATTATATGCAGTGCTAAAAAATATTCGTATTCGTGTGTATTAGATCCAAAATAAGTCCCATCTAATTTATACTTCCACTGTGTCAAACCACTAATTTTAACTTATCATCTCGCCCCAGAATGCAACAGGTACATCCTCTTTCAAACCTATATCAAGGATAATTGTGAAGTGGACTCACTATAAAATCCGATTCCTATCAAATATAGAGAATTAATTCTTGAAAAGGGCGTTAATAAATAAGATATAGTATTTTGCAAAAAGTTTAACAGAAGCTTTAGAATGAGATAAAACAATTTTAATCTCCTCTATTCTAAACTTGGATGGTTTGGAAATCATTATCTGATACCAGATTAACGATTAATCAATTGTGAAATTTTAGGGTTAAGAAGGGCAGGATAGGATCAACTCTATTCAAAAATTTCAAGCACGAATCTGTATTCTCGAGTTGTTTATGGGAAAGCAATATCTCCTTTTCCAAGCAATGAATAGCGTCGATTGAATGTTGAAGTAATTAAGTAAAATGTTTATGTCAACTATTAACCCACATGCTTACCTTCTTTGGAGCAAAGCGATTCAAGTCTATATAACAGTGCAGGTAGGTTAATCTGTTATGAGCTTGACAATTTTTATATTTCAAGTGAGATGCAATTTTTATAGTTTTACTTTCAGATAACCAATAAATTGCCATTGATTCGTTATTTAAGCTATCATCCTAATCAATTTTTTACACTGCCTTCCTTTACTCTACAGGTATCAACTTATAATTCAAATTGCACACTGATTATTTCATAAAAAGGAATTCCGTTCATCAC
>Ga0302186_10003549_pt1 | contig 11381 bp, 5 predicted proteins | sample II_Bog_E1_2_FD_198782 | JGI IMG/M metagenome (GOLD analysis project Ga0302186, IMG submission 198782) | Peat permafrost microbial communities from Stordalen Mire near Abisko, Sweden - II_Bog_E1_1 | ecosystem: Environmental > Terrestrial > Soil > Wetlands > Peat | place: Sweden: Abisko, Stordalen...
TTCAAATACAGCTAAAGCTATTGGATGATCATCTAAAATATCATTATAAAAATATGTCTTATCATCGTTATTATTCATTATATTTTTATAACCATTTTTCTTCATTTCTTCTAAAACTAAATATCCTAATTGTTTATTACTTTCATATTCGATATTATTATTATTATTATTATTATTAATCAAATATTCTTTATTTAAAATACCCAATTGAATATAAAATTCGGGTAATGATCTTATTTGCATTTTTTCTAATATAATATTAGAAATTTCACGATTTTGTGCTGGTTGAGGTATACCTTTAGAAATAATATGAACGTATGGATTATATTTAGAAAAATCATTATTATCATTGTCAGTATTATTATTACTATTATTATTACTATTTAATTCTTTCCATACACATGTTTGTAATAACCAAGTCGTTTTGGAATAGATATTTAAATAAGATTGACTATATATTAATATTTTTTCATTTAATGGCCACCATCCAAATGAACAATTATCAATAATATCAGTCCAAGTAATAATATTTTTAGTAATTGCAACAGCTTGATGAATAAATACATCTTTCCATATTTGAATAAATTGTAATATTTTATTATGTAAAATACTAAAATGTATTATATTATCATCATTATTATTATTATTATTATTATTATTATTATTATCATTGATATAAGGTGTAATTCGTAATTTATTTAATTGATTTAAATTTATATTATATTTTTCTAATTGTTGATTTACATATATATTATTATATTGTAATTCTAATAAACATAAATATAACCAACACCATCTCCATAATAAATATTGAGACGATATATCTTTGTTATTATTATTATTATTATTATTATTATTATGAAACCAAAATTTAGACCATGAATTATTTTTAATATAATTATCTATATATAATTTATCTATTTTATGAATAGATTTAATTAATATTTTACTATTATTTTCTAACCATGCTTTATTTTTATTACATTCAGTTAAATCTTGAATATAAAAGAGATGAATATTTGTCCAATCTGAATCAGATATAATTTTTAATTGGTGGAAACATCGGAGCAGCCTATATTATATATATGAATGTAGTGTTAGTTAGTTATTTAGTTAGTTAATTAATTAATTCGTTAATTATATACATATAATATAATATTACCATTTTTGGAGGGAATAATTATTTGAATTATTACACTTGGGTTCCACAAGCCCATGTCCATTGTTGTTTAAACAAAAATAATGACCACTCCTCATTGAAAAAAAGACAACGATGAATTATTTTCTTCTTCTTCTTCTTCATTATGGTTATCATCATCATCATTATTATTATTAGTTTTAGTATAATAACTATTACTATAAATATAAGATTGAACTGTCATATGAAAATTATTTTTTATTGAATTTGTTTCATTACCTTTCATTTGTAATAATAAATTATTTTGTTGTTGATAAATAATATCGTTATTATTATTATTCACTTTGTTCACTTTTAATAGTTCTTCTTCAACAGACCAAGGTTTATCAGGAATATATCCTAATAATGGTTTGGGATTATATTCTATTTTTCTCATATCTAATGCCCATAAATGAATATCGTGTCTAAAATAAAATAACATATTTGATAAATTTACATTTGGATATGGATGTAAAATACCTCCATAAATATTTTTATTTAATTCTTGTGTATATGCAGATTTATAACCTTCTTCTTGATTAAATAAAAATTCACCAATTTGATATAGTTCTCCTTTTGGAACAATAATTTTATCTGGGTGATTATTTTGTGCAATCGATTTATTTGTAAAACATGTTAAAATATCTAGAATACACGGACGATTTAAAACTAATTTATTTAATCGTTCTTGGGTCAATTCTACAATTGACCATTTCGTAGGATTTGTATATTCTATTATTTTATTTTGTTGTATATATTTCCATTCTGTAGGAGTTATAAACGCTCTCAATTTCACACCTTTTATATCACTATTTAATCCTTCGATCATGCCTGAATATCCAATACATTTATGATCTTTACTACATCCAGGAATAAAAATTGTATTGCGATTCATAATTGTTAATAAACCACATGATACAGTCATTTCACGAATAAAACTTGATTTATATTTTTCAACATCATATATATTTGTTTGATATTCTATCATTCTTGTTTTAATATTATTATTATTGTTATTATCATCAATACTAGTTGTATTTCCAATTGAAATATGATATTGTGGTATAATTAAATTATTAAATAATGTATGGGTTAATGGTATTATAGTAGGATCTCGATAAAAAGATTCTGAACAATATTGTTCTAATTCACTTTCATAATTATGGTTTACATTATTATTATCGTTACTATAATGTTGAATAGGTTTAATATATAATTCAATATTTTCATTTACTAATTTTATCTTTTTATTTTCTATAGTATTATTTGTATCATGATTATCATAATCATTTACTAAATCATTTAAATTCCCAATATTAATAATTTTATTATCAGTATTGTACTGATGTAATTTATATGAATCGTCTACCTTTTTACGTTTATTATTATTATTATTATTAGCATTATTGTTATTATTATTATTTATACCTGGACAACATAAACCACCTTGTGATTTATTATTAGAAACAGGTGTTGTTAATATTTTTATTAAAGGTTTAGAATCATTCCAAAAAAAACTCTGAAATAAAGACATTTTTTTATATCATATATTAATTTTATTATTTAATTTATTAATTTAATTTATTAATTTAATTTATTAATTTAATTTATTAATTTATTAATTTATTAATTTATTAATTAATTAATCATATCTTTATTATATTATATAAAAAAAAATTATTATTAAATTTTTTATTATGTAAATAAATAAATAAATAAATAATGAATATTACTACATGGTTAGAAGATAACATATTTTTAGATAAAACTATTAGTAAAGCTATAGGTGATGATATATTAGAAGAATTATATACACAAATATTTAAACCATATGAACAAGGAAATGTAGTTAAATTACGAAATAATTTAGAATTAGAAGGACGTTTAGGTAAATTAGATTTAGTACTAAATGCAGCAAATAAAATAGATTCTGAAGGTAATATAATATCTAGTTCTAAAGAAATAACATTACAACGACCATGTATACCTATAACAGAGGAAACTAAAAATATGGGATTAACTCAATTACCACATTTAGAACCTGAACGATATACAGAAAAAATTAATTTTTCACCTAATATAGGTACATTACAAATGTTTGAACATTTACGAAATTGGTTTGAAGTCATGGTTCATCAAGCACAATTAAAATTTTATAATCAAATTACATTACAAAATGAAACTGTGTATTTAGAAGAAACCGAAGTGAAAAATTGGTCCAGCGAAACACTGAATAAAATTAATTCACAACAAAATACTAATAATAATCATATGAATACTAAAAAAATAAGTAAAAGTACTATTACAAATGGAAGATTAGAAGAAATAACAAATTTTAGAATAAATTCAAAACGTGAAAAAATAAAACAGAAAACGTGGACGATATTAAATAAAAATGATATAGCTATAGGATATGTTTCTGGGAAAAAAGATATTGATATTGTATTTCAAGTACCATTATTACAATCCATTCAACAAAAAAATATGTTTGATTATCGAATTAATTTAAAAACAGAATATCAATATCCTCAAACTACACAAGGTGTAGAAAATTGGGAATTAAGTGCATTACAAGCTTATCATACTCATTTACAATATAATAATATTAATAATATGAATATAAATAATGACAATGGTAACATTCATTTAGGACAATTAATACATGATCATTCTTCTAATAAAGGTATTATTGATAATAATAATAATAATAATATTAATAATAACAATAATAATAATAATAATAATAATAAAAGAAAAAATAAAAAATTATCATTAAATAAAAGAAAATCGGAAGAAACTGAAGTATCTAATCAATATAAAATATCTAAAACAGATATTATATTACGATATAAACAACAACATTTAAGTTATCATGTTGGTGCATGGAAAATAGATATAGTACCTATAAATACTTATGTTGATTTATTACCCAGTGAATTTGTACATGATCCTTCAAATCAAATTACTGATAAATATGATGAAAAGTATAAAATTGAAAATGGAGAATATTTAACAGTAGAAATAGAATTAGATTTAAAACATGCTAGTGAAATATTAAAAGAAGAAGAAATTATATTAAGTAAAGCTTCTTGTTTATTATTATTAAAAGAAATGTTATTATTACCAATAGGTTTTAATATACAAATATGCGAATTACATCAATTACATAATAATAACAACAATAATAATCATAATAATGTTAATGTTAATAATAATAATAAAAAACAAAAGATTAATAAGAAGACATAACCAATGGATTATAAATATAATATAATAGTAATAAAATTTGTCCAATAGGTATTGTGATATTATTAAGTAAAATTTTAAAATTATCATAATAATTATCAACAACTGATTTAATATTATTATTATTTGATAGAACAATACTTGGTAAAATTATTTCATTTAATAAACTAAATAATGGTAAATCTTTCATATTAGTCGACGATTTCAAAATTGTTTTTATTGGATCCATATTTGGTTTCCATATAAATTTACGTTTCATGTTGTTATTATCATTTAATATATTATTTTTTTCCTCATCACATTTATGTATTAAATGAAATACTAAATATCTTATTCTATGGATTGTACTCATATCACAACGAGTAGTCATAAAATTAATATCATTTAATTTGATATTGACATTATTATTATTATTATTATTATTATCATTTAAATAAGGTAAACTTAAAAAATCAGACTTTTCATATGTATTATTAATATCTAATAATTTGGTGAATGATGTAATCGTATGGATGTTATCTAATTCATTCATATCAAAATCAGTTGGTAATAATTTTAATAATTCTTGAGTTGTATGAATATAAGTAATAAAATGAATATAAATATTAACCCATTCTGAATGAGGAATATGTTTTACATTGGGGAATAAAGCAAAAGTGAAACGTGTAAAACTATTCAATATATTTTTAATTAAATAAAATTGATCAGCGGTGTCATATTTAGCAAGTTGATCTACAAAAAACACCTGATTTAATACATTATTATAAGGATCGAAACCTTTTCTTTTTCTATATTGTAAAAAATTATCGTTTTCTTTGGAACTTAGAAATGAATAATAAAAGAATTTACGATTCATATATTGTTTATGTATTTCTTTCGATTTAATAGCATTTAATAATAATGTTAGTGAAGGAATATGTACTTGATGTATTTTTTTATATTGATATCTATAAATAAAATGATTTAATAATATAATGAATTGTTTAGTGCATAAATCTTGGTGAATCATATAATTATATAATACAGACCTGGGACCCCATATATCTTCTCCTTTTAAATTACTAGTTAAATCCATATGTTGGAAATATATTATTTCTGCACATAAATATTTAACATGTTTGAGTAAATATTCATTCGATGAAATATTATCATACTCTTTTGTTGTGGACGATGTAACAATATCTGTTAATATAGTCATTAATAATTGCGAAGTTTCAGATATCCAAGATTCAATTCTTTCTTTCGTAATTTTAAGATGAATATTCATATTAAAATATTTCATAAGATTTCGTAAAAACTCTAAAGGATAGGAATTATTATTATGTTCCTTCTTCATTATTTCTATTGCATGTTTTAAAATCATATTCCAAAATGTATTTTCAAAATAGATTAACGATTTTTTCTTTTGAATATACAAATTTAAAAGTTTAAAATCTTCATTATCTTTACTTATATGTACTAAAGTAAGATATAAATAATAATTCCAAGTATATAAATGACACCAACTTTGAAAAGTATCTATCGTTTCAAATATATTTTCTGGTGTAAAAGTAATGTCTGGTAACTTGACTAATTTTGTATTATCTACAGTTCTAGAAAAGAAATTGGTAATTTTAGTTTCTTTATATTTTTGATCATTCTCTTTTATTATGGGTATACTAGTATTATTATTATTTATAACTGTATTATTATTATTGTTATTAATTTTAAAGACAAATTCCATAGTATCATCATTAAAATATAATAAATCTTCATTTTCAGGTTGATAATATTTAGTAATTAAGTTATTATTATTATTATTATTAATTATAATTAATTTTGAATTATCATATTCTTCTTCATCTACTTCTTCTATAATATTATTATTGATATTAATATTTAAAGTTAAAATATCATCATCATTAATTTCATTACTATAAGAATATAGTAAATTATTATTAATATTATTATTATTAATATTATTATTATTCATTTTATTATAATTATAATTATTATATAATATATGAGTTTAATATTAAATACCATATAATAATAGATTGCCAAATTTTATTTTTAAATAAAAATTTATCTACTGATATTAAATCGTATAAATTTGAATTATTTTCTATATATCCTTTTAAAGTTGTTAAAATATGATTAGTTTCAGTATAAAGGTCATTTTTTAAATTTGGTTTTACTATACCAATATCAGTATCTATATATTCAGATAATTCTTGATGGATTATATGTTTAGTATCAAGTTTATATAATAAACCTGATTCGATATAAATATCATTCATATCTTTAGTCTTTATTTTTAATGACAAATCCGGTTTTAATTGATTGTGATTTAATTTTAATAAATTTAAATTAACTTCTACTGATTGCATATAAGCTAAGACAACATCTCTTCCTTCTTTAAATTCAGGATAAAAATAAGCATTATCTTTTGTATCTTTTGTAGGAAATAATATTTGCTCATAAGGAGTATTTTCTTTTATTATATACAAATCTAGAATGGGTTTATCATCTTTATGATCGGGGTTATTTTGATTTGTACGTTTTCTTTGTAAACTAGTAGATAATCGAATATCATACTTTATAGGAAATATACATAAATTTCGTTCATGATGTAATCTATACCATCGTAAATAATGTTTTAGATTTTGGATATTATTATTATTCACATTCAGTAATTTAATATCTTCATCGAAATATGTTTGTTCATAATATTCACATCTTAATAAAAATATTGCGGCTGTTATAAAATCTATATTTAAAATTCTTGAATTTGGAGATACATATAACATAATTTTATACATTTTAACTATCATAATAGATAATTTTGTATCATTACCAAATCCATTATTGGATGATAGTAAATCTTGGATTGTATTCAACGCAAAATGATCTTCAAGAATTTGTTGTTTATTAAAAGTTATATTAGGTTTTTTATACTCAGAATCGCCACTAGATAACAGAAAATTCATAGTTATAGGAATTGCATGTATATATTTGAATAGAAAATCTTTATTTAAAAAATAGTTAGCATAATGTAAATGATTTATATCGTCATCAAAAGTTAAATTATTTCCATATTTAGTAAATAAAAGATTATAAAAATCGTATATTATATCTGTATCCTGTAATATAGTACAATAACTAAATATCACGATTGCATTTTTAGTAGTTATATTCCACAACTCTTTCGTATATCGCAAATTATAAAACATATCTGAAGAGAAATCGTTGAAATAATGAATAAATGGTATAATTTGATTGTTAAAAAGATTTTGCCACTGTATATCATTACTATCAATATTTGTTATTAATCTTAATAATTTTTTATATAATGAATAAAAATAATTTATAGGTTTATCAAATGAATGATCATAATTTTTTATAAGTTTTCGAAGAAATGCAGAATACATTTCCATTTGATTATTATTATTTTTATCATCCAAATAATAATTTTGTATATCCTCTTTAAAGAGTTCTATTACATTATTATACGTCATATTATTCTTTTTTTTCATAGCTGTATATTTTAATGAAGTTTTTTGTCCTAATAATGTATGAATTAAACACATTCCAAATATCATAATCATTATATATATATCATAATCTATGGGGTCACTATTCCTATAGCTATTAATGGGATTAATAATATCATAATTAATTCTATTATTGTCTAATAAAAAATCTAGTTTACGAACATTATTATTATTACTTGATAATTGTTGCATGTTATTAACTATAGTAGTATCCCATAACATTTCATGACACCAAGTATCATAATTAGAATGAACTAAACTTAATAATTGAATTGGTTCTTGAAAATAACTAGAATTAATGAAATTATTATTATTATTATTATTATAACTTAATAAAGATTGTTTAATAAATAATTCAATATCTGAATCAATTAAGAATTCTATTTCTAAAAACATATTATAAATTGATTCTCCCAATTCTGATGAAATAATATTGGAATTTATTTTATTGATATGAAAAGGATGGTTAATATAATAAATTGAAATCAGTTTATATATCTCTGTAGCTAATTGTTTATTCCAATTGAATTGTTTAATATTCATTATTGTTGCTGTGTTATTATTATTATTATTTGTAATTTGCATTGTTATTAACCATAATAATTCTTTAATTACTTTTTTAAATTCAAGTACATTTTGACTGATTGTATCGAATACTATTTTTAAAAATTTCCATGCATCATTATTAATAATATTATTATTAATATCAATATCATTATTATTAGAAATATGTTCTATATAACAAAAACCAATTGGATCAGGTTTATAATTTGTAATAATATAACATTGTAATGTTGTTGTATTGATTCTATTATATCGTATAAATTTATATTCATCATTTAAATATTCATAATGATTTATTAATAAAGAAGAAGAACTCTTAATAGTAAATGATGATATTTCAGTAATATAACCATTATCTACTTGTAAAGAAACTAAATCTAAATTCAAGTTTAAATTTGAATCTGTAATATAATCAGTTTTTAATATATAATCTTTTCTTATATGTTTAAATTGTATTGATAAATAAAATAAAACGAAATCATAAGCACATTCTACATCTATAATTTTCATATTTAATATCTTTTTATAATCTGGTTTACACGTAATTGATTTCGTTAGTATTCTTTTATCTGAAGTAATAGTAGCTATAATACCAGTAGTTTTAAAGGTAGATAATATATTAACTATATACATATTTTCTGATAATAACGAATAAGTATATGCTTTAACTACATTCTTATCTAAATGTGATATATAATATTGACATTCATCCAATGAAATATACCAATAATAGATTTAGAATCGTTTTGTATAATTGAATGTAGTTTAGATTGATGATTAAATAAATGTGGTAAAGATATGTCATTATTAATAATATTATTATTATTATTATTAATCTGATATTCTGAAAAATTATTTTGTAAATCACAATCTTTTACTACATTTAATTGATATAAAATATCAAATGTAGTAGTAAATATTTTATTTATTGTAGGTGTATCAAATAATAATTCTCTGATATCTATAGATGATTGCAATGTTAATTTACGCTTTTGATTATTACTTTTACTTTTATTTTCATTATCATTATTATTATTAATATCATTATTGTTACTATTTAATATACTATCAAAATTTATTTGTTCATTATTATTATTATTATTATTATTATCTAAAATAGTTGGAAGTGAGGGGATGAAATATTCTTCTATATTGTTTGAAGAATAATAATATAGTTCTTTATTGACAGCTGGTACAATACTTGTAATATTATTATTATTCTTAATATTAAAAATATTATTATTAATATTGGATAATATACGCCTATTGGGAATAACATTATTTCTATTGTTAAATCCAGTATTAAGGGGATTTTTATAAGAAGTAGAATTATCTTCTAAATTAGTTAATCTATTCATATTAATAAATAAAAATTATTTATTTATTTTAATAAAGAATTAATTAAATAATGGATGTATATATATAAATTAATTAATTAATTAATTAATAAAAGGATAAATAAATAAATATTTTATTGAACAATTAATGGTAGTATAAATGATTTTTTGATAAAATCAGCAGCTATTTTATATCTTAATTTTTTTATATCTGTTTCTTTCCATAAAAACTGAATTTGTTTTAATTCTGAAAAACAAATAGATTCAATATATCCTAGTACTACTATACCAGCATCTTCTTTACATTGTTGTAATGGTATAGAAGTTTTTTTATTAATTATATTCCATTCTGAAAACTCATAATGATGAAAATCAGAAAGGGTATAAATATTAGAAATATTAATATAATAATATTCCCATATTAATTGAAACATTTTCAATAAGAGTGTTAAATATTCTTGTATTTTCTGTTTAGTTTCTAAATTATTATGTAATTGTTTATCAGGTTCATAATAAATTACAGTTTTTGTTTTTAAATCCATGTAAATTAAATTATAATGTGTCTTTTTGTAAACAGGAATACAAATTTGATCAAATTGATAGATAGTTGTATACTTAGGACACATACTATTATAGATATATAAATTCATAATTGCAATAAGTTGCATAAAGGATTCGTTATCATAAAATTGTTTAGACAGAATCATTGAATCTATAGATTCTTTAGTGAAAGATTCAACAAGTTTCTTAAAAAATAAAGTAGGTAATAATAATGTGTGTGGTAATTCTATCGAAGAAGTTTTCCGTAAATGTTTTTGTAAATAATTTAATCGTGCATCAAAAATCCATGGTTTAAGACATTCTTTTTGTATTAATAATTTAATATGTTTATATTTTAAATGATCATATAATGAAGTATTAATATAGGTAGATAAAACATCTTCATCATTAAAATTATTTTTAAATGATTCTATTAACATAACATCATTTGGTTCTAATTGATCATATGATTCATCTGGATTTAACATTTTATGAATTTTATAAGTAGTAGCAGTAGTACTATAAAAAGTAGGTCTAATATCTCGTGCTATTCCAAATGGAATAATTTTAAATATCTTTTGTAAATGATAAATATTTAATTGTTTTAAATTGGAAATTATACTATTATAATGTGTACCCGTATAAACGATTAATAAATGACGTTCTAATGTAAAATCAACTTGTTTAATTAATGAAATAATAGATTGATATTTATTATTATTATTATTATTATCATCCATGTTAATATTATTATTGCTATTATTAATATATGATAATATAGGAGGATTATTATTATTTATTTTAACATAGTTAACAATTTCAAATCCATGATTTTTACGAGGATATTTAATAATTTGAATAGGTATTTGTAAAAAAGTTGACATTAAATAAATCATAATATTATCAGCATAAACATCAGAATTTCGATTTCTATTAATATAATTAAGAATATTTTGTTTAAAATCAATATTATTTAATTCTTTA
>Ga0302186_10003551_pt1 | contig 11380 bp, 7 predicted proteins | sample II_Bog_E1_2_FD_198782 | JGI IMG/M metagenome (GOLD analysis project Ga0302186, IMG submission 198782) | Peat permafrost microbial communities from Stordalen Mire near Abisko, Sweden - II_Bog_E1_1 | ecosystem: Environmental > Terrestrial > Soil > Wetlands > Peat | place: Sweden: Abisko, Stordalen...
AACCAGATTATGTTTTTACTTCTGAAAATTATGGGGTTTTATATTCTGGTTTTTTAAACTGCAAACACATTATGGTAGATTTGCATAGAACACATATTAATATATCTGGTACAAAAATTCGTGCAGAACCAATTAAATATATTGATTATTTGGATCCAATTGTGCAAACACATTATATCAAGCGTATTGTGCTAATTGGAGCTGAATCAACTGGAAAAACAACATTGGCTGAAAAACTTGCACAACATTTTAAAACATTATGGGTTCCAGAATATGGAAGACAATATTCTGTTGAAAAATTAAAAGCATTTGAAGAATTAAAAAAAAATTCTGAAATTATTACAACTCTTGATCCAACATTTGTACCAAAATATCAGTTAGAATATAAGTGGACTACCGATGATTTTGTAAAAATCGCAACACAGCAATGCATGTTAGAAAATGAAACTGCTGAGCTTGTCACCACAACACAACATTCCAATATTTTGATATGTGATACAGATGCATTTGCAACAAATATTTGGCACCAACGTTATTTAGGCACAGTCTCCGATATTGTTGCAAATATTGCAAAGAACCATAGATGCGCTGATCTGTATTTACTATCTGATGTTAAAGAAACCGAGTTTGTACAAGACGGGACACGTGATGGCGAGCATATTAGAGAATGGATGCATAATTTATTCATTTCGGAATTACAAAAAAACAAAATGAGTTATGCACTTTTAACTGGAAATTACGAAGAAAGAAAAACTACTGCTATTCATTATATTGATTTATTACTAAGAACATAAATACTAATTTATATAGTTAAATAATATTAATTAAATAAAATGCAAAATGCACATTTACAATTAGAAAATACAAATTCAAAATTAGAAAATGAACAATTACAAAATTCGTGGAATGATGGTATATGTATGTCGCAACTAAATATCAAAAACAAAAATACAAGATGTACACGTCAAACAACATCTAAGTCTGATTTTTGTAAATATCATCAAAAATATAAAAAATACATGAGTTCGCTATTAGAAAAAATAAAAAAAAAAGACATTGCGACATTCAATTCATCGACATCATTTAATTCATCTACATCATTTAATTCATCTACATCATTTAATTCATCTACAATCTTTGAAAATACACAAGCCGAACTTGTTGTTACAAAATTAAAAAATAAAATTAATACAAACACCAAAATTTTAAACACAAAATATGATTATTCATTACTAGGTATTATGGACGATTGGTCAGAAGTTAGGGTAGAACATTTGTTCAAACTAGATAATGAATGGTGGGACATTAGAACTTTGATTAGTTTTTTTACAACACAGTTAAATAATTCAGACATGGAAAATCCAAAACCAGTTTATTTATCAAATCCATTTAATAGAAATCCAGTTTCAACAGAAAAAATAATCGAACTTAAAAAAAGGATCCAGTTTCTAAATTTAAAAATAAATATTACATTAAAGCTATTCTTAAATTTAGATATTAGTAAACTATCTGAATTATATGAAAAAGTTCTAGATAAATACTCACAAACAAGTTTAACATATTCAATGGTAAATATATTTAAAAAAAATTTGAGATTTGAAATTCAAAATTATAAAAATTCACAAGATTGTTATTGCGGATGTTGGGTTTTAATTAATAAACCAAAAACCCTCTTTGAATCTACATATATTAAATTTAAAGATTTACCGTATCAAACAATAATTATAGACGAATTTCATAATCCTCAATTAATAGATAATCCGCAACGTGAATATTATTCACACTTGCTCTCAACTTTTAAAAATGATGTTCTTAATTTAGAAAGTTCTGAACTTCTCGAACTTTTATAGTTTTCGAACTAAGCCTTTTGATGCTTTTGGTTTAAAAACTGGTTTTTGTATAGCATTATTTGTGCGAGCGGGTATTGGTTTTGGCGGTGGTGTAATTATTTGCTTTTGCATAGGCACGTTAAATTGTGGATTGGGCTTGGTTTTATTTATTAAACCTTTTTGTTGAATTGGTTTTGGCCTTGACTGTACTGGATTTTCATTTTCTTTTTCTTTTTCTTTAGTTAAATCACCGTCTTCTAAATCTAATCCTGAACCTATTTCAGAATCCGAATCTGATTCATTATTATCTTTTTGGTCTATAATATCTTTTGGAGACTCTACTTCTTTTTCTAATTTATCATAATTAGAACCTAACTGTTCTTTTATCTGGCTTTCTAATTTATCTACATCTTGATTTTGAATATTTTCTTCAACATCAATTGTATTTTCTAATTTAGGTGCAATTAAATTTTCCAAAATATTATCTTTTTTATTTTTACCAATTTCCAATTTCTTTTGTTCATTTTTATAATATTCAATTTTGTCTTCTTTTAAATCAACATTTTCACTTGTATGAACTTCACGATATTTGTATTTGTGCTGGTATTCAAATTTTTTTAAATGTTTGGCCTTTTCACTTGTTGAATATATAACTTTTAAATCTGTGTCATATTTATTATTATCTTTTTCAAAATCTTGGTATTTTTCTTCAACACCTAATTTATCGATATTTGTGACTTTATGTACAATTAATGGTGTGATATCTTTTGGATTAACTAATTTTGATGCAATAGCTTTATAATCAGAATCTTTTATAATATTTTTATAAGGTTCATTTGTTCGAGTATTCCAATACTTTGTTCTTTCGGGTTTAAAATTTTTCTCAATCTCAATTGTTTTTGTTTTAACATCTGAATTTAAACCAACTTTTTTTTGAATTTTAACTGGAGCAATGACAGCATCCTTTATTTTATCTTTACTATATAATTTGTTTATTTCTGTCATTTTCTCAAGTTCTTTTATTTTTTGAATTTGTTTCAATTTTTGCATTTGCATCATTTGCATTTGTTTCGTTTGTTGTGAATTATTAAAATTCATATTACTTTGAAACATTTGATTATTTGATAGCAATGGATTATTTTGAAAATTACCATTTGTTTGCTGAAAATTATGAAACCCTTGCAAAATCTGGTTCGAATAGACTTGCTGTTTATTCATCTTTATATATAATTGCTTTTGATAAAGTATATAATAAATTAAACGAGAACGATTTAAAGCATGTAATATATTTTATAATTATACATAAAAATGACTTCTGGTCCTCATCCTTCTTCTTCTTCTTTGAATTCACTATCTTCTTATAAAAAGAAAAATTTTTATGAAATGTTGAATATTGAATCAACAGCATCTCAAAAAGAAATAAAAACTTCGTATAATAAACTTGTTTTAAAATATCATCCTGATAAAAATATAAACACTGATACAACAGAAAAATTTAGAGATATACACATGGCCTATGAAGTCTTGTCAAATACTGAAAAAAGAAAAGAATATGACAACTTGAATATTATTCAACAAAGTGAGTTTTATGATTCATTAAAAGATTATTTCGAAGATAAGTTTCCAGCTCATGCAAAATTTTGGAAAAAAATTATAAAAAAAACATATGGATCCGAATCTGATTTCAAATCAGATTTAAATAATTTAGATTTTAGTGCGATTTTTAATAAAATAACATCAAAAATTGACGATGTTGTTGATATTTATATTAGCGCAGACACTGATTCAGTATCATTAGATTTTTCTGAAACTAATAAATCACTTGATAAATCAACAACTGTGCAATCAGTAAAATCATCAGCGTTAACATTATCACAATTACCAAATTTAGATATCAAAAAAAAACTTATTACAACATTAAAAGACAAATACTTAAATAAATATTCACGTATAAAAATAGAACGTAAATCTAGACCAATTATTGAATTTTATATACCCTTACGTGAATCTATCTTAATATATGATGATGAGGGTGAATATGATTCTTCTCTACCACCAAAAGACCAACATAATAAAAACAAAGGCAAATTAACAATTGAAATTATTTGTAATGATGAGCCAAATTTTATTCAATTAGAAAAATCAAATATATTGACTGTTCATAATATATCGTTAGAACATTACTTGTATGGAGGTAAAGCAAATATTAAACATATTGACAACACATGTTTTGAAATTAAACATGATAGTTTTGTTGAATTGGTGCCTGTAATATGTATTAAAGGAAAGGGATTGCCAATTTCCAATTTTTGCAAAAAAGAATCTGAATTTGTTGATACATATGATAAAATAGAAAGAGGTGATTTATACGTGCATTTTAAAATAAAACACATTGAAAATCCAGAATTTATTAATGCTGTGAAAAAAATAGAAAAAAACTAATTTTTAATGTTTTTATATATTATAAAAATGAATTTGTCTAAATATTCTCACAAATGTTATGATTATATTTTAAACAAGTGTCCCAAAAATTTTTTTGATAATTCTATTAATTATAATAAAAAATATGATATCATCGATCAATTTCAAAAATTAATTATTGAAACTAAAAAAGATAGTATTGGGTTTAAAAAAATAAAATCAATAACTATACCAAAATTAAATAATAAATCTATTTTGATGCATTTATTTTTTTTAAGATTAAAAGAATTAGGTTCTAACGCTAAAAATTTACAAGAAGAACAAATAGATTCATTATATGACTTTTTATCATGGTACAAAAATATCCAACACGATCTTTATATCCCAAATATATTAAATCTTAGCACATCATACAGTTCAGATCCTGTTTTAATTGAATTATATGATAAAATGTCTGATTGTAGTGGACCACGTGAAAAATTAAATCGTTTATTGTATGATAATCCTTTTCTTTCTGGAGAAATTTATGTTATTGCTGAAAAATCAAACCTTTTGTATAATACGTACACACTTGATAATATTATTATTGAAATATATATACCAGACACAAAATCATTACCACATCTCACAAAAATAACATTCAGTACAAATCAAATTGCTAGACTTTTTCATATTTGCAAATTCATGCAAGTAATAGCAAAAAAGAAAAAAAAGAGTGTTGAACTTGTGCTGTTCTGTTCAAACGCAAAAAAAAGATTAAAGTATCAAAATAATAATAAAATTTTAGTTCCAGAAAATATTAATTCTGGTTCAACTGTTAATAGGTCATATATTAATATCTGGAGACTAGAAGAATGTGAAAAAGTATTAATACATGAGTTGATACATTTGTTCCAAATTGATTTTACAATTGATGAATCTGGATATAATGACTTAGTTCAAGAAATCAAATCTAAGTTCAATTTAGAAGGAACTGATAAACCATACGAAGCATATACTGAAACTGTTGCAATTATCATATACTCTTTATACACTGGATTTTATTTAAAAAAAGATTTTATGGACATAATAAATGCGGAATCAAAATTTGTGATGTTTCAAACTGCTAAAATTTTATATTTTTTTGGTGCTACAGATATAAATCAAATTTTAAATAAAACACATAATAGTATATATATTAATCAAACAACATCTGTTTTATCTTATTTTATTATAAAATGTTTGTTTTTAGCATCAATAACAAATTTTTTAGATTTTATGAATGGTGAAATTTATTTTAATAAAAAATTTGATGAATTCTTTAAACTAATCAATAATTGTGTATCAAATAAAAATATCATTAATAATATCAATTTGTTTTTAAAACAAATATGTGCCAACCTAAATAATAATACTACAAACCAATCTGCATTTATTTATCGTACGCTCAGGATGAGTTGTATAGAGTTAGGACAAATAAATTAAAACAATTTTATAATATTCCACCTATGTTATATATATAATCATCATCTTTACCATTATCTTTAATAAATTGCCATATTTTTCCATCATATGACAATTCACTTGGATATGGCGGTTTTAATGATGATTGTACAGGTACACGATATTTTTGTGGAGCTAAAAATATATTAAGGTTTGGTTTATTTTTAAATTTTAAATAATTGTCTTCAGACACGATTACAACATTAAATATAGTTGTTGGAAATAATGTTTGTAATATTTTTAATATTGTTCCAGTTGACCCAACAACCCACATTCTACGAGGATTTATTTTAAAAATATCTTTATACACATAACTATAATCGATATCAGACTTTAATCCTAAAGGTAATAACATTTTATTTTCATATTTTGATAATATATTTGATATGTTCAATTGTTCAATACTGTCTGATTTTGCTTTTTCAACTAAATGTATTTCAGCATTAAATATTTTTGCTAAAAATGTTAATTTATATAATTTATTGTCATATTGTCTATTTATTATTATATGACATTGTTTCCCTAATAAAAAACAACCATATGCAATTGCAATTTGTGCATATCCATTAACAGGTCCTCTATAAAATATATTGTGTTCTTTTATTTTATCTAAATATTCCAAAATAAATCTTTGTTTTGATCCACCAATCAATAAATCATCTCGTATGATATTAAATGTTTTGTTATATGCATTGATTTTTTCAATGTATGGTTTTTTATTTGTAATTAGTTGGCCCATTTTAATAATATCTGATTTGTTTTGCGGTAATTTTTGGTATATTGTAATAATTTTATGTTTTACTATCATTATTTCATGTACAAATTTTAGAGATAAATTTAAATCTTCTAAATTTGCGACCTGATCTATAAAAATTATAAATCCACCATATTCTAAATTTGATTTTATAAATTCATAATATGGTTTTGTCATAATTATCATATCATACATCTCATTTAATTTTAATTGTTCCAAATTTAATTGATTTATAATTGTATATTTATTTTTAGTTTTATTTTTGTTATTATTGTACATTTCTATTATTTTTCCATAAATTAAATTTAAATTTGCATCATTGTTTAATCCTGTAAAATTACCAACATTGTACATTATGTTTGAAAGCAATTTTTCGCCCCATTCAAGGCTTGTGTCTAAAACGTTTTTAGGTTTAAATATATGATAAAGTGATAATGGTATATAAATAGGCAATATATCATATTTATATTTTAAATACATGTTGTTAAAATATTTTTTCCATTTGAAATAGAGTTGAAAAGGATCTTTAATTAATTCTTTTTTATTAAAATCTGTTTCTTTTTCTATTTCTATTTCTTTTAAATCAATATTGTTTTTCTTCTGTATATAGTCATATCTAATGTCATCAACAAAATAGTCTATTAGCACAGATGCATTAATAGGATTGTTTTGGACAATTTTAATATTTGGTGTTTCTTTTTCATTTAAAATAAAATCAACTGAAAAAATATTTTTATAATCATGATATATTTTTTTAATTTTTGTTGCATCGTATATATTTTTAGTCAACATATCTTTATAATTAGTAATTATAAAATTTTAATATAATTTTTTAAATACTAATAATGGTTGTATTGATGTCATTATACTTATTTTCATAATATCTATTAATATAAATTTGTTTTGTGAAAAATATTTAATAATTTTATCAACATATTCTACTTTTTCGTGTTTATTATTTCTAAACAAATAAACGTCATTTATCACCATTAACACATATCCGCCTTTCTTCATTACAGAATATATTAAATTTATACTTGGATACATAAATCGTTCTAACCAATTTAATAAATCATGATGAAAATATGATTGATCTGGATCATTTGAATATTTTTCAGAAATAAAATATGGGGGTGATGATAACATCAAGTCAAATAATTTATTATCTGTTACTAATGTTTGATATTTGCAATTTTCAAAAGCAGAAGTAATTGTTGTATATGTACATTCTTTTTGATTTGAATTTTTTAAACCACTGAACTGTTTTACAATTTCATCATATCCTGGTTTTAATTTATGATTTGGATCAACTCCAACATAATCTGCATTCCCATATAATAATGCAGCAATCAGTCTATCGCCCCATCCAGCACACATGTCTAAAATCTTTGTAGGTTTGTATATTTTTAAAATACTTAATAGCAAATCAATTGGAAATAATTGACAATTTTTATGTTGCAAAACTAATTGTCGCATAATATCGTTTTTTTCTCTTTTCGCATTTTCAGGCAACTGTATAACTTTATTAAATTCTTTCAATAAAGCTGTATCATTTAAAAAAAAATCTTTTGGTGATGTAAGTTGTGACCTATGACATTCCAATCTAACATCATCAATAAAATAATCTGTTATTGTTGTATATTTATGTAATGTTTCGTCATCTTTAATACATAAATCATTTATCCTGTTTTTATATGTACCTGTATATATATTTATATCTTTTTTCTCAGCTTCAATAATTATTTTATGATTTGTTTTTAAAAATTCATAATATTTTTTAACTTTATCAAGAGAAATTATATTACGAAGCAAGATGTCTTCAAATTTGATTTCGTTTATTTGATTACTCATACTATATTATACACCATATAAATAAATAGTCTTGTGTTTATTTATCAATATAAAAAATAAACACAAATATATATAACAATGTCCGATTCTAAAATATTGATTGAAGACGTGTCTGAAGATATTTTTAAAGATAATATTAATAGTGATATTAATAGTGATATTAATGGTGATATTAATAGTGATATCAATACCGATTTAGTTTTAGACCAAAACTCTGATTTAGATCAAAATGAAAATAATATAGAAACAGAACATGTTATTGGGATTGATTTAGGAACTATAAATAGTTGTGTTGCTATATGGAGAAATAATAATTTAGAAATTATTCCAGATGAAAAAGGGAACCGTACGATACCCAGTGTTGTCGCTTTCACTAATCGGTCAAAATATGTTAGTTATGAAGCAAAAAATCAAATAGAATTAAATCCTAAAAATGTATTTTATGAGGTAAAGAGATTGATTGGAAGGAAAATTAATGATAATACAGTTATTAACGATATGCAATTTTTTTCGTATGATATAGGACATGATGAAGAAGATAATATTATATTAAAAAGTGATTTAGTAAATCGTAAAAAAATATACACACCAGAAGAGATTTCAGCCATGGTTCTGATGAAATTAAAAGAAATGGCATCAGAATATTTAAAAAGTCCAGTTTACAAAGCAGTCATAACTGTTCCAGCATATTTTAATGATTCTCAGAGACAAGCAACAAAAGATGCTGCAAAAATTGCAGGTTTAGAATGTTTAAAAATTTTAAATGAACCAACGTCCGCAGCTCTAGCTTATGGTTTAGAACAAATATCATCTAAAACTGAATTAACAGTTATTGTTTATGATTTAGGTGGAGGTACATTAGATGCATCGTTATTAACTATTGCAGATGGTGTGTTTGAAGTAATGGCATCTAGTGGTAATTCACATTTGGGTGGAGTTGATTTTGACAATAGAATGATTGGATATTGTATTTCTCAATTTAAAAAGAAAAATAATACAGAACATCTAACTGATTTATCTGCAGTTTCATTGCAAAGATTAAAACGTGCGTGTGAGAATTCTAAAAAAATTTTATCAGAAGTACAAAATACGGTCATTGCAGTTAGAGATTTTTATAACAATCAAGATTTGTATGTAAAAATGTCACGTACAAAATTATATGACATATGCAAAGATTTATTAATTTTATGTATTAAACCTTTAGAAGATGTTTTGAACTCGTGTGATATGAAAAAATCTGACATCAATGAAATTATTATGGTCGGTGGTGCAACACGAATGCCTGCCATCAGGGATAATATTAAATTATTCTTTGGTGGAAAAGAGCCTAACTGTTCTGTAAATCCAGATGAAGTTGTCGCTGCTGGTGCTGCAATTCAAGCTTATATTTTAGAACACAAATCAGACCCGTTTTCTGCGTCTGTTGTTTTGTTAGATGTTGCTCCTTTATCTCTTGGTGTTGAAACTGTTGGTGGTATTATGAATGTATTAATACCAAGAAATTCACAAATACCCATTACAGTGAAAAAAAAATATACAACAACATCAGATTATGAAACATCTGTGTCAGTAATGATTTACGAAGGAGAGCGAAAAATGACAAAGGATAATTATCTTGTTGGAAAATTTGACCTCAATGGGTTAGAATCAATGCCACGTGGATTTGCTGAAATAATGGTGACAATCAAAATTGATACAAACGGCATAATATCTGTTACTGCCGAAGACATGAAGAATTCTGATGTTAAAAATGGTATCACCATTACAGGCAATAAAGGCAGATTGTCTCAAGATCAAATTAAAAAATTAGTAGAAGAAGCTCGAGACTCGGAATTAAAAGATAAGGCTGAACGTGAAAAAAAACAACTGCATTATGAAGTCGATGATCTGATAGCAAATATAAAATCAAACATTGATAATCCAGAATTTAAGTTAGGTACAGAAGATATAAAAATTGTTGATTCTGACATTCAAGCTATTAAAATCTGGTTGAATGAAAAAAAATATAATGACCGTGCAAAAGATGAATATAAAAAAATATTGTCCAAACTAAAAAAACGTTACGGGACTCTAATTTTAAAAGTTACAAATGATAATGCAAATATAAAAGCATCTGATAAAATTTCAGATAAGTTAGATCCTTTAGCTACATCTGTTTATGACGATGATGATGAAGACCAGACATTGTTCGAACAAATTGAAAATGACGAAAGTGGTATTGGCAAAGATGCGTCACTTGCCGAAAAACAAGAGATTAAGGAAATTCGGGCAATGTTAGTGGATTTATGTAATAGTATTTTTGATGTCGTAACTAGTACGTCATGCTCTTTGGACACCGATCATAAAGCAGAATTAAAAGATTTTGTTGATGATACTTTATTATGGGCACATATTCAACAAAAAGTTATCAGGAATGATTATAAAAATAAAATTGATGAAGTTAATGCGGTGTGTGATAAAATTTTCGATTCGTATAAAAAAGAAAATAAATTTTTATTTGATTCAACAACTACAAAAAAAGATGAACTTGAACAATTATGTTATGCCATTAAAAGTAGTATCGAATGTAATTTGTTTTCACTACATGAAGATAAAATGAAAGAATTAATGAAAAAAATAGATGATATGTTAGAATGGATTTTAGATATTAGTTTAAAACAACATGAGTCATCACTTGCAGAAGAATCAGAAAAACCTAAAGAACCTGCTATAATAATATCTGAAGAAATGTACCAAACACGAATTGATGAAATAAATAGTTTATGTAATAAATTATACGATTCAATGTTGCAAATAAATATTTCCGGTTCTGATGCGAATACTGTTCAAAATATTGTAGATCTTGAATTAAAAAATATAAATGCTAACCCAATTATAAAATCAAATATTCTAAACTGTGATGAATCGATACATATACCAGAATTAATGGATAATGATGAAAATGAAGGTACCACATTGGATTCATTAGCATAAAGGCTTTTATAATACCTATTATAAAAAAATTGTTATTTTAATTTGCTGGATAGTTCATATAAATAAGCAT
>Ga0302186_10003552_pt1 | contig 11378 bp, 8 predicted proteins | sample II_Bog_E1_2_FD_198782 | JGI IMG/M metagenome (GOLD analysis project Ga0302186, IMG submission 198782) | Peat permafrost microbial communities from Stordalen Mire near Abisko, Sweden - II_Bog_E1_1 | ecosystem: Environmental > Terrestrial > Soil > Wetlands > Peat | place: Sweden: Abisko, Stordalen...
TTTAATTTCCTTTTGTTTAACAGAATTTTTGCCAAATTCAAAATTAGTAAAATAATATTATTTATTTCGACTTTTCTTTAAAGAAAAATATGCGCTAGTCTTGAATTACTATTTTTTTTTTTGTCCGCAGGTCAATATTCCTGGAATTACTTTAATACTCAAATATTTCAAAATCACATTAAAAAAAAAAAAATTCATTAAAAATTCTTGATTTCCCTTTAAAAAAATAATAGTTTCTGAACCCAATAAAAATCTCTAAACCAAAAAAAAACTCTTCAAAATTTTACAAAATCCATGCTTTTTCGACCCAAATCCCTTCGCAATACCTCGTTATCTCCCCTTTTCTTTCGTTCCTTCTCAACATCCCCCCTGGTTTTTTCCTCTTCAATCCATCCCCATAAAGACGCCATTCGTTTCGAGAATCAAAACCGACTTTGGACCTATAAAGAACTTGAGGTAAATTCTCATAAACCCTTTCCTCTCTCTTTCAACTATTCAATAAAAGTATCATTCAAATGCCTTTGCCTACGGATTGGCAGAATTAGGCTATAAACCAGGAGATCGTCTGGGCCTATGGTTAGAAAAAGCCTATACATCCGAGACTGTTGCTGCTCAACTCGGGGCTTTGAAGGCGGGAGTAGCTTTAACTCCATTTTCTGTTGATAAAGTGAGTGATTTGGAGGGTCTGATTCAAGAATCTGGCATAAAAGGTTCCATATTTTTATAAAAAACATAATTAATATTGGAAAAAGGCCTTGTTTTCTCACCTAACAGCAAAGTCGAGGAGGACACTTATATTACAGCTTTAAAGAAAGCCATTCCCGAATTGAATAGCAGTGAGATTTTACTTATTAAGCTTAAATTTAAGGCTCTTCTTAAGAATTCCATGATGAAACCATCCTTAATTCCACCAAATTCAATAAATTGCAACATTTGATCCAAACTGGATTCTATTCCATCCCAGGGACCTTAAAATACAGAGTTATCTTATATTTCTTATATATTGAGCATAAAAAGCTAATTTTTATAAAAGCAAGTGCTTTTCTATGTTAATAGGAGATTCCTCACAGTTTCGCTTCCTCAATTAGATCTCAAATCCCCGGCCTTTTATGTCAAATCCAAAGAGAAAGCCTTCCAATCTATGCCTTTTGAAGAACTCCTTTCGCAAGCTGAAACTTCGTATAAAAACCTCAATATCAATGAAAATGATGCGATTTTCATATGCGGAGAAATGAGGTTCCCCTTCCAGTTTTCTCTAGGTTCTTTTCCTTTCCAATTTTCTTAGAAAATATCATAATATTTCTTAAAAAACGACCCTTTTTTTAAAAAATTGCTAAGGGGTCTTGAATACTTTGAAATATGGCAATAACCTGATCTTAACTGGGAACCAACCCTTGAAAAACGTGAGTTCTGTGTTGAAATATCATGGGAAATCAGTGGTTTTGGCTGATGGAGAGACCTTTGAGAAGAATGAGGCTGGTTTGAACCCTGATGAAACTAAAAAAGTCAATAAAGTAGTTGTTAATTCTAGAAATGAAGTCAATAGAACCCATTTTGCTAAGTAAATCTCTAATGAAATTAAGCTTTTATAGATTTTTTAGGCTGTTCCCAGGCTTGGAGGTGAATTTTTCAAGCGTTTTATAATGAGAGATCAAAGAAATGCGAAAACTTAAAAAAAAAAAAAAGAAGTTTAAATTCTTCAAAAAACAAAAATAATTCAAAATTTAAAACCTAATTTTTTCAAAAATCCTTTAAAAAATATCACAAAAACGCTTTTGTGTTATTAATGGGGAGAAGACAAAAACTAAACAAAAAAATAATAAAATAGCCGAAATATGAATGATGAAAATGAGTATTAAGCTTAAAAAAAATCTTAAAAAAATAATATTTGGATAAATTAAAAATTTCATGCATTTTATGCAGAGTAATTTTTTTATTAATTAATGAATTCCACTTAATTAATAAAAAAAAGCCATTTTCTTTCATACAAAAAGAATGACATTTGCTTCAATGCCAACAATTCATCAATTCTTCATGCATTTTTTTGTTCATCGGTGGGGGTCCGTCGCACACATAAATTTTTGTCAAACTTTCATTTTTCTTCACTTTTTCTTGGAGGAAATTCTGATCAAAATAAGACTTAATCAACAGCAAGTTTTTTGATTTCGTGTCTTTTGCTGAAATTCTGATTTTCTTATCAAACCAATCATATTTTTTCTCCTTGACACATTCATACAATGTGATGATTATTTCCGATCCAATGAACTCTTCATCATTCGCAAAAGTTATTATTAAACGATCCGACATAATTTTCCTTATAAATGTTGTAAAATGCTTTCCTATCCATTCTACACCTTTGATGTAATTTCTCACAACATATTCCGATGAATCTAAAAAGGCTAGTTGATTTTGACAAATCCTTTTTCTTGGAAATAATCCAAATGGCATCAGGTTGCCTCCATTTTTTCGATTCACCAATATGTGTTCAAAACGATTCTCAATTTTCCCAATCATATGAGAACTCAGATAATTAAAAGCGTAGATGGAATGTATAAATTTGAGTATCTAAGATAATCCATGAACAATGGAACTATCATTAATGAACTATGAAAATTAACCAATTCTGATTTTATTTTAAAAAAAATCATTTTTTAAGTTAAAATTTCTGCGTAAATATCCATTAATTTCTCTTTAGTATTGATTTCTTCTTCACATTTTTGACACTCCTTATTTTGGAAGTTTTTGGAGCAAATTGGGTGGAGACATGGCATAGCTACTGCGTTGACCTTTTCCTTTTTGCATCTGCACATCGGGATCTGTGAGCAAAAGGTTGATTTAACAATGAATCTGAAATCGCCCATTTTGAATTCCATATTATTATGTAGAAGATAAAAATCACTTGGTTTGTTTTCTCCCTTTCCCAGCTTGATCCATGATCTTTCAAAAAAGAGCTAATAAAAATAATTTAACATTTTTTCTTTATACTTGTTCGTAGTAATCAAAGGACAAAATAAGATTTTTTCCTTTACTTTCTTGAAAATGGCATGTTCATCATCGATCTCATTATCTTTGGTGAATTCCAATGGCTTGCTTCCACTTCTCGGGTTCCTCCCGAAATAAATTTCATCTCCTTTACTATTAAATTTGACTTCAAGTTTATCCTTTTTTGGTTTTTCTTCTTCGTAATCGATCAAAACATCGAAAAACACTTTATTGGAATCTAGCTTCATCACTTCAAACAATGAGTCGCCCATTTTGATCTCCATTCCTTCCTCTAAGACAATATTAGAGTTCTCTAGAATCTTGATGAACGTATGATTGGTGCTCCCAACGTCCTGCAAAAAAAACCCAAGGTTATCTATCAAATGCACCAGACAGTGATTTTTCGAGATTTCTTTGTTCTTGAGAATAATGCTATTTTTGAGGTCCTTCTGGCGATTTATTTCAAAACTTTTCTCGAAATTATAATCTGCAAACACATTCTTCTCATTGATTTGAGTCAAAATTATCAAAGGCTTCTTTTTTTTTCTGACAATACGAATGGTTGCTGGTTCTTCAGAGTCTTCAAGGTCTTTTTTGATCAATTTCTTATCTTTTCCACGTATCCGAGTTTTATCATCTTCTTCGATGTTAGGTCCTTTTATTTCTTCAAAAATTGGCAGTTTTTTATTTGGAGGTGATTTCTCCGATTTTTTTGATTGTTTTTTAATCGGATCATCGTTGTTTTTGGGACTTTTTATTAATTCTGGATTTTTCTTACCAGTGGACTTTTCTCCTTTGCTAATCGGTTTTTTCTGAGGCTCTTCTACGTACAAAATTGATTCCTCGATAGAGATTCCTCCTTTTTTGCCTGTGAAATTTTCTAATTGGGACTTGATCTGATTGATGTTAGCAGCCTTTTTAGGGTCATAGTCGTTGAAATTTTTATTGTACTCCTTGAGTTGGTTTTTGTCTAGCATAAAAGAAAAAAATTAAAAAAAAATTTGCTTTTTCAAAAACATTGTTTGAGAAATTTGACTTCTCTGTTCGTGAGATCAAGATCTTTCCAAAGGGAATCATCATCATCTTCAAGACTCATGAATACATTTCCGTCAATTGAGTTTTCTTCTAAAAAATAGAAGATAAATTAAAATTCAAAAAAAATTGGGTACTGAAGGCATCAACAACACTGGAAAGATCGTGTCCCTCCAGAAAGGCACACAAATCGTTACATTCCCATAAAACAGGCTTTGCAGGAATGTTTTTACGAACTTCAGGCCAATCAACCTTTTTGGCTGTCATAATTTTAGTATGGGCGTTTTTATTAAAAAAGGAAAAAATATTAATTTTATTTTATTGGCTCAGAGTTCTTTTTTATATAGAATATAATTTCTATAGTATTTTTATTTTATTTTTTTTTTTTTTGGGTTATGGGGTCGTCCCATTCGCGGATATTTTCAGATCGCGAAAATTTTTTTTTTTTTTTTTTTATTTTTATTTTATTTTTTTTTTTAATTAAATTAAAAAAACTTAAAAAACAAGAGAAAAACCCAAAAAAATTTAAAAACTTAAAAAAAAAATAAAAAAAATTTAAAAATAAAAAATTAATATATTAAAACCCGAATTTTTCAAAAATCCCTTAAAAAACATCGCGGATCATCCGATGAAGCAGCCAAGTACTTTTCTTTCCTTTTAAAGGCTTCACGTTCTTTATATTGTTTTTCCTATCAGATCTCAAGCCAGTACCCTAAAAATTACTCATAACCCTTCATTTCTTTTCTAAGCTTTCCTCCCTGCCTTTGCAAGTAAGTCCCCCCCCATTAGAAACTTAAGACCTTAAATCCACCCTCTTAGACTTTCCTATATTTCGATTATCTCTATTCCTTTATTTATTTCATCCTTGAATTCTTCATCTTCGTTTATAAAGGTTAGGATTGAAATAATTAAAGAAAATTAATGAGACATTTTATGGTTTTTATAGGATATGGGTTATTTTATCCCCCACAATCGCTTGGTCCTGAAGTGACAATGGTGGTTCTGTTTTTTTTCTGGCAATTCGGAAGAATTTATATAGGTTTAAATAGAAAAAGACTATTGTTATTTTAAAGGGTTTTATAGGATCTGCTGGAAATAGAACAGAAACCTCACTTACAATAATTTTCTTTCTGTTATTATGCATTCCCACAGCCTTTGCCTTTGCTTTCCTTATAAGACTTCAGACTTATGTGTAATTTACTATCTATTATGCCTTCAATTTAACAATTATTAGTTTGATGCTGGAACTTATCCTTAACGCTGTCGGCATAGCTTTCCTCATTGCAGAATTTATTTTTGCTATCATTGCCTTTTTCGCCTTTAAAAACTTCGAAAAGAACCAATAAAAAATTCAATTTAAAATAAATTCCAAAAAAAAACCGCGCCAGAATTCATAAAATGTCTCAAAGCTTCTCTTTCGATCCGAAGGTCATTCTTCTTAAAGAATTCGATAGAAACGGACTAATTCTTCGACCCGCGACTTTGAACAAGCTTCTTGATCGAAACCCTTTTCCTTCTTCCTTAGAGAGCTTCAAAACTGATATCTCAGTAATAATAAACCAATTGAAAGCATTGTTTATGAGAAACCCCGCTTTAGAAGCGAATGTCCTTGATGAGACCACATTGGAGGAGGCTTTGAAAATGATGGAGATTTCACAGAAGGTCTCATTAAATCAAGACAACTGCAAGATGTCTGAGATCTTAAAGAGAAGACAAGAAAACTCATTGATTGTTCTTAATGCTTTTATAGACTTCCCACAAATAATTGAAAATAAAGTCTCAGAAGGCATCCTTGGATTAGCTGAAGATAAGATTTCCGCTCAAATCAAGAGATTTTTCAGGATAAAAGAGAAATTATCCAGAAATCCGAGCTACTCCTTTGAAAATAAGAGAAATTCGAGAAATATACAAGAAAACCATGTTGATAAGATTCTTTATGATGTGGTGGAAATCGGAACTTTGGTTGGATCATCAGGTCAGAAGTTTATCTTTGGGGTTCTGATAGAATTAGATCAGGGGAATTATTATCTTCAGGACTTATATTCGAAGGTCAGGCTAGATCTAAGCATTTGTGAGGCCAGCAAGGGCTTTATTTGTCTAGGAAACGCTTATATACTAGTTGGTGAATATAAACTCGAGGTTTTTCAAGTAAAAAGCTTTATTTTGCCGAGTTTCGAGCTTCGTAAAGAAAATCTTGATAATAAGGATCTTTTCGGAGCTGAGACCAAATTCATTAAGCTATATGGAGAGGTCTTAAACCTTGAAATTGAGGGTCAGGATTTCTTAGAAAACATCAAGGGAAAAGACTTGAAATCAAAAAAGAAAATCGATAAGTTATTAGAACGAAATCTTTCACAACAGGTGTTTTTGGGTTGTTTTGACTTGAAAAGAATCAGAGAAGTGGATTATAACTTCAAAAATAGCGCAGTGGCAGTGTTTTCGAGCTTTCTTCTCAGTCCTGAAAGTCTCACTAAATTCGAGAATGTTTTGAAAGGTTTCGAACAGACTCAACCTCCTTTAGTATTCATATTAATGGGGGAATTTTCTCCTTTGACTGAAATCAGAGATTCGAAAGATTATAAAGATTATCAACAAAATTTGGATTTGTTCTTGAAAATTGTTCAGAAATTCCCTAAAATCTCTGAATTTTCAGCTTGGCTCTTTGTCCCTGGAACTCTTGATTTAGGTCTTTCGATTTTGCCTCGTGATTGCTTGCCTGGTTTCATCTATGAGAAGATTAGGAAAGTCCTGCCTTTGAGCTTCAATTGTTCCAACCCCTGCAGAGCCAAAATCCTAGGCAAAGAATTCCAATTCATTAGAAATGATTTAATCAAAGAAATGAGGAGAAATGCTATTGTTTCTGTTGATAATAGCATTGAAATTGAACAGGCTTTTATAGACACTTTATTAAGCCAATATTATTTAAGTCCTGTGAGCCAATATTCACAACCTGTATATTGGAAATATGATCCATGTATGGCTATAGAGAAATTGCCCAATTTTCTAGTGGTTGGAGAAGGGTTCTGTAGACAATTTGAAAGGAAAATCGATGAGGAGGAAGATGGGACTTTTGTTGTGAACCCAGGCAATTGGGGGAAACATGCTGGGTTTGTAATGATTTATCCTTTATTAAATATTGTTCAGATTTGTAAAGTTAATTAGTTGTTAAATCAAATAGAAAAACACTTAAATATAAGATTTTAATTCATTATTAAAAAAAAAAAATACAAATTTGATTATTTTTTTCTGTTAAAAATACTTTATATATAGATAAATAAATGGTTTTTAAATTATTTTGGCTATGGAGCTTGATTGAATGCAGGGAAATGAGATTCATTGGTTTTTTCTTTGAAAGTGACTTTGTCTAGAACTTCCTTTTGTTCGAACATTTTGCTGTCCTTTTTCAAGGAAATATTATAAAGGTTCTCATTAATCATATTGATCTTTTCATAATCTTTGTTTAAAGCTCTGCTGATAGTCATGATTTGTTCTTCATTGTTCGTGATTCTCATTTCAAAAACTTGCAAAGTCCTGGAAAATCATAATTTATTTAAGAAAGTTAATAGAAAATAAACTTGTTAATGCAATCCAAATTCGTGAAAATTCCCTCTAAAGTGTCAACAATAGACTTGGGTATTTCATCCTTTTCCTACGATTAAAACTTTAAGAAAACAATGAAGATTCTTGAGATTTTTACCCAGGAAATCACACTTTTAACGTTTTTTTCGGTTTGTCTCTTCATAGATGACTCTCCAGTCTCATTGATATCCTCATCTTCCCTATGGATAGCGCTCGATTGGACATTAGGTCCTATCTATTTTCTTTATTTTCTATTTCTAAATAAAAAACGTTTTACATTCTCTTTTTCTCTGGGCACTACTGAAGTTTGAACCAATCTTTTAGTTTTATATCTCGATCCACTCGTAGTGTTTTTCATAGCTTTGCTTCCCAATAGTTCAGATTTCTTTATGCCACTTACTGATTGTAATTCTTCAAAAACCTCTATAATTTAATATAATTATATAAAAGTTCATTAGTTCTAATCAAAACCTTTATTGCTATCCAGGAAATTCGACTTCCATAACATAACTAATGAATCGCTACCACCAGTTGCGAAATAATCCCCATGATATGAAAAAGCACATGAAGTTGAGCTTCCATCATGTCCGAACAATGTATAAGCTAATTTTCCATATCTCAAATCCCAAATCTCTCAAGATAAAACATAAGAAATTTTAATAGAAAAAACCTTTAGTATACCTTGACTTTGGCATCAGAAGATGCTGAAACCAAGAAAGAGCCTGATGGATGGAATGCCAATTGATTAACATTATCATTATGAGCATCGTAATGTTGCAGGAGTCTCTTTGATCTTACATCAAATATCTTAATCTTTTTGTCATGACCGCATGAAGCCACGCAAGTCCCATCAGGATGGAATTTCACATTATAAATGACACCTGTATGATCTGTGAAACTATGAATCTCTTGTCGTTTATCAGTGTCCCAAATCCTCACTGTTTTATCATCACTTCCTGATGCTATGAGTCTGTTATCTGGACTGAATTGTCCTGATCGGACCCAATTTGTATGACCTTGAAGGGAAAACATAAACTTGCGATCGTTCACATTGAAAAGTTTGAGGGTTTTATCATCAGATGAGGTGAGAAGGAGCTGGCCGTCTGAAGAAAAATGAACTGAACGAACAGCTGCATTATGAGCCTTGATACTATTTGAGTTCCCTTCTCTGTTATAAGAATTTATAAACATTTTTCCTAAAGTTAATATTACATTGTGTTATCCCAGATTTTGACTGTCTCATCTTTTGAGCCAGAGGCTATCAAGGCACCATTTGGACTGAAGGCCACATCATAAATGGGACCCTTTTTTAAAAAAATTGATAAGTTTCTATTGTAAATAGAAAATGAATGACCTTGTGACCCATGAAACGATATGCTTTAGATTTTGGTTTGAGACCCCAAACATAAATGGTGTTATCAAGAGATGATGAAACGATTTGACGCCTAAAAAGAAATTATCAAAATTCGAAGAATATAATAAACATTGTAGGATGGAAAGATAGGGCTGTGATGGCATCTTTATGACCTTGGTAGGTTTGAACCATGACAGGATCATGTTGAAACTCATGTTTGCTGATAGCGCTTTGCATTGAAAAGCTGAGGGGGTTGGAAAAATTTAAAATTTTGAAATTACAAAATAATTATGACAGAATTTCAAATTAAACAATGATTATCTTTTTATTTTCATTTCAAAACAGCGTTTTTTTATATTTTTTTACATTGAATTTTGCATAATACTTCTAAGAAAAATGAAATAGAAAGAGGGAAATTATACGAAATAGTAGTTATTAAAAAAAAATATATAAACAGAAAAAAATGTGAATTTTAGATTTTTGTAAAAAAAAAAATTTATTCAATAGTGGGTTTAATAATGTTTGGTCAGCCAACACTGTTCAGTTTAAAGAATTTAATATATGATGATATGGTCTTTCAAATCTCTTCAATTTTCGACACCATAATATAAATTTCACCATTTAACAGTGAAAGTAAAAAAAAATAAAATTTGACTTATAATTCAATTCAAAAAAGCAAATTGCATTGAATGAGGAAAAACCTTTTAAAGAATATAGAGAAGCATTTTACTAGCTTGGATATGTTTGGTCAGAAAGTCGAATTTAATATAAACGACCAAAAAATGATTAAATCAAAATTGGGGGCGTTCACAACTCTTGCAATTTTCGTAACTGCTACTTATTTCTTTATCCAATCAACTCTGGCTGTTGTAAATTTAGAGAAATTAACAATTATTACTGCAGAATCGAGCTTAGATACCCCAACAATGCTCCTTCAAAACCAATCATTTAGTTATATTTTTGACGAGTCGAATTATTTTCCATATTTTGTGATGAGTGTGCAATTTCCAAATGGAAGCACTTTAGATTATGTCCAACTTGAGAAATATGTTGTGCAAAATATCACATACAAAGATCATTTGATGAAAATAAGCAATGCCAACTTTAGTAGTTGCAATATAAGTAAACAAGATATTTTTTTGCAGATGGATGATGCACAAATTCAAAGCGATATCAATCAAACTTCCCGTTGGAGGATTTGCATAGATGATGCATTACCAATGGGACTCTTTGCAGATATTCCTACACAATATGTCAATCGAACCTATATAACATATAACATAAATATGTGTCAAAATACCACAGAAAATGGAAACATGTGTGCTACAGAAGATGAAATTAAAGAAATTTTGCCTTTGGTTATAGTCCAAGCCAGCATACCGCAGACAGTTTATAACTTTAATGATCACAACAATCCTCGAAAAAGAAGCTATGATAATCAGTTATATTCATTAGATTTTAGCATGACCAAATTTTATAATGGGTTTCTTATTCCTGTTTATTTAACAACTGATCATGGATTGATTAGTGAAAATTATGTATCAGATTCCATAGATTTTAATCTAGAAACATTGCGAGATGATAGCTCTACGAGAAGTGACATATCTTTATTTCAGTATGACATTAGTATGTCATTTGACCAGGCGACATATTTTAGAAAAAATCAAAAACTTATAGATATTTTAGCTAATTTGGGAGGAATCATTAATTTGCTTTTGATGCTAGGCAAAATTATTTGTTTTTCCTATAATTCAGCTTTGGCAAAACACAAATTGGTAAACATTTCATTTGAAAATTTGCATAAAACAACAAAAAACCAAAAAAAGTAACTATTTTTTTTTTTTAATTACGATAAAACATATAATTGATATTAGAGGTGAAGAAGCAGAATCAATTTCAGAAAATCACAATTCTTTTGGTTTTTCATTATATTCTTTATTTTGTCCACAACTATCAAAAAAATCAGCATATCAGAGTGCGATGAAATTTCTTAATGAATATATGGACATCAAAAATATAATCAAGAGATTGCAAGATGTGGATAAATTGAAAATGTTATTTTTAAATGAACATCAAAGAATTGTTTTTGAAATGATTCCGAAGCCAGGGGTTGGAGGACACATTGTTGAAAGGAAGAAGAGTTTAACTGTTGAATCAATGTTGATATCAAAAAAGGAATTGAAGAAAAAAAATCTAAAGAAAATTCATTTACCACCTGATGGAGATCCTTTAAATAAAAAGATTTTGGAAATGTTAAGCCCAGAAATAAGAAAACAATTAGAATGTATTTTTTTATTATCTAAAATATTTTTTTTACAATTTAAAGTATCACCTAACGGTTCAAACCTGGATACTTCAAAAGTTCCCTTGATAAAAGATGTTCAGCCTGGAGTGTTGTTAAAAAAACCCTGCAAATTTAATAAAAATCTGA
>Ga0302186_10003557_pt1 | contig 11369 bp, 10 predicted proteins | sample II_Bog_E1_2_FD_198782 | JGI IMG/M metagenome (GOLD analysis project Ga0302186, IMG submission 198782) | Peat permafrost microbial communities from Stordalen Mire near Abisko, Sweden - II_Bog_E1_1 | ecosystem: Environmental > Terrestrial > Soil > Wetlands > Peat | place: Sweden: Abisko...
GACCTACTTGAATCGTGAAAATAGGGTAAACCGTAGTTTGGATTGCTTCATCCTAATGATGTTGATGAAGAACTCCATGATAATTTAGAAATAGTACAAATCCTCCTCATAGTGGAAGGGGTCCACGAAGTTGTAGAACAGGGCAATAATCGACAAGAACGCTTCCTGAGAAACATTAATATCGCTATCCTGCGTCAGATGGATGTTGAATGGAAGCAACACTTTAAGCAGCACTAGATCTGAACAGTCCCGCCCCACAAACGATATCATCTCGATCGCCAGTAACTTGCTGGCCACGTACTTGCAATTGCGAATACACGAAAATATTATCTTTATGATCAGCTCTGAGTTTTTGTAGTACTTGTTGTACTGTAAACGCTAGTCACGCATATACTGAGTAGACTTGTATTATCTGAGCAACTATTATAAACGAGAGGATCGAAGGCCAAGCTGGGTGAGCTTTTGAGGGATATGCTTTATTTAGATTAGGTGCTCGATCTAAGCGTAGTTTAGAGGACAGAGCTATTTCTATTTGGGACGCGGTTCGTTCCCAAAAGACAGTCTTTTGGCGATTTTCCCTTTTTTTGATGGATTAATAAAGAACTTGCGCCTTTCATCCTCGTCCTCGAACAGTATCTCCTCCTCGAAAAGCATTTATCCTTCCTTATCCTAAATCTGCTAGAAATGTCGAAGCAAACGTTCAAAGAGCACACTGTTATCCACTTTAGGCGAAAATATAATCTTTTTCTCGATCATTTCCACAAATATTTTTAGGGATTTAAAGCCATTGAGACACATCGGAGGCTTATGGCTGAAAGCATGAGAGGACTAACGGATTTATTGCTCAATGAATTAGATGATGGAGTAGATTAAATGCACTCTCAAGTCGCACGATGAAAAACTTGTCTTGTTGAAGGCGGACAGACAGCACCAGAACAGCGCACTCGTATCGAGATTGATGATGCTTACATATCTCTGGAGGACTCGTGTTATCGCCATCCTTTCTTCAGGTTTCTATTTTAGCAGACCAATTAATATTTCAGAAATAACATCTTTGCCCTTCGTGAGTTTGTTGACGGCTTCACTAATCTTATCATCGAGATTAAGCCCTTCTTTTTTTAGTTTTAGCAGCTCTTAATAACTCATGGACGGTCTGCCATCGTTGATGACTTCGAGGATGGTCAGTCCAAGCGAAAACATGTCCATCATCTTAAGTTTATTTATTTGAATTTGTGCCTCACTGTCCTCCTCAAAACTATTCTTTTTTAGCCTCCGAGAGCTGTCCAAAGGAGTCTTTGCTGACTATCTGCCGTTATCGTATTCCTGAGAAGCCTCAGGATTAAATAACTTTTTTGAGTTGAGCACTGATGAAGGTAAGTTATCTCGTCCCGCCATCTTTTAAGGGGCTAAGTTGCATTTTTAAACTGAGGAGCCATAGTACAGTCTAAACTCCGACAGCCCTTGTTCTGTATCCTGTAGGATATAATTGGGTTTATAGCTGGCAAAGTCAGTCAGAATGAGGTAGTGATATGTAGTAATAAGAAAATTTGAAGTCCTGATGTTGCCATGGTAGATGTTGAAGACCTAGTGGATGGTGTAAACTGCAAAAATGATTTGATATATTATCCACACTACGATTAGATGGGATTGTACCTTTTTATTATTAACTCAAACACGGACGACCCTACAGCCGCTGCTAGAGAGTCATATGCAGGTACTGACGGATTGCAATCGTGAAATTCTGTTAGTATTTCTGCAGTTCCTTGTCTTTGAACTACTTCAGTTCGAGTATCCTCATGGGGAGTATGTGCATGCATTTGTAGCGTTATACTAAGCCTTGAATGGTCTGAAACGCCTACATATCATCGAATGCTACTTTCAAGTACTACTGCAAAGGGGTGCTGTCTCTTCTGAAGAAGACTGACATTTTGATGCTTGACTTGCAGGACTTAAAGAAATTAGTCTAAAACAACTTGTTGTGCGAGAGTATTTCCCTGCCCACCAGGTCGGGGTTCTGCTAAATCCACTGTTAATAAATCTCCACGGGATCTTCCTTAATATTTTCGTCGAGTAGAGCATTGCCCATTCCAATTTATTTATCTTTATAATGGTTATATGGCCAAATCATCACCATAATAGTTATATGACTACCATCAGCATAGCAATAGAAAAGATATCATAAATAGAGACGCTCTTTCTTCTCGGAAGTCTACTTCAACTTGCTCATTTTGGACTATCCGCCGTTGTTGAAGTCAGGGAATTCGAGGAATCGCTTGAAGATGTCACTTGATTTTATTTACTAGATTTTGCTCAAGTCACGCAGGTACTGTTGCAGACTCTTTCTTCTCTCTTCCGCCATTACGTTCTTCTGCTTATTGATGACCAAATTGTTGATATCAGCCAGGAAATTGCAAGACTGTGGATATTTTATAGTTGGAAACCGGTTGATCAACATCTAAATCGGCATGAATGTACCTGCTGTAATTAAGTGAACTCCTTGTAACGTTTACACACCTTCCATTTCGACTCTCCCACATTGATCTGAACTGTATACTCGGTATAGGGTTTCTTTTTATCCTCAGTCTACTTTATCACTGTTTGACTCACAGTGATATGTAAACTCTCCTTGTTGAAGTCAACGACAGTCTTTTCACGGATAGATTGTGAACTACACGTACCGCAGCATTGCTCGATGTGTGATGAGAAAACATGAGTTTGGATCCATTTGCTGCAGTTTATACATTGCATCAGCAGACAGTTTTTCATCATTCTTTTGTATTCTTTCACCCGATCGTATTTCTCCTCCAGAACCTTGCATCGACCTTCCATCTTCTCGAGGGCCTACGAAAGATTCTTATTGGCTTAAATGAGCTCATTCGTCGCTTCCCCTTCTGAAGTTGACAATGATTTTTCGAGAGCCACAAGAAGGGTATCATGCAGTCGTTTATTTTAATTGAGCGTATTCTTGAGGAAGGAGACTTGGTTGGAAAGATACGCCTTTTAAAACATCCACTCAGAGTGATCGCTCATGAGTTCGCTCTTCTTTGAGTTTTACGCGATTAGATTTTATATCTTTTTGGAGTAGGAGCTATTCGTCTGTTCTAGAATTTACGCCTACTGCTTTTTTTATTCATACTTGATCTCGACTTCCTATAGGTCCGATGACAGTTTCGCGATGGAAGTTCGCTGCTTCCTGTTTTAGTTTTAGAGGGTGTTGGATCGTTCCTTATAGCGGTCGAGCTCTTCCTCCATATACTTCTTTTCCATCTCGTGCAGGGCTCTCTCCTTTTCGAGAGTGGACTTGATGCTGAGCATCTAATTCTTTGCTTCCTCCACCTCGCTGTCCGCGATCTTCTTGCTTTCCTTTTTTAATTTTTAGAATTGGATGGACATTTATTAATGCTCGTTGTAGAGTAGCTTATACTTCTCATAGAGTTTGTCATGCTCGCCCTTGTACTGCAACGCTCGAGTCTTATGACTTTCTTCAAAGGCGACAACTCTAGCATTTTATTTCTACAGCAGCTCGATCTTCCCCTTTAGAGATTCTTTTTAGTCGATCATTTGCTTCTGCTTCTGCTATTGTTCCTGTTCTTGAATTTATAGCTTCTGCTGCATTAGGGTCTTCTCATAGTGGAGATTTTTATTAATCTTAGTGGTGATTGTCTCGCCCGCCAGTCGATAGAGGTGTTCCGAGAGCTCGTTGAAGAACTTCCATTTTTAGATGGGATCTCCGTCCTTCGTGCCTTCATCGTACCTCTCCTTGATTTATTCGAAGTCTTTAACAAATTCACTGAATTCCTCGTATTAATCAGCATATATCTTCTCTTTGATCGCGTCCGTTATCTTCTCAGCCTCCTCTTTGTATTTCTCCTGCCAAACGTTTCGATTTTTTCGCACGAGATCTCCCACACTCTCCTCCAGCTTCTTTTCCAGCTTCTACAGCAAATCTGGATGGCTGTCTTCCGACCCAAGCGATCTCTTCTTGAACTTAGCGATGACTTGCTCCCTCAACTGATTTTTAATCTCCGCAATGTCGTTTAACTTGATTGGATTCTTCAACAATTCCTCAATTTCTCTCTCCATGAAATCTGAAGATTCCTTTATGGCTTTCAACCCTTCGCTTCTGCATACATAAAACCAGGCGCTCTCCACATTCGGGAGGTGGCCTTTGTTAATTGCGTCCATGTATCCTTTGCATAGACTAACGAGTAGATTGCCGTTAAGGGGTTGATCATTTATCTTTTTGGGCTTCACTCTACTGAATATCTTTGATCTGATAGCTTAGACCTGAGCCACGAATTCAGGACGTAGACTCGAGTTGTCAATTTCATCAAGTCGCTGCAGATCCTTTTATCGTTCAGTAGGGCGCACCATCAGTTCGCAGTCCCTTTCCTGGAAGAAGTGTTTGAGATGTCTCCTAATTTTATTTTTGTTCTCTATTGCATCGGACGACCCCTTCTGCAATTCCAGAGCATTTTCCAGATACTCTTTAGAGTTAATCTTATTTCCGTTTTTGTCCTGCAGCATGAGAGTAAAATCCCGCACCACCCACAGAAACGCAGGGAAACTGCTTGTATCCTACGATTTGCCGTTGGTTTTGGTTTGAATGTCCTTGGCTAAGTTTATGATTAGGTTGAGGGTGTTGAGTGCGTTTTCGTCGATGCTGCCCACGGAGTTATAGATGAAGAAGGAGCTGAGGAGAAGGGAGAAGAGGAATATTCTAGAATCGTGGTTAGTATTCTCGTCCATGCCGCCAAAACCCTCAGTATCGATCACTATCATGTCCATATTCTACTTGGTGGGACTCGCAATAGTCTTTTTCCAGAGCCAGAGGCCCTTGGTGCAAGGGTTAATGGTGGGTCCAACCTGAAAACCCCCTTTCTTCTGGTCTAACAGCACTCGATTCACAAAAAAGCTTTTACCTGTTCGATACTTTCCGACTATGGAGACGATACCCAGTGATCTGTCTTCTGGAAGCGAGAGGAGAAACTCTTCAGCCTCTTTGGAAATGGCGAAGCCCACTCCTTCTTGATAGGTGATGAAGGGAACTGCCAGAGTCGTCTGTGTTTTTGAATTTATCATCGAATTAATATTTAAACTGACTTATTTTAAATAGATCATCATCAACACCTTTTAAATATGAGCTAGCGATGTAATTGCAGCAATTAGAGATGGACTTTATTTGCTGACTGGGATATACAGTAAATTAGCAAACAGACTCCATTAATATACTTTAATAAAGGCCTCAGTGAATTGGGTGGACTAAATATTTTTAGAGCACTAGCCTTATCTCATTAAATATGAATGATGGCATTTGATTTTTTGTGGTTCCTCCGTCCTTCCAAATTGTTTAAATTTGATCTTTTTGAATTAAAATTGTTCTCATCTCCAATCTTCTGACAAAAGAAGTTGTTTGAAGAATCTCATTTAAAGTTTAGAATTACAAATGCGATGACTTATTAATACTGAGAATCCCAATCAAATAGTATAATAATAGAAATCATTTACTCAACAACTAGTTCAGCATGAAATAAGTCACTCCTAAGACACCATTGAATGCCTTTCTGAAGGTGGCCGTGAATGGTCGTTTGCAAAGAGTTTATTTTAAGGATTTGAAGCTGTATCAGAAGGTGAAAAGACGGAACATCCCACATCTCCCATCTTTTAGCAACAAAAACGGACCTATCAGCAATATCATGATGAGTTTGAGTGATGACTAAAACAGCAAATCAGTCGACTGTGAGACTGCAATGGTCAATTCCTAACCTTGATTTTCTTTTGTATATAATCATTAATCTACTTCTAACGTCATTATGATTAATCACTGACGGGTTAATTAGCTATGATTTTTTTTCATTATCTTCCGAAGAGCGAAATTTATAGAAAATATGCTGACATTTTGCCATGAGTTTGATGTCGATTCCGTGCTCAATAGTTGTATAAATAGCTCATACCTATCATTATTCCTCCGCATTCCTCAAATCATATTAAGTAAAAATTTTAACAATTATAGGGAGAGTATTTTCAATAGATTAAATTGAATCAATTTTTCATGATACGGATGCTCGATGGAACTAATTTATAGGACCACCATCATATTTGAGATTTTTAATCTCATCTGTCTCCTCAAGAACTTCAAACTTTTCTGTCTCCTCGAGAACTTCAAACTTTTCTGTCTCATGGAGAACTTCGACCTTTTCTGTCTCCTCGAGAACTTCGACCTTTTCTGTCTCCTCGAGAAGTTTGATTTTTGTTGTCTCCTCAGTGCCTTTAAGAAGTTCAAATTTACCAGACTCCTATCCGTCTTCTGCGATAGCCTTTGGGTCTTCGAGAACTTCAATTTTTTTAATGTCCTCTTCCTTTCCTCCGATAACTTAGAACAGCTCTAACTCTAAGAGAATAGTGGGATCTTCGGTATCTTTTGCCTGACCAGAATTGGATCCACCGATTGAACTGCCAGGTGGCGATAAAAAATTATCACCTGTGGCTGGGTTGAGGCTGGAATCTTTGGTGATAAAAATTACGTATTGTGGTTTCTCTTTATTCATGAATTCAGAAGCCTCAATTCCTACCGTTCCCAATACAATGCTTTACATCATTAATTAACTAAAATTATAAATCATACCACTATGCTCCACATAATAATTTATTTCAAATCATCATTAACTTCATGAAATTATCAAATTAGTTAACTTTGGATACTTTTTATATATACCGAATTATTCTGAATTAAATTAAATATTCATTAATTGTTAAATCAAAGCAGACGGATACGATATCATACAACTGCCAGCTAATCTGTGTTTAAATCATATACTGGGGTAATTTTTAAATTACAAATATTTTATCAATCAAGATCCATTGGCATTGAAACTCTTCAACTTGCCAGTTTGTAAATAACTCTAAAAAGTCTTCAGAAGTAAGAGAGTTGGTGGTAATCTTTGGATCAGCAGATTATTTTTATAACTGCTAAAAATTCGATTTCAGCTGTATGATATCGATTGCTATTATAATACATAATTATCTTTTAATAATCTTTTGGTGAGTATGATAGCTTTTTTCATCAAATTGCAAAAAATAAGTATTGCTGTTGAGTACAAAAATAGTATAAACTTAATGTCCATCACTTTAATATTCACTCAGATATGATCACCATGATGTGCATCAGCAACAATAAAATATTTTTTATCTTTATTTTCTTTATCGATTTTATTTGTCTATCATCATCTTTCTTATAATTCAAATGCTTTTTTGTCCTCTATTTCACTGATAATTAGACAAAAATAGAAATCATCCAATTATTCATGGTTATGGTTCTGTATTTTTCAATCGAACACGCTTTAGACCGAAGGGCAGTGCAGTATACTTTGTCAATGAAATAAATTCATATAATTTCGATTTCAGAAATTATAGAGGAGGCAGCATCATTACCTCAATGAAATTTTTATAAAACTCACCCAGAAAAATGTTACCTTTATTCTTTTCTATCAGATCTCAAGTATCAATCTGTAGTTTACATGTTTTAAAAACTAATTTAAATCGAACTTGAACTTATATTCGTACTTTTACTTTGAAACAATTTCATGCTACTTGGGATTTTGATAAAACATTCAGATGAGATGATGCCTACAAAAGAGAAGGTAAACATATTAGGTCATCATGGCATATTCAATATAAATTGTATATTCTAATCCAAGATTTCTTTCTTAATACATCTTATTCATTAAGATCAAATTTATAATCGTCAATGAGATTATTTCATATTTTATATTTTGAGAGCTTCCATCTCCACTTTGAAGTCAACGTCTTAACCCTATTTGCAAGATAGGCATTATCCTTACTAAAAAAAGTAAAATGATTTGTATGTCTCAATAATGGGGCGATGATTTTTTATAAACTCCTAATGCTAATCAGGAGGTCTTCTCTACTCGACAGCAATGAATATTTAAAAGTTATTATTACCTTGAAAGCCAAAATTATTTTCCATTTACAAAATAATTATTAGAGGTTAATTAATAGATTAAAATAATATTATACTAACTACAATATATTGCAAATTAGTTATTTAATATCTTGCAGGCTGACCTAAAATAATCACATTTGAGAGAAAGTAATTTGATAATGCCCAATTATTTTATAATAAATAAAATATTCATTATTAAATAAAAACAGGAATATAAGACTAATAGTCTACTGCTTGTTATCCCGAGATAATCTGAGCTATTATTTTTAAATAAAAATACGTAATCAAACCGTCTTTTGATAAATTCTTGCCAATCTGAGTTTACATATTTTATGTTTCGTCATATTCTTTTCAATTATTAAAATTCATCATATCTAATCTGAAATATAAATAAATTAAAAAAAATCTTAAATTTCTAATCATCATGCTCACGACATCAGTCGTTCTTCTAAATCAATGCCAGTCATGGCGAATATATAAAATCAGTTAACTGTGAGGCTGCGATGGTCAATTGTATACCTGAAGGTTTTTTCTATATATCATTAAAATACTGAGTTAAGGTCATAACTGATTGATTATTGACATATAATAACTGATCTCTTTTGTATCTCTTGCGAAAGGGAGCAAATTTGTTTAAAATTTGCTGAAATTTGCGATGAATAAATTTGGACTGAACTTCGTTCATCCAATTTTCCATGAATATAGAACCTTACTGATGAGATGATGTAAATGTTTCTGAGTAGGTTTCAAATAAATTAAATTTTAATAATATCAATTTAACCTTGGCCCACTGAGTGAAACATTATTATAATTTTGCCCAGGCCTTAATAAACAATTTGTATTTTAAGATAATTTTAATTAATTAATTGCTTTTATATTCCCCCCCATCTTTTTAAAATTATTATTTTGTTACTTTATTTAAATTTATTCATTTTTAATTCCTAAAAAATCCTAAGACTCATCATCTTCAAGATAATATTATATTTTATTGCCTAAATAACTCTCTTTATCAGTGAAAATATTCCTTTAGCATTATTCTGATTTATTAAAATCTTTAAAACAACCGCAGTTAGATTTTACTTCATATTCATTTAAATAATATCTTTTTTAAACTTTATCTTAATAATCTGAATTTAAAATATTGTTGGAACTGTTTTGAATATCCTCTGGCTCTTGTTATTCCACATCCATCAATATTTCTGATGTTCTCTATCGAACATAATTAGAATTCGTTTTTTTGTTTTTCTTCTACCTGTTTTTAAATTTATCTAAATCTAAATATCGTAAAAAGTACTTTCAGAGATAATTTCATTGGCTCCATCTTATATTTGATTCACAAGATAAACGATCCTTGATCTTTCTGAAGGAGACAAAAGCTGGTAATTATTTTTGTTGATTCTCCAAATTTAGTCATATTCCTTCTTTGATAGGTTCCACTGCACTATTTTTTCACATGTCTTCTCACCCTACTAATCGATAGGGACTTTTCTTTTATTTTCTTCATCTACATCTTTCCATCTTTCTATCTCCTTTCCATGTTTTTCATGTTCTTGACGGATCAATAACTGACAGGATTTAGTAGATTTTAATTTTTTCCCATTTTAAGATTAGAGATGGAGCTTTCTGATATACTGTTTCAGTTTCTTCACTTAAGACCTATTAGAATCTCTACTGACAATACTTACTAATCTGGCTTTCTTGCTTTGGATGGAATCTCTCAGCCACTCCAGATCCTTTTATAAGGGGCCATATGTAACTGTATTGTTGATTAGATCCTAACTCTGCATTGTATTTTTATAATTATATGCGCGAATGGCATTGGGTATTTAAATTACATATTGATCCTGTTCAGGATTAGTTATAATTGCATATATCAAATACAAAAACTAAGTGGTTTCTCATGCCTTGAAAAAGATAAGATTTTAATGAGGCACATCATCCTTTGCTTCAACAAATTCATATAAGTTTAAGGCTTGAACTAGCCGAGGCACGATCATATCGTGATGACATTTTGTAAAAGATCAACACAAAATGTTCCTTCATAGATATTGTCATAGATCCAGCATCTGCATGTTGTTTCTGATGACTCCATGCTATATTTCCGAAAGTAGCTGTTTTTGTTATTTTTGCAATAGCTTCAACTTATCAATAATTCAAATCTAATCGATTTGCTTCCCATCCTAAATGCAATATATCGACCACACAAGAACTAATAATAACCAAACAGTCATAATTTTATAATTTTATAGTCTGATCAAGATTTCTTTTATAGATTTTATCCATTAAGGTCAGGTTTTAATCCTTAATGCGGATATTCGAAATCTGTCAGGTCCTCCAACTCCACTTCTGGATAGTCATCTTATGGCTCTCCAAAAGTTAAGTATTCCTCGTTCTATCGAATGGTGTCAGATCCGGAAGGTTCAAGCGTAGCGATAATATCACTCCATTCCTTAGACATATTGTCTGGAGGTTCTTTCTCCCAATGATTCATTGTTTGAAAGCCATCATTTTAACTCAAGCTGAGATTATTCGTCATTATCTATTAATGAATTAGTTTATTTAATTAATGACTTATCTATGCTAAATCCATGCTACTTGCTTTATAAGAGCGTAGGTCGATTCATTTTTTGCCAATCACTCGATATTGTTTGGCCAATGTTAAATTGTCCTGAAATATTTAAAATATTAATTGTTGAATGAAGCAATAATCATAAGGATACAATCCCAATTTGGTTTATGATCATATTAGATCATCTCAGTTATTCTAAAATTAGAAATATTTTATCAAAAGTCCATCAATCAATTCCTATTGACCTCAATTTAGATATTTTATTGTTGGATATTTTTGTCTTATTTTAATTGTCAAGGATCATCATATCCATCAAATATAATCGAATAATCAAATCAGTCGTTCTTTATCGATGTCCATTGATAAGGAGTTATCTCCATCCTCAATTTGCCAGCTTGATTTATAAAATTATAATCTTATGTTGGACTTCATTAACTCATAATCATAATGCAACAACATCGAGAAGGAAACTCTCGATAAATTCTTAATTTGAGTCTACATGTTTTTTCTGTTATGTTTAATCGTGTTTCAATTCTCAAATATCATCAGGCATATTCTGAAATATAATTAAACCATGACAATACTTAAATTCTTAATCACAATTCCGATGATATTAATCGTCGTCTTGAATCAATGTTCCTCTGACATTTAGTTATCTCCATCTTCAACTTGCCAGTTTAATATATAAAATTCTAACCAAATGTTATACTTCATTCGCCACGCAGAATCATAGTACAACGCCGCTGAGAAGAAGATGGAGAAGAAACTTGGTCCCGACTATCAATCTTCACAGGAATACCTCGATTAAAAGTTCAGCAGTAAGTATTTCGATGTTTA
>Ga0302186_10003559_pt1 | contig 11365 bp, 5 predicted proteins | sample II_Bog_E1_2_FD_198782 | JGI IMG/M metagenome (GOLD analysis project Ga0302186, IMG submission 198782) | Peat permafrost microbial communities from Stordalen Mire near Abisko, Sweden - II_Bog_E1_1 | ecosystem: Environmental > Terrestrial > Soil > Wetlands > Peat | place: Sweden: Abisko, Stordalen...
ACATGGAAATTTGGTTGCTTGCTCGATTTAGCGAAATTACGTTTTTCTTCTTGAGCTTTCATCAATAAACGAAAGAGATAAAAAGTTGCGGTTATTTCTATTTTATTATTTTTTATTTTATTAAGTTTTTATTTCGAATGATTTCTGTTTTTAATTAAATTTCAGCATTGATAAGTTTAAAAAATTATTGGAACAATTTCATAAATCTGAAATAATTACAAAAATTTCAAAATTTTTATCATTTAAATTGCAATTTTTTTTTTTCAATTGAAAGGTTTTTTAAAATAAATTAAATAACATCAAACTCCATTCTTTTATTTTTTTATGGGAATCAAATTGATTTGTTTTCTAAACTCATCCTAAATAAATTTAATTAAAATATTCAATCTTTAATATATACCAGATCTGTTTCGAACTGTTTCTCGTAATAGATATTCATGATGAATTTGCATTTATTTGCGCAATTTACCACTGAATATAAATGTTGTTGATATAAATCTTTTATTTCTGATGGGGCAAGCAAAAACTGACCGAAAAATGAACTCAGAGCGCATGACTTTTTTATTATTTTAGCCTAAAATGAAAGATGTTAAAAGGTCATACTGGCAAGCCAAGTTGGATCATTTCAAACCATTTGATAGCCAACTCATTATGAATCGAAATATCATAATATAAAAGAATATGCAAAAAGTCATGGATCTATAGATTCTAACCATAATTTTTCATAAATCTATTTCATAATACCTCCTTATATCTCTGATAAATATAAGCCAATTCCTTTAAATTAAAAATTTATCAATTTCCTCTTTAAAAAATTTACAAAATCAGGTATATATTTGGCTATTGGTCTCTCATTGTTTGAAAATCCATGGTTTTTCATAAAAATGGCATAATGAAACCTTTTTTATTTATCAAATAATCAATTAATTCTAAAAACTCAATAAAAAAACCCAAATGTATTCTGAGGCAAAGCCAACATTTTCTCAATATTGATGTTTTCTCTAATTCTCGGCTTTGTTTCCAAAATCTCCACTCCAATGGGATCCTTCCTATTATTAATTTATTTTCCAATTATTATGTTTCTTTAGGAAACATCATTTTTTCCTTGATTTCTATTAAGGCTGAATAAGAAACTAAATCCCCCAAATGTGATAAATGAGTTCCGCTAACAAGAATTTAAATTAAATTCTATTAAAAATTAGACTTTGATGGTTCTGCCATCGCATTATAAGAATTTTTCACTATCAATTGAAGTCTTTCCCAATTAGAAATCCTGGTGAAATTAGTTAAAATATCCTTGTTTCTCGACAAAACACTATTATTATAAGAAAAGTGGAATTTTGAAAAAAAGCCTTTCATTTTTATTCAAAAATTAGAAAATTTCTGAAATAAATAATTTTTTTTTCTAAAAAAAAAATTCGTTTTTTCGTTTGAAATGATATTTTTCGAAAAAACCCATTTAATTTTATTTCAAACCTCCTGAATCTAAATTAATTTAAAAAGTTCGTAAAAAACTCCTCCAAGAAAAATGAATAAACCTGGCAATAAAGGTCCACTCACCCGTAGACAAGAGATAGAAAACGGTGTGTTTCCTTTCTATTTCTTTTTTTTCTAATCCTTTTCTCCAGAAAAGAAGGCCATCTTCACCAAAGATTACGTGAAAAACAACCTGGTTTTCACCAATGAGCACATAAGTGATTTCTATGATATGTTCAAGCTGCTCGCAGATTACCGATCAAACAAAATCTTTGTGAGCGAAATCCTTCAAACCGCCCAGACTCTCGGCATCCATGAGAAATATAAGATTGTGTACAAATGCTTAGAAAGATTCCAAGAGGAAAATGGAGATGAGCCCATAGATTTCGAGACCTTCATCAAGGAGTTGACCAAAAGAATAGTAAGCATTTATTAAATAGGGGTCTAGGGTTTTAATTTTGTTTAAAACAGGGGACTAACAGCACTGTCGAAGGCAGAAAAACAGTGTTTGATTTGATCACCACTGAAAAAGATAGCAAAAACCTTAGTTTCGATGAATTGAAAGATGCCGCCAAACAAGGACATTTCAATTTGACTGATGATGAGATACAAGAGGTCATCAAGAGAGTCGGTGGAGCTGAAGCCAATGATATCCCTTATGACTCATTCGAGAAATATCTGGGCAAAAAAGTCGAAGCGAGGAAATTAAAATAAGAAAATCGAATAAATTATTGAATCAAAACTGAAAAAAAAAAAACTCAAATTTTATAAATAATTTAGCTTCTTTATTATTTAAAAACTCAAAATTTAAAAAATTTCAGCCAATTTTTCAAAATAAGCATGTCTCAAAAATTTAAAAAAAAATTAAAAAAAAAATTAAAAAAAAAATTAAGCAAATCATTAAAAAAATGGATCAAAAGGATCTTTGTCAACAAATGAAAAACGCCTTCTTATTAGGCAATTATTTCAAAGTCTTCGAATTCCTCAAGACCTATCCTTTGGAAGAACAATTGTCTTTACTATATAAAGATCAAATCTCCTCGATTATCGTGAGAAGTGCCTTGGCATTAGAAGATCGTCGAACCCCTGAAATTGAAACGATGATCGAAGAAAACCCAGAATTAAGCGAGCTTTTCCATGCTTTTGAGCCTTTTTTTAATGTTCTGCTAAAGGTCTTTTCTGAATATAAACCTAAATAGAAAAGACTTAAGAGTTTTTAAAGGGAGATGATAATGAGGTCAATAAAGCCATCAAAGAATTAGATAAAATAACTAATCTTGATGTGAGAGATGTGCTCCAAAAATATTATGGCCTTCATGTCAGGAATTACAATTTAGCGAAACTTTTCGAATATACCAACAGCGAATTAGACATGTGAGGAAATTAAATAAATATTCTTAACATTTCATAGGAAATTGCTCGTGGTGCTTTTGCTATTGAAATTAAACCAATTTTCATTGGCTGAAGCCAAGAAAAAGAAGATGAGTTTAATAGATGATGAGGATTTAGCCACCCATCTAGCTCATATTTACCTATTGGTAACTCCCTTCAAATATATATATATTTATCAGAAGGGTCTAATGATTTCTCTTAGATTTATTTGGGGAAAATAGAAGACGCAGTGTTTTTAATAGATGAAACAAAAGAAAAATTCCAGGATTCATTGAAATTGTTGAATTTGAAGGGGGCTTGTCTCATTGCGTTAAAACAATATGATAACGCGAAGGTGATGCTGGAGAAATTGTTCAGCATCTTGACCAATAAAGACCAATATAAGGATAGACAGGAAACAGAAATATGTGTAAATAATCTGGTCATTTTGAATTTGATTCAAGGATTGCCTTATGAAGAATATTTGAAGTAAAAAAACATCATAGTTTTTAATTAAATTCTTTAAAACAGACAACTTCCTCCCACCAGTGCCTTTTCAACCAAATATATAAAGGCTTCGGCATTATTTGACTCTCTAGTCCTTCAGGCTCAAGAATAATTAAAACCCCCCATTAAAAAAATCAAAAAATTAAAAAAATTCACTTAAAAATGATAATTTTTTCTATTTTTCTGATTTTTTTTCTATTATTTATAATATCCATATCCAGGACCTCCAGGGGGTTGTTGATAAGGTCCAGGTGGTGGTTGTTGATATCCTCCGGGTGGTTGTTGATATCCTCCGGGTGGTTGTTGATATCCTCCGGGTGGTTGTTGATAAGGTCCGGGTGGGGGTTGTTGATAACCTCCTGGTGGCATTTGATATCCTCCGGGTGGTTGTTGATACATGGGTGGTGGTTGTTGATATCCAGGTGGCATCGGAGGCGGATAGTAGACAGGTGGTTGTTGATACATTGGCGGATATGCTGGTGGTTGTTGATACATAGGCATTTGACCAGGATATACTGGAGGATAACCAGCGAAACCATAAGGACTTTGTTGTTCTTTGCCTGCATCTGGATAGAACTCTATCTCTAAAAGGACTTCACCTGCGTTTTTACCCTTATAAGTCATGGAAACCCATTTATTCGATTTATTGCCTTGAGCTATGATGGAATTCAAACTGAAGGCACCTTGACCGATTTGATCGTTCTTCGAAAAGGTGTCATAATCCCAGACTTCTATCTCACCGAGATCATCAGATTCATTCTTACGGAAGGAAAAGGTCTCAGTCCAGGAAGGATATTTGCCTGCATCTTTGGCTTGTCGAGTCTTATAGACTTGACCTCCGATCTTTATTTGACAATAGGGGTCCATTTTGCCGAAGGTTTCAGTGTCATGGGTCAAACGAGCGGAAAGAGGCTTTAGGATGATGTTGCCTGAAGGACTTTTCATTGGATGATTTGGGAGTTAATTTTTATTTGAAAAAATAATTATAAATCTAGGTTATTTTTTTTTTTTTAAGTTAAAATTTAATTTCATCAAAACAAAAAAAATCTAGGTTTTTTAAAATAATTTTTAAAAGTTTCATTATTTCATTAAGAAAAATTATAAAAATTGACTTAATAAGTGGAAAGTTTTTTTTTGAAAATTAATGCGAGAAACTGAAAGAACTTGCGATTTTAGGGAAAATATTAGACCCCGTCTTGTTAAATAGCTCTTTGGAGGTATACTCTGATGCTATGACCTCCTCTTCAACTAAAAAGCCTAATAAAACCTAACAAAAAAAAAGTTTATGAAATACCTGGTTTTTTTTCGTCAGGTTTCTCTGGCTTTTCTTTAAAGAAATTCTCATAGTTTTCAGTCAAATTCTCTAAAGAGCTTTTCTCAATAAAGAACTTGTTTTCGCCTTTAACCTAAAGAATAAATACCTTTTTAAAACGATTATAAAACTCTTTGAAATATTCAGTTACTTCAAACCCTTGAATGGCTTCCACAGGCTTTAAGAACTTCATTTTTCTCTTATTATCATTAATGGTTTTCTTTAAATATTCATCTCTGGCATTTTTCCTCATATTTATCAAATCCAAGACTTTTTCTGTATATCCTACCTTTCTATTTCCTTGAGAAGATCCTCTAATGAATTCCAATTGATTATTCTTCAAATTTATAAAGGATTTATTAAAAGCCTTTATAGTCTCATTTCCTATGCCTGAATGCTTTAAATCCTCATTTACGTTGTTTCGTATTGAAAAATACCAATATTTATTGCCATATTTCTCATCATCCGTCTTCAAAAGATCAATTATCTGAGCTTTTTCCTTATTATATCTATAATCATTTGAAGTCTCAATGAGATGTTCGCTTTTCGATCTAGGCACTTTTTTCCTCAGGAATTTCACTTGATCTTCCCATATTTGTTCCATTTCCTGCTTTTTCCTAAAGATCCTTTCTTCTTTATTCATATATAATTGATCATTCCTCTTTAAGGTTTGCATCAGAACTTGATCATTAAAACCATTTTTTTGGATCCTTTCTTCAATTTTCTTTATCTCATATTTCACCTGATTCCTATTCATTTTCACTATATTCTTCTTAGATGTTATCTTCGTCAAATTCGAAACAATATTCGCAGCAGCAACTAAAGTAGTCTTTTTAGATAAAATCCTTCTGAACACAGCTTCAGTTTTCGATGGGTTTTCAATCTCTATTAAAGAAAAGCTGGTTGAATTCTTAGGACTTAAAAGACTAACCCTAGAATCAATCATGGGACGCTTATTATCGAGACTTTGGTTATATTTCCTCAGGAATCGATCGGCTTTCCCTATAATGGAATATTTTATTAGATTGCCTGAGGAATCAAATCGAGGTCCTATGAATTTATCATAATAATCAGGATCTTGGTTCTGTTCTGAAGAAAAGATATTGATCTTCGATTCAGAAGAATGATCTATTATAGGCATGAGTTCATCTATATTAGTGAAAGAATTCTCATTATTGAGTTCTTGAATAGGGCCGAATTTAGCCTTGATTGTAGGGGATATTGGGTCATTTTCGGACTTTTTAGCTGCGAGATATTTAGGCTTCTGGAATAAACGAAGAGGCTTTTGAAAGGACTTTTGAGAAGAAGAAGAAAAGGGGTTTTGAGAGAGTTTTCCGAGAATTGACATTAAAACGTTATGAGTTTTTTAAGGACAAAGTGTTAATTTTAATAAAATATCAATAGAATCCTTTAGTTTTTATCTTTGAGGACTTCCCAATTCTCAGGATTTCCTTTGGGACCCACTATTCGAAATCCTTATTTTCTAATAAATAACGTGACTTTTAAGAGAATCTTTTACCTTTGGAATCAGGTTTTATCTGGCTTTGAGGATTTTCCTCTTGTTTTTCTAATTCTTCTAATGAAACTTCAACCAATTCTTCATTTTTCTCCTTTTTTTCCGTTTTCTCATCTAAAAAACATGAAAAAAACCTTTATTTTTCCTCTAAATTAATATAAGAACCTCCTTTACTGAGGTTTTTAATCTTCTTTTTCTTCTTATTTTCATTATTCTTCAAAACCTTAGAACTCTTATTATTCACAATAACAGATTCTATAGATTTTTCTCTTTTTTCTATCAATTTATTCTCAAAAGCCTTCCTTTTATCCCTAGGAGCTGTGACTTTATCATGTTTTGACTTCAAATCTCTCAATTTATTATTAAGTTTCACTTTATCCATTGGGAAATCCAAATATCTCATCAATCCTTCAATGGTTTTCTCATCAGTTTCATGTATTTTCTCATATTCATCGACTTTTTCCTTATCAAAACCCACGATTTCCTCATTATTCCAATTTCCAGCTTCTTCTTTCACCTCTTCTTCTTGATTTTTCAAGAGAAAATCCTGATTTCGGCCTAATTCATCGAACCATTTCTTGCCTTTGATCGCGATTCTCAATAAAGTTTGTTGGAATTCCTTGAAATCGACTCCAATAGGCACTTTATCCTTTAAAGTCTTATCTTTAGTAGTCGATCTATAAATCAAAAGCATTTTCTCGAAATTCAATATTTGAGGACTTAATTGAAATTCCACCACAAAAGTCATAAATCCTTTAAATTGAAGGTTTTCCTTATTATAAGCCACATCTAAAGAAAGCTCTGTGTTTTCTATATAATAATTATATATGCTCAAAAGCTCCTCTTGATATTTCTCGAATATCGAGGATATGGACTCTTTGTTTTGTAATTCCTTGATTTCTTGTCTTATTAGCTTCTCTTTTTCACGTTTTTGCCTTTCTTTTTCTAAAGTCTGCTCGATATTCTTTTTTCTTTCGAGTTCCTTTAACTTTTCCTGAGCTTCGAGATCCTGTTTTTTCCTCATTTCTAATGATCTTTCATTTTTTTTCTCCTCGAAATTTTGCTTCAATTTTTCGCTTTGTTTCTTCAAAAATTCCTCAGTTTCTTTCTTTTTCGAGTCTTTTTTTATCTCCAATTCCGATTTCTCGAATTCCAAAAGCTTCAGTTTTTCAGCTTCTTGCTTTTCTTTGAATTCCTTGAGTTTTTTCTTATTTTCTTCGAGTCTTTTTCGTTTTTTCTCGAGTTCTTTTCTTTCTATTTCCTCTTTTTCTAATACTTTTTGTTTTTCTTCTGATGATTTCTTCTCTTCTTCTTCTTTTTTCCTTTCTTTTAAATCTTTTAATTTATTTTCGATTTCCTCTTGTCTTTGTTTTCTTTTGATTTCGGCTTCTTTTTTCTTCATTTCCTCAAGAAACCTCAATCTTTTCTTTTCTTCTTCGATTCGATTTTTCCCTGAAATCGACCTTTTTCTATCAATAAGACCTTGGCTTTGGCTTCGAAAAGGATCTGTTTTCTCCGAAAGGCTTTGATTATCATGATTATTTTTCCTATTTTCAGTGATTTCTTGGTCTTTTTCTGTTTTTTCCAAGCTTTTTTCTTTTTCAAGACTTTCATGAGACTTTTTTCTTTCGATTTCTTTGCTTTTCATTCTTCTTAAAGCGTTGATTTGGCCTTTTCCTATAATAGTTTCTGATTTCCTCATCAATTCCTCTTTCTTATTAATAATAGAAAGGTCTCTTAATTTCCTTTTCGCTTTCGATATCATTGAATATTGAGTTTGAGGCTCTAAAAGCTTCATTTCAAGGCTTTCCATTATCAAATCCTTTATTATATCATAGGAAATCAAATAACTTTCCTTTAATTGCTTCTGAAGCTCAAAAGGAAGTTCATATCGAAATTCTAGACTTTTTTCATATATTTTCTTGAAATTCTCAGGGATTTCCATTTCAGGTTTTTCCTTTAATCTTTTATTCAAATCTTGAGTTTCCTTGTCTTCGATTTCTTCATAAAAACCCTTCATATCTTTAGAATTCTTCTCGATTTCCTGAAAAAGACCTTCAAGACCTTGAAAACCACAGAAATTCATCGCAAATTGACTGAAAAAACGAATAAATCCATCGAAATCGAGGTTTTTCGTCTCATTTCTCCTCAAAAGCTTGATATTTATCAATTTCGTCAAAAGAAACACCTGATCTTTCGAACAAATCGAATCCAGGCTTAATTCTTTGATCATCCTCCAGATATCTTGGTTGCTAATAGTCTCGAATTTCTGTTTAAGTTCTGTGAAAAACTCCTGTTTTTTCGCTTGATTCGTGGTATTTGAGAATTTCTTAAATAAATGTCTCAATATCCGTGAGCCTTTCTTTAAAGCCTGATTATTGAGTTCTCGATCTCGATCTTCCTCAAGATCCCAATCAATGATGAAAACATCAGGAATATCATGTTTCTTAATGTTTTCTTCTATAAATTCTAAGGTTTTATCAGGCTTTTCCTCAATAATCGCAGGCTTATCTGATTTGAAAACGCCCAATTTCTCGAGTTTTTTCTTTAAGGTTTTTTTAGTGATTTCATCTCGAATCTTCTTTTCTTCTTCTTCTATTTGTTTCTTTAAGGCTTCTTCCAACTTCTTGACTCTTAATCTTTCTAAATCCTCAATAACCCTCATATTAGTCTTCGATTTCATAGGGTTTTTAGCCCCTGATTTATTCTCAGAAAGTCCTTTTTTGTCCTTGATTCCAATGCGGTTTTTCTCCATGAAAAGTTGTTCTTTTTCAAGAAAAAATTCATCATTTTTCTCAATAAAAGAGCTTTTCTGTTCTAATTTCTCGAATTCCATCAAAGAGACTTCTTTATTCTCATTAAAAAGCTTGTTTTCTTTTTCCTCTTTGAAATCTATTTGAACTCCGATTTCCTTAGGCATGAGATCCTTTGAAGATTCGATTTCAGGGTTTCCCAGAATCTTCAATAAAGCCAAAAGGCCTAAATGATCGATTTTACGGGCGACTCTAATTGAATTAAAAAGCTTGATTATAGGGTTTTTAGCGAAATCGTTAAAAGTAAGGCTTTGTCTATTAAGGATATCCTTAAGAAGTTCAATAATCAAGGCTCTTTGTTGAGAATTTTGGATCTCGACTTCGCTTTCCTCAGTGAAAATCATAGGGTTTTTCATAGGGAATTTCCTCTTTCGTTCGCTTATACGGAAAGTCTCGATAAGGACTTCGAACATTTTCTTTAGATATTCTTGAAAAACTGGGGTTTCGATGAATCTATCAAATAAATTAGCCATTATTCTCTTACATAAGGAATGCCAGACGAGACTATTGAGATAGACTTTAGCCATAAGATCCAATAATAAGATCGTGATTTTTACTTGAAGTTTCGGATGTTGGCTGATAATGAACAAAAGGTCGAAATCGAAGATATTAAGGAAATATGAATTGTTTTCAGAGACTTGGATCTGTTTTATCAAAGGATCGGCTAGGATATCAACAGGAATTGAAGGAAAAGCCTGCATAATATTCATGAAATTCCTACAATAAAACTCTCTAAGTATGACTTCTGAATGGTTTTCTATAAAGGAAAAAGTCAAGGTTTTATATAAGATTGGAGCATAAGGGTTTTTGCTTTTGGCTAGAAACTCTAAGAGTTTAAACAAAAGGATTATCGAGAGAACTCTTAGATTTAAGGCTTTTTCTCTAGAGCCTTTCTTCAAAACACTCAATATATTCGAAGCCATATTTTCAGTTTCCTCTATATAGCTGGGAAATAGAATCCATAGATCCACTAATAAATTCAAGCCATTTACCTTATTTTCAGGGTTATTTTCCATAGTTTTAAAGATCAAATCCATCCAACAATCCAAAACACCTTCTTTTAAGATGGCTTCTTTCACAAGACTCGATTCCACTAAAGGACTTAAAATATTATGAAGGAAATCTAATAATTCAGCTGTGTTTTCTATGAATTTCCTAACCTCTACTGTCAATAGTTCCACTTGATTAAAGCGGGCGATTTGAGTCAAAACACTAGCCACTCCTTCTCTCATATAACAATTTCTACGAATACACAGAATACATGCATTAAAACCCCCGTTTTCCTTACAAAACCATTCCCAGGCCGGGGCTAAAAGCTCCAAATTGGCTAATTCATAACATAATTGAGAAATTATCCGACACCCCCATGAAGTGATTTCAGGGCATTTCGATAATAAAGCAGGCTTTATGGCTTGTAGAATCACTGGGATTAATAAGTCCTCATTAGTTAGAAAGGGAAGGATATGTTGGATATTTGAATATAGTTCTTGAAGCCATAAGATCAAAGGGTCATAATTCCCCTTGACCCCTTTAACTAAAACATGAGCCAGATATTTATTCCCATTACTTAATAAAGCCACTGCCTGTTTCGGCTTAAGATCAAGGTTTCTAGTCAGACTCACTAACAAAATCTCCAATAAAGATTTGCATTCTGATAAAGGCAAAGTCTTGGAAATTTGTTCAACATTCATAGGTTCGGCCTCTGGGTTATTGATATTGATGGATTTCTTGGGGATTTTCACGAGACCTGGTGCCTGACTAGTCAATTTGAAATCATAGTTTCTAGAGGAAATATTGCTTTTGGCACTACTCGCAGATGACATTTTCTCTAATCTATTACTAATATTCTCATAAACGTCCTTCAGAAACTCATTCAACATTGGCAAATCGCCTTTCACTAAAAGTGCCTTTATTTCTTGATCAAGATTTACCCCCATTTTCTTCAATATCTCATATAAAATGTTCCAATTATAAAGTCTAGAAGCTGGAGTATTTTGATCCTTAAGACTTTGAAGCGTTTTTAAGGGCATAGGATTCGTTTCGTCCATTATCACAGGAAAAAGACATTTTATAAGCTCTGCGAATTTAAGCCCGTTTTCGAAAAGTTGAGAAGTGGGGTCATCGAGCTCGTATTTACCATTAGAAAGAAGCTGGAATTTTGGGGAGGGGGAAAGAATATTGAGGGAAAACAACCATTTATAGATCTCGTTGTCCAATTGCAGTTTCATTGGAAAGAATTTAAATAATATTTGAAATTATCGATATACATTGATGGTTTTTAATGTTAATATATTCATTCATATTTCAGCTAAAAACTTAATATTTTATGAACTATAATAACTATAATTTGATTTTTATATTTTTATATAA
>Ga0302186_10003562_pt1 | contig 11355 bp, 7 predicted proteins | sample II_Bog_E1_2_FD_198782 | JGI IMG/M metagenome (GOLD analysis project Ga0302186, IMG submission 198782) | Peat permafrost microbial communities from Stordalen Mire near Abisko, Sweden - II_Bog_E1_1 | ecosystem: Environmental > Terrestrial > Soil > Wetlands > Peat | place: Sweden: Abisko, Stordalen...
AATTAAAACAAAAAATAATTTTATATAAAAATATGATTTGTAAATGGCTTTGTGCAAAAATTCTTTATTAAAATATAGATTAAAAAAACATATAAATCCATTAAATTCCGAAAACAATTCCATCAAAAATAAAAAAATCAAATCAAAAGACAAAAAACAAAAATAATTATTTAAAAATGGATATGGTTCTTGATGAGCTTTTGTTCAACACAGTTCTGGGCAGTCGTCCTTACGATGAAAAAAACTTCCAAAATTTGGATTATATACTTTGTGATGAGCATATCTTTCAAGATCTATCCCGTTTCTATGAAGATGACTTCTTATCCCCGCAAATCTCTCTTGAAATCTTATCATCTCTCCGCACGAAACCTCATTCCATCTCTTCAAATTTAGTTCTAAATGACCTAGAAGAAATGACTTATGAAATCGGTTTACTTTCAAAAAATGCCAGAATTGCCATAATCGAGACCACCACTTTTGAAAATGGCAAAGATTTAGCAAAACTTCAGAAAATCAGCCAAATTCTTGGGATCCCCATATTCACAGGGTTCGACATCTTCATTGATAAGAAGACCCTTTTTCAAGAATCACTGAAAAACCAAGTTTTTTTAAATAAAGAGGCTTTTCTGAAGAAATTATCATTGGAATTCTCGTTAGGCAGTCTGGACGGTGTTAAATTTGCCTTCATTGGGCCGATTTATATAGAAAATTTGGTTGATGAGCTCGAATTATTGAAATGTGAAGCTTATTTTGAGCTTTTGAAGAAGAGCAAGGAAAAAATCCCCATTTTTTTTGAATTTTCCCTTCCAATAATTAATGGAAATTCATATGGTCTGGAAGGGTTCGGCCTGCTTGAGAAACTTATTGAAAAATCACAGTTAAACGACTATATTCCACAGATAATTTTGGTCAATTTTCCGCTAAATTGGCACATTTCACAAAAAGAAGAATCTAAAAAGTTCGAATTGACTGTGGAATTAAAAAATGAAGATAAAATCATGAAGATTTTGGGAATGGGCTTCCAGATAATTTTTGATGTTCAAAGTTCCAATGGAAATGAACATTTCTTTGTGGAATTTGTGAAAACTTTAATAAAAAGAGGCTTTCATAGAAATTTCTCCATAAGTTTCGGGAATAAATTCAAGCACCATCTCAAAAAATATGGGGGAGTTGGTTTTAAACAAATTGCGGATTTTAGGGCACAGTTGGGAAAAATGGAAGGTCTCGATGATATATTCAGAGATAATATGATGAAGATTTTGAGATGGAAGACAATGGAGGAAGTCAAACCCATTGCTATAAAGAAATGGATATGTCCTCATTGTCAAAAAGAATTTGAAGAGAATATCGAAAAATTTAGGAAGTTTGAAAAAGAGTTTTGTTCGATAAAATGTCTACGGAATTTCTTTTCAAAATAAAGAAAAATTTTTTTTAATTAGAAATAAAATAGCGGCGTTACCAAAAAAGACAACAGTTGAAAAAAACATTAAATTTTCCAATAATTTGATAGATTTTAAAGTTTTGTTTTTTACAATGAAAATTAAAAAAAGGACCAAAATAGAAAAAAAAAATGATTGATCCAAGAAATTTCATTAGATTTTTTTTTTTATTTGATTATAAAGTAGGAAGCGATTTAAAAAATGATTTTTTCTAATTATTCTTAATTAGATCCACTCATGTCATATTCTCCAAAATAGTTGATCGAAGTCTTTCTTTCCTCTCCAAAATCGTCGATTTAACTACTTTCTTTCCGAGCATTTTAGAAATATAACTAAACATTTTCTTCACATTCCAAGATTTATCAATTTTATTTATTTTATTTTTTTTGGCTTCCCTTTGAAACACCTGCTTCCAATCTTCTGGAGCTTTCAGATCATTCCTTCGATTATTATTTTTGGTCATTTCTGTGAAATTTTTTAAATTAAATAAATGACTTTTTTTCAATTTTTTCAATTTGGCAAATATCCTTCTGTTGGCCTGAGAGATTGTGACATCCATATTGTTCATTGGGAAATATTTCGTATAGGATTTATCAAAATCGAAATAAAGCGAAGTGTCAAAATCAATTCCCGTTTTGCATTCGATATTTGTTGAGGTGTAGTTTTTCTTCTCTTCTTCTGGGGATTCAATCTTAAGATCAGGATTTTTTATTTTAGTTTCGCAGGAGGATTTGCTTTCTGTCTCTTCAGCGATCATTTCACTTGTTTCATTCCATTGGTTTTTAGATTTCGTGAAACAAGATTCATTTTCAATTTCGGATTCACTCATTTCACTTTCACAAATAAAATTTTCTTTTTTTATCTCCATAATTTTCGATATTACATGAATATTATTCCCTATTTTAACATCTTTTCCCTTTATTAGTTTATAATCAGCTCGATGCCTTTTTGAATTTCTGATCCAAGGGTTCCTTATTTGATTTATTGAATAGTTATATTTATTCAAAAAGACTTCTTTAAAGAAAAACCGATGTAATAATGGACATTCTCTTATTAAATGGTTCCTTTGATTGCAGGAATAACATCTCAAAAAGAGACCATCATAGATATTATAGAATTTTATGAGATCCCCTATATGATGAAATTTCTCTTTATCTTCATCGTTTTCTTCTATCGATTCCTTGAATTTCATTTGATCAAATCTTATCAAATGCGTGAATTCTTTGCTTCGGGCACCTGCGCTTCTATTCATTTCAGAGAAAAACGCAATTTCTCCAAAAATCCCACCTTTTGTCAAAGTCTTCATAGGTTTCAAGTTTAATTCGTTTTCCATGAAAATCTCAACGCTTCCTTTTTTAATGAAGAATAAATCATGATTTTTGTGGTCTCCAGGATTGAAAATAACCTCTCCAGGAGAAAAGTTCTCTTCTTTCATTATATTCACCATGGAATTTAAAGTATTTTGGCTGAAATTTGAGCTAAAAACTTCTATTTTCTTTACAATAGAGCCGTTAGCCTCAAGTAAAAGTTCATTTTTCAAGGATTGTGACAATTTATTAAAGACTATTTTCGCGTTTTCGAGATTTTCTTGTTTTTGTGAATTTCTCATATATTCCAAGTACTTTCGGATCTTTATTTGTAGGTTTTGGGGAATGTTCTTCGACCTCATGAAACTATTTATGATGAAAAGTTCCTCTTTGAATTCTCTTTCTTTCTTATACAAGGAATGGAAGATATTTCCCATACAATTTAGAGTGTATGCGAACATCATACAACCAATAATCACGAAAAAAATGCAAAATAACACCTCAGCACAATTTTGAGGAGAAATATCTCCATAACCAACTGTATTCATTGTGATGATGATGAAATAAATCGAATATAAATATTGAACGACCCATGAACTGGTTCTTAAATATGGGTGGATTCGGAGCCAACTGTCATCAAAGGATATGCCTAATAAATGCCATATGCACGCGGCTATATGTGACACCACAAAAATTCGAATCAATAGGATAAACAAAGAATAAACATGAAAATAATCTTCATTCACCACCAAAAGTTCTTCTATATTATCGAAAATTCGCTTGATTTTAAAGATTTTCACAAAATAAAGCAGAAGAAAAACATTGCTCGGGGTCAATAGCCAAATTAACATTATTATCATGGAACAGAGATCGAAATAAAATTGGATTTTCATATAATTACGAGAAATTCTTCCTTTGTCACTTATTAATTCCCCATTATCATAATAAGCAATATGGAAGTTTAGGTAAATATCAATTAGATAAAATAAGGTAACACCATATTCCATCAAGTATGTCACCTCATTTGGCACTTTCATCTCATTTTCTATTAAGGTGGCTTCAAAACATAAATTAACAGGGATTATTATAAAAAGAAAGGAAAAAATGAGAAGATGGATCAAATTCCATCGAAAAATGAACTTGGAAAAAGGCTCAAAGGTGCGGATGGCCTCATGAAACCTAAAAAAAGTGTTTGATTTTGAATTCAATTTCTGAAACGATTCCTTCAAATTTATTTGTCTGAAAACATTTATATCGAAACTTAAATCCCCAATTAAATTAAAATGAACATCGCCCAAAAACCTCGGCTTTCGAATCGTCGTCATTTGCAAAAGCCGAATGAATTTCTTCGCCAAATAAAAGTTTGTTATTACATCATAAAAAGTCTTCCTTTTTTCTTTGAGGAAGCTTTTCATGCGTTTTGATGGAGATCCTGGCATTTTGGTATGGTTCGCATTTAAACCTGGTGAAAAACAGGTCCTTAAGTATGGATAGTCTATTGATTTTTTAGAAGTCTGTTCCACTTTGTCTATTGATTTTTTAGAAGTCTGCTCCACTTTGTCTATTGATTTTTTAGAAGTCTGCTCCACTTTGTCTATTGATTTTTTAGAAGTCTGCTCCACTTTTAATTTATTCTCAGTTCCAAAGGGAGAACAGACTAATGTTTTGAAGAGGGGGGGACCTTGAACGAAAATAGATCGATCTGAACAGTCTTGTGATATTTCTTCTTTTTCATTAGGTTTCTTCTCATTTAACTGGTTAATGATTTCCATAGAAGGAGTGGAATTCGGAATTGGAGGGAATTTCTGTTGGTTGTCAGGATGGTATTTTGCAAACATGGTTTTTTTCGGGGGATCGTTTGATTTCATTTATCAATGGTAATTTTAATTTTAATAGAAATTGTAAATATATTAAAAAGAAAATCATTTTGAGAAAATTCATTTTGATAGTTGGAATAGAACTTGTAAAAAAATATAATTAAAAGTACAAACAAATATGAGAATTTAGAAAATTAACACACATACACAAAAAAAAAATTTACTTAATATTAAACGAGTACAAAAAAAAAACAGCAAATACGAAAACATTTATTCTCTAAAAAAAATTACAAAAAATAAAAATACAAAACCAAATTTTTTAAATTAAATTAACTTTCCTTGTCGTTTTGTAAAATAAAAAAGGAAAACAAATTATCTCAATGAAATCCATGAGTGTGAATCCAACACTTGCTGAATGTAAGAAGCATGACGTCTTTAAGCTCACGTTTTGTGTGTCAATGATCGTCAAAGTGCTTAAAATAGTGAGGAAAACATATACTCCGAAATAAAAAGTGAACAAAGTAGCCAAAAATGCATGATATCTAGAATCTAGATTCTTTTTCACGATCACATTATTAAACTTTTGTGCCTCCAACACTTTCATCATTCTTTTAAACAACAGCATTTTGACAAAAATATGATTATCTAGTTTTTCTGAGAGATAATTCATGAAAACATCCTTGCTTTTTTTAAAATCCATCATTTTATTGACATCCACCCGATTTTTATAGAGGAAGTTCTGGATCTGGAAGAATCTTGACTCTTCCTTTAAATATTCGCAATTACAATTTCTTTGAATTACTTTCCTAGAATGTGATTGTCTGATCATAAAAAGGAAAAACAAACTTCTTCCTATCCAATAAAGATTCGAAACCGCGTCTAATGAAATATCAAAGAAAGTATGCCCTGAGATGATCATGAGCATCACTTTCAACAAAAGGCCTGCCCATGCAAATATCATGCCTTTTTTGATGTGATAATGAAAAAAATAGGCTTTTCCTTTCACATCGTTTTGATGGAAACTTTGCAACTCTCTTCGACTTGAAATAAAAGAAATCATGAAGGTCAACACAAAGATAGCACAAGTCGAAATTATGAGATCTATGATCCCGTAGATCAACAATGGGGGGTTGCTGAACACTTCCTTGGTCTCATCTATACATGGGGCTGTGAGGAAACTTGTGAGATATTCAAGAGGTGAAAAGAATATATAGCCATATACTATGACATAAAAGAAAAATGATTTGCTATGTTTCCAAAAAAAACGCCTCATTGGATAGAAAAAACGATCTATTCTGCGGAAAATTGGTGTGAAAAATTGGTTGCAACATGGTATTTGGCAACATTTATGCAAATTAAAGAAATCAAAGACATTATAATTGTGTCTATTCAAAAGTTCATCGAAGGGCTCTGAAATACATGAATCACCCTTGACGTAGATGATAGTATAATAATCATCGAGAAGGACAAAAATTGAATCATTTTTCAGCTGAGAGAAATATTCATCACCGTAGAACTTACGTTTCAAGAGGAAGAAACCTAGAAAGAGAAGCAAGAAAGTAAAGGAATAGATTTTTTCAACGAGAAGGATCTTATCGTAATTTTCTGATAGCACACAATCTGGCACAATTTCATATTGATATATAACATCTCCGAATAAAGATTGAAAGCTGTCACACATTTCTTCAACAACTTTCTTGATCAATTTTTATTTGCAAGTCTAAAAATGCATAAAAAATAAGAAAATTTTTAATTTTTCAATACTCTCAAAAAAAAAGGCACAGAATTAATAAAACCATCCCTGTTTTTTGATAACAAATTATTGAAAAACTCTTCCGAATGCAAGCGAACCTCAACAATTTCGCATCAAACCCCGTCCAAAAGCTAGACGAATATAAAATCATCGACCGATATAAATATAACCCCAAATATTGTTTGGGCCAAGGCTCATATGGTAAGGTATACATTGCACTGGACCTATCTACCAATGAGCAAGTGGCTTTGAAGCAAATGGATATCCGGAACTTTAAAAATGATGAATATTTGAAAAATCAACTGACAAGTGAGGTCCAAATAATGAAAAGGCTCAACCATCCCAACATTGTAAAATTTTTGGATTATTTTCAATCCAACAAAAGCTATTATTTTATAACAGAGTATTGTCAAGATGGGGACTTGCGTGAATACATCTTACAAAAAAAACTTACTGAGGACCACGCGCTTCAGGTGTTTTATCAACTGATAGAAGGGTTCAAGGAGCTATTTAAGTTAGGAGTCATCCATCGTGACCTGAAACCTGCCAACATTTTAATAGATAAGGGGGTCTTTAAATTATGTGACTTTGGGTTCGCTAAAATCGTTGATATCAATAATAATGACATGCTCCAGACTATAGTCGGTAGTCCCCTATATATGTCTTTACAGGTTTTGATGGGCAAACCATATACTGCCAAATGTGATATCTGGAGTTTGGGCATCATTTTATTTGAGATGATCGTGGGAGATGCCCCTTGGAAGGGGATGAATGAGAAAGACCTGATGAATAATATAATAAAGAATAAGAATGCCATAAAGGAAAAGAAGTTCGGACCCATTGTAGACAAGCTGTTGGTTCATATGTTGGCCCATGAAGAGAAAAACAGGATCTCTTGGGATGAACTATTTGATTTAGTAGAGAAAATCAAGGGGAATAAAGACCTAGACGGTCCTTTGGTGGTCCTGAAGCCTGCGAATGAGAAGAAGAAAGCAAATATCTTCAGTCCGAATAAGGAAAACGTCGGACTTAGTGACCATCTAAAGGCGGAAATCACAAAATTCATCATCGCAATCAATGAAAGTCGGGCTTTCATCGGGTTTTTGCATTTCTCTTCGATTGAACTGTTTAAGAATTATGAGACGTTGACTGAGATGATGAACAATAAAAATACCCAAAACTTCCCCTTGCAGAAACTGTTGGTGCTCCTAGTTCAATATATCAGACATAATTCAAAAGAAATGATCAGAAGCTTTGGAGATAGACAGATCAAGAACCCAGAACTGTCGAAAAACGCCTCAGGGTTCGAAAATCTATTCAAAATTGTTAAGAAAGAAAGCTTTTATCATGAGAAAATCTATGAGGAAATCATGAACCTTTATTTGAAAAACGGGTTATTAATAGAACTGAAGAAAGATAAGGATCTACAAAATGTGATTTATGGGGATTATGCAGAAAAAGATAAGGAAAAATTCCAAAAACTGCTGATTTTCTATGGGATGTCATATTTGAAGGAAATTTCTCACATGCTTTATGGAAAAATGAATGAAAGGTCTCAATTGATGTTGATCGATTATATCATTGATATTTTAAGCAGCTTCTTTAGGAATTCGAAGAATATGGAGACGAACTTTAATGAGCTGTTAAGGGAAAAAAATGATATTGAAGATTGCCATTTCTATGGAGAGAAAGTGCTGCTCAAGTACCAAAAATTACTAACATTATATTAATTATAAGGTGGAATTAAAAAATGAAATTTCTTGAGAAAAACAATTCTGAGAAAAAATGAAATTTTGAAGTTTTTTTAGAAAAAATGAAATGTTTTATGAAAAAATGAAATTTTTTAAAGAAAAAAATTTAAAAAACAAATGAATTTTTAGAAAAAAATGAATTTTTCAAAAACAAATTAATTTTTTGAGAAAAAAAGTGTTGTGATACTGTAAAAAAAAAAATATATAGTCATCTTTTTTTAAAAAAGACTTGAAATTTCAAGAGAGAGAAAAAAAATTAAAAACAATTAATAATGGTAACAATGAGATAATTTCTTCTTAAATAGCATTCGGATCATTTATTAATTTTATATGCATTCCATTTCCATTCCCTTTTTCATCATCTGCTTCCAATTTCAGCATTTCAATCGTTTTCATCATATTCATCTCCAACGAGAAGTCACTATGTCTTTTCGATTCTACTTTTGAATTCAATGTCATATTATCATCATATTTCTGTTTATCAATCAGATAATTCAGTGAGATATTTCTGGGTCCTGTTTCATTTATGAAAAATGCCCAGAAATTGCGGCAACATCCATTATCAAATGGGTTTTCAATATTATTGAAAGTCCCTCGTAGATATTCATTGGTGGTCAGGCCTTTGAGAACCAGAAGAATTTGCAAGGCCAAGAGCAAAAACACGGAAAATCCGAAACACGAGCTCAAGGCGATGAAAATCACCAGGGAGATGAGCCTAGGTTCGGAGTAATCGTTCCTATTGAGACATAGGATGAATTTATAAACTGACAGCGCCAGAATTTCGAAGCTTAATAAAGACGTGAATATCAAGAGTTGGATGAACAGCTTACGATTCCTTTTGCCGACGCAATTGGAAATCCAAGGACAATGATGATCTATGTGGGGGGGGGGGGTAAATTTTATCACTTATTTAAGCATTAAAACTTTAAAAAGTTACCCAATTCTTCAATGCAAAGGTCGCATAAACGACAATGATGGGCTCTGAGAGGCCTGAATAATTTACATGACGAGCAATATTTCAACACAAACGTCTTGTTTTTGTAGTCGATGATCTTTAAATTGGTTTCTATGAAAGAAAAAGTAAGACACTTCTTTAATTTTAAGAAGAAAATCACCTGTGGGCTCAATGTTTTGAATTGGGATCAAGACAATCCCAGGATCGATCAAAGTGCATCGTAAAAAAAAATATGCAGAAACCAGCTCCAAAAACAAAATCGATATCAAAATCAATAAATTGTACGGGTAATCGAAATCCATATCATATCTGTATCAAAAATTTTAAGTTTATGGGGAATTTTTTAGGGGGGGGTGTAAACTCTATGCCGAGGAAAATGTTGCTTGGTACTGTGATCAGGAGAAAGGTCATTATACAGCGAAATTCACGCCAATTGAATACGACGGAACTCTCCAAGATGAATTTCTTATTTCCGAGGAAAAAGGAGCGACAGAGCATGTTTTAAATGTTTTCCGAGCGTCGTGTTCAATAAAAAACTAAAAAAAATATTTGATTTTGTTTTATTTTGGTTTTTTTTGTTTTGATTTTTGCTCTGGAAATTGCTTTTTTCTCAGAAATTTTAGTATAATATAGAAAATATTTCGCGAAAAATCTTCTGGTCTTTATCATAATTTGTATATTAATTCAGTTTTTTAAAAAAATTTAAAATTATGGGTCAGCATTGTTGTTGTATGTCCAACAAAACCAGGCATCTGCCTCCCATCAAGCCCATATATAAGTCCAAGCTGGATACTTCGCATCTGAAAACCTCGATAGCAGGGACCTCTTCCCAAAACCCCATCGATCCCAAAAAGCGCAACTTGGAACTCACAAAAGAAAACGCTGATTCCATAATTCCTAATGGCAGTCTGGCGATGTCTATGAACGAGTTGCAAAACATCGAGATTTTACATAAAAATTCCAACGATGAGGCGGATCTTCGCGAAAAAAGGGAAAAAGAATTAAATTTCGAGGCAGTATTCATGGAGAGAAAGGGGAGACCCTTGGCTAGAGAGTTTGATTTCCAACAGGATCTCAATAAGGCTAAGGTTAACGTGCTAGAAATCTATAAACTGGATGAAAAAGGAGCCTGGATGGAAGATGTTGGCATGAAGGAACTTTGCAAATTGGGGGAAGAGCTTAATAAGATAAATTATGGTTCGAAAATTCAAAAGAGGGATTCATTGGGCAAAAGAGAAAACGTGGAGGAACTTGCTCCTTAAGAAATTTTGAGGAAATTAACTTGTGAGTTACTATTTTTGTATATGTTGTGGTTTGGGGTTTTTTTGAGAACCGAGATTGGGTTAGTTTTATAACTAACTGGCTTGGGAAAAAGCCCCAAAGGGATTTTTTTTTATATGTTGTGTAAAAATTATATACAGACATTTAGATGGCTTTTGGTTCAATTTAAGTTTTTATTTTAATATAGATGGGAAGGGACATGTAAACAGTTTTTTTAAAAAATTTTTATTGGAAATTCAAATGTTGTTTTTTTTTTTTAAAAACAAATATAAAAATTTGATTTGAAATAAACATTCAAAAAATATATCAAAAAAAAAGGAAATTTATTTTGATAAAATCCATGTTTATTTCCAGAATAAACAAAGCATTTCATTAAAAATTATCCCATTTTCTTAAAAAAAGAAAAAAATATTTCCTTTTTCATTCGAAAAATGTCCATCAAAAGTTTGCTCATTTTTTTTCTGTTCATTTCACAGGCCTATGCCTCCGCAACGACCTACACCATCCTTTCATCTAATGGAGGTCTTTTCCTTAATGAAACCGGCTCTCCCATTCCCAATGTAAAATCATTGTTTGAAGCTTTTCAATCTGATCTGGAGGACCTCATCCTATATATATTTACTGATATGACATTAAATGAGTCCATAAACTTAACGAATAATGTTTCTCTCATAGGCAAAAATGGCTCAAGCTTGAATTTTGAAGATCAGGGAGCTTTTATGAGTTCATCATTGATAAATTTGACTTTGGAAGATTTGACAATCTTGATTTCGAACGAAAAAAATCAATCCATTTCTTCTTCTGTTTTCCAGCTAGAAAACTCTTTGCTCGTCAATTTTACTGTATTTAGTATTATAAATAGTTTCTTAATTAATTATATTTTTAAAAAAATAAAGAATTGCTTGTTTAATGCTTATTTGGAATCGAGCTTTCTAATAGATGCCAAAAATACGATTACTGTCGTATTTCAGTCTGCAATTTTTGTGTTAAATTTCAAAGGGGATTCCAATGAAAATGCTGCGATTTTATTGGAAAATGTCCAGAATTTCACT
>Ga0302186_10003569_pt1 | contig 11339 bp, 11 predicted proteins | sample II_Bog_E1_2_FD_198782 | JGI IMG/M metagenome (GOLD analysis project Ga0302186, IMG submission 198782) | Peat permafrost microbial communities from Stordalen Mire near Abisko, Sweden - II_Bog_E1_1 | ecosystem: Environmental > Terrestrial > Soil > Wetlands > Peat | place: Sweden: Abisko...
CCACAATAAAACCCCCCCCCCCCCCCATTTCAATAAATATTAAATTAATTTTACCTCATCAATAAAATTTCTGACATCCATATTATTCTTCGCGAAGATTTCAATGCCATAGAAACCTGGGAACCTGGAATTGTTATCTTTGGCTTTAGCCTTTCCAAACGCTTCATAAATCGTCTTCAATCCCTCTTCATTTTTGCCTGTCTTCTGATAAATTTCCAACATTATCTCCAAAGATTTCATTCTGTTCAAATCAGGATCTCCATCCTTGATTCTTTGCAAAAGTTCCTTTTCCAGAATGACAAGTTTTTGTTCAGCTATTCTTCTTTTTTTTGTTTTTAAATTGGCGAAACTCTCGTAAATCCCCAACAAAAAGTTGCTGCTGATGACTTTGGGGTTGTGTTGGATGGTGACGCACATCATTTCCTTGATTTCCTCTAATAGATCAACTGGGAACTCCTTCGGCAGACTTTCATATGCCTCGATGATGTTGTTGACTGCCATTTCTCCCAATTGTTCAATCTTATCTTTGAGTTGGTCTTTGAGTTTATAAATGACATTGGGCACTGAGAATCTCGGAGGACTAAAATTGAGTTCCATTTTGGATAAATGCTTGAAAATGGTTGATTTCTGCTCAATGTCGAAGTCCTGCTCAAAGGTAGGAATCACTCTGATGATTTGGTTCAAGAGCTGCGAGTCCCTCATGTTAAAATATGTTTTGTAACTCACTCCTTGAATGATTTGGATGCATGAAAATGTGGTAAGGATTTTGGAATCTTGACGTATCTCGTTTAGGATCTCTTGAGCCACCGAGTCGGTTAGTTGGTTCATGTGGCAGTAGTCGAAGTAGATGTTGATGAGATTTCGGCAGGAGTAGCTTTTTGATTTAATGAAGTCATTGATACGATAGTAAATGCGCTGGATTTCCTTATCTGGGATGTTAACCTGCACTTTGAACATGCGGAATTTGCGCAACCAGAAGAGGAGGTCCAAAAGTTCTAATAAATATTAAAAAAATTCAGTTTCTTCATAAACTAATGATGATAAAAATAAATTAGTTTGGAATTCAAAAATATCCCATCTCCTAACCCCCCCTCCCCCCAAACAAAAGTACCATGATCTGTGCAATTGTCTAGGTTTTCCATCATTTTCTCTTGTAATTTGACGAACCTTTCGTCCTTTGAGAGATTATCTCCCCTCGTTCTAATCAGTCTCCCTAACATGCGCAAACTCAACACCACCTGCTCATTTCTATAATGCTTTCCAGCCTTATCGAATGCTTCCAACACTTGATTTGTGTTCTCGGCATTGCTGATCGAGTTTATAATACCTTCGAATGATGGAGATTGAGATTCGAATTTATTGCTCTTTTCAGTGTCTTGGGCAAAATTAAAGGTGGCTCTGTAGGTCAAGGAAAAGACAGGAGTTGAAAGCAGCGGAATGAGGGTTTGTGGCTTCATAAGCAAGGAAAGAGCCTTACGTGAGAGGATTTTCTGCATTGGAATGGGGTATATCTTTTTTTTTTTTAATTTGAGGTGTTTTTGATTAGAATCTTTAGTTAAAAGTTTTTATTTGTCTCATAAAAAAACTTGAAAATTTAATTAAAAAAAAAATCAAAATTTTAAAAATTTTTTTGTTGTTTCTTTTATTCTTTAAAAAAAAAAAAGTATTTTTCGAAACTAATTTTTTTTCGTGTGGGTTATCTTAAATAATTGTTTTTTAATAAAATTATATGTTAAAATGGAATGAATAAAAATTTCTTTTCAAAAAACTCATCTATTTAAAAATTTTCAAGGTTTATTTATAGCTCTCATTTAGAAAAATTCCTATTTATCAAACTTTATAATTTCCAATGTTGACGATTCCTGCTAAAATCAATAAAAGATTGATGATTACCATAAATCCATAGCAAATCGTCTGGAGCATATGAATTTCCTTCATTTCCCCCATAATGTATCCAAAGAACAGACCCAAATGGATGTATGTGATAGCTATTTCAAATTCATAAGGTGCCCAAATTAGCGAGAAAGCCAAAGCCACCGTATGATGCATGAAATAAATTGCAAACCTCTCCTCCAAATAAGGTAGATTAGAAAGGAAAGATAACTATTTTTAAAAAGAAATAAGAATCTATTAAAAAAAAAAAAACCCTCTGCATTCCTTGAATCCTGTTTTTCCCATCATCATCTAAAAAAAATTAAATATTTAAACTAAAACAATGTTCTCACTTCTTCCCGCAGGTGCTCCACCTAAAAATTCATCAAAAATCAAAAAAATTCACTTTGAATAAAAAAATTACTTGGTTGGGAGGGCATAGGATTTAAAAAATGGTTGCGCACCAAATTGGCGAAATATGCCATAAATATGATAAATAGCTCACCAACCATGGCCTTTCGCAAAGCTTGTACGTCACGTGAAGGGTCAAAGAAAAGATTGGTGTAGTAGTACGGAATCACTACCTCGGTCTGATGCATTTTTATGATTTTTTGATGTTTTTTTTAATTGTTTTTGAAAATTTTTTGAAAACTATTTTTTTGAAATGGTATTGATTTTTAAGTATTTTTGGAAATTTATGTTTTTCTAAGTTGAGTTTGTTTTGTATTTTTCTAGTTTTGATTTTTTTTAATTTGTTAGAATTTGTTTTTTCATATTTATATATTTTATAAAAAATTTGTGAAATTTTGTAAAGAATTTGTGATATTTTGTAAAATTTGAATTTCAATAGTTTGAAAAGTCATTTCTTTTTAATTTTTTTGGATATTTTGTTAAGGTTTTTCACAATTTTTTATTTTCAAAAAAAAATATACCCTTAAAATTGTTTGACAAAATCCCCAAATCAAAAAAACCCAAATTTATCTTTTAACGCCCTATCTCCCTTTTTTCTTAAATTTTATTTCAGAAATAAAACTCAGAGCCCCAAATCTTAATTTCTAAATTTAAAAAAACTCCCAAAAAAAAATCATGTCCAAGAGCAAAATCAACGCTCCCCCATCCAAGAAGCAGCCAGCGGGTTTCGACCCCAAGAACTTTGTTCGTCCCGGTTTGACGGAAGACGAAATCCTTGAAATCAAAGAGGCATTCGATCTCTTCGACACAGATGGTGGCGGTTCCATTGACCCCAAGGAATTGAAAGCAGCAATGACTTCTTTGGGTTTTGAGGCTAAAAACCAGACGATCTATCAAATGATAAGCGATTTGGACGCTGATGGCAGTGGAGCCATTGATTTTAATGAGTTTTTGAATATGATGACAGCAAGGATGAGCGACAAAGACACGAAGGAAGATATTGAGAAAGTCTTTAAATTGTTCGATGATGAGAAATTGGGCCACATCACCATTAAAAACCTCAGAAGAGTAGCCAAGGAGCTGGGTGAGACCATGGATGATAATGAGTTGTTGGAGATGGTCGATAGAGCTGATTCTGATGGAGATGGATTGGTCACTTTCGAAGACTTCTATAACATAATGACCAAGAAGACCTTCGCTTAAGAGAAACGAAGTGGTTTTTTATTAAGAGATTAGTCAAGAAAAAAAAACAAAATTCAAAAATTTAAAGTTTTTTTTTTATTTCAGAAAAACTTGAATTTGAAATTTTTGTTAGTTTTTTTAAAAACGCAAAACAAATGAGAAACAAGATGAATTGTGAAGAACATATGAGTAACATTTGATTTAAAGATTATTTTTTAAGGTAGTTGCTTGAAACATCGACAATTTGAGGCACATTCTAGTCAAAAATTGGTAGGTTTCTTACTTAAAAAACAATAAAAGAATATATTTTTTTTTTCATTTCTTAATTAAAATGATGATTTTTTTTATTTAAGTTTTAAATTTCAAGACATTTTTATTAAAAATGCAAAATAAAGTTCAAATCACACATTCGATAGGTCTGGACCTGTTCCAGAAATATTTATGTTCTTTGAACTATTTCACTGATTTCAAAGAAGATAGTGACCTGATGAACAAAAATATAGAAACAGATGAAAATGACCTTAAAAGAACAAGTAGCAATCCAGAAAATCCTCTAAGTAAAGATAAGGAATTGTCTCCAGTGCCTATCTCCTTCATGGATATTGAGGAATATATTAAAATATGGCAAAATCTGTTTTTTTTAGAGGCCAAGGCTCAAATCATGAAGGCGAAATTTTTAGAGGTTTTTAATGGATTTTTAATGAGATTTTATGAAAATTTTAATGTTTTTTTTCTAAGGAAGAAGAACAAGAGGCTTATTATTTAAAGGCGGCTGATGAGAAGCATTTTTTCCACATTTTACAATTTAATCTAGCGGAAAAAAAGAACATTTCCTATGCTTTTCATGACCTCGTCTTAATAAGTCCCCATCAAGATTATAACAAAGTGCCTCAAAACAATTTTTTTAATTCAATAAATTTTTTTAAAGGCTCCGAATATTGAAAATGAGCATCTTTTGGGTTTGATTGAATCTAGCGAATTTTCTGCTTTGAAAGTCAGAATTTTCTTAAAGAAATCGCCATCTGAAGATTATATGGAACAATATAAAAGATTTGAACAGATTAAGAAATATTTTGGGACAGATTCTTTATGGTATGTGCAGAAACTATGCAATGTAGTAACTTTGGATCGAGAATATTTGGTATAAATTTATTATAAAGCGTTAATTGATATTTTCTTAAGGCTCTTCATAACATTTATGATCTCTATTTGAAGGAAACTTTGATTTCACCTGGAAATACATTGAAAAATGTCAAAATTGGAAATTATTTCTCTATTCCTGAAAAACTCGAAGCCAAACTCAAGGAAATTTATAATCAGAGTCAAATTCTGGCCATTAAAGAGACTTTAAAGAAGGAGGGGGTCACTTTAATTCAAGGTCCTCCTGGCACTGGAAAGACAACCACAGTGCTTGGAACTATAAGTGTTCTGTTGAATTCTTTGAATGAAACGATGCAGGATCATTTAAACGATATGAAGAAGAAAACTACCAACATTACAATGGATTTGGAAATTCCACAGGAAAATATATCTAAGAAAAGACCTTGGCTATGTTCTGGATTCAAAGATTGGTCTCCAATTTATTATAATATTTAAATATTTAAATATGATTGACATTTAATATTATTTATTGTTTTTATAGGAGAGATCAATTCGAAGAAAACGAATTCACTTCCAGAACGAATTTTTATCCAGAATCATCAATATCAGACCGCAGTATAATTTTACATAGCAACAAGACGAAAAACGCAGCTCCTCCTGAAAAAATCTTAATATGCGCACCTTCTAACGCTGCAATCGATGAAATTGTCCGCAAAATCCTTGAAAAAGGTTTATAAAATTATTGATTTCCTTAAATTTCATTAATTTCAGGATTGCTCGACGCAAATGGGAATAGAATCGATCCTTTTCTTATTAGAATTGGGCCGAATGTCGATCGTTCATTGGAAAGTGTAAGTTTAGACACTCTTGTCGAAAAGGAAATCCAATTGAGAAATGTTAAAGAGGATACCAACAATAGCATTCGAATAGAAATCATCAAGAAAGCCAAATTAGTTTGTGGAACTTTATCTTCCACAGGCTCACAGATTCTTGTCTCCAATCCTCAAGTTATCCTCTAAAATATAATTTCAAAAATTAATTAATTTTGCCTGTATAAAAGAGCTTCGATACTGTTGTCATTGATGAAGCCGCACAAGGAATTGAAATTTCTACATTGATTCCTTTGAAATATGGTTTTTTTAATAATGAATAAATTATCATTTGACATTAAAAAAGGGTGCAAAAGATTGATTTTGATCGGGGACCCTCAACAATTGCCAGCAACGATTTTCTCTAAAGTATGCGAAAAGTACAAATATGATCTTAGTTTGTTTGAAAGACTCCAGAAATCAGAATTTCCTGTTTTTTTGTTAAAAGTTTGCAATTTTTTCTAAAAATCTTGAAAATTATAATTTTTTTCTTTTAGAGCCAATATCGAATGCACCCCATAATTTCCCAATACATTTCAACCACTTTCTATAACTCAGAAATCAAAGACGCTGAAGAAATCATGGATCTGATCGGAAAGCCCTCCATCTATCGTCATCAAGGCTTCCAACCCTTTATTTTTTTCCATATCGAAGTAATAAATTTTTACCATCTTTTTAATATTTATTTTAACTTTCATTTTTCATAAAAAAATTACCCAGTGTTTTTAATAAAAATTTTACCAATCATTTTAATAAAAATTTTACCCACCCCATTTGTAATAAAAATTTACCCTATTTTTAATAAAAATTTACCAATATTTTGTTTAAAAAAAATTTACTTATATTTTTTGATAAAAATTTACCCATTATTTTTAATAAAAATGTTACACTTAGGGCTATGAATCCTTTGTAATGAACTCCTTTCGAAACGAAGAAGAATCTAATTTCATAGTAATGATTTACGAACATGTGAAAAAGCTATTTCCGGAATCATTAAAAAAAATGGGTGTGATTTCACCCTATTCCCAACAGGTTTATGATATTAAGAAGAAAATCCAGGCAAATGACTCTTCTTTACAATGTAATTTGGAAGTTAATACAGTGGATGGGTTTCAAGGTCGAGAGAAGGATGTCATAGTATTTTCCACTGTGAGATCGAGAAAGAAAGATGAAACCGCAAGGGAGAAAAAAACAATCGGGTTTTTGAAAGACAAAAGAAGAATGAATGTCAGTCTTTCGAGAGCCAGATTGAGTTTGATTGTGGTTGGAAATGCGAAAAGATTGAAAATTTCTAAATTGTGGAGAAGTTTGATTGAATTCGCGATGAAGAATAAGAGCTGCTTTAGAGTGGAGGAGGCGAATGAGATGTTCTTTAAGAAGCTTGATGAGAATCCTGAATTGTTTTTAATTAAAAAATTGGAGGATTTGAAGAAAAAAATAAGCAAAATTTAATTTTTTATTGTTTTTTGTTGAATTTTTTATTTTTTTTATTTTGAATTAGTCTTTTTTTAATGAAAATCCCTCTATTTCTGTGCTTTTCCCTGAGCGGCAACGGCTTCCATCTTGGCCTTCAATTCAGCTTCAGTGGCTTTAGTTAAAAAATCCCATTACTTTCGCCACAAACATTATTTATAAATTAAGTTACCCAAATAATAGCTTTTCACCGGTCTCAACTTCTCATCGAGTTCATATACCAAAGGAACTCCAGTGGGAATATTAAGCTCCACGATATCTTTTATAGCAATGAATAACAATTACTTAATATAATAAAAAAATACCTTTTTCACTAATATTGTCCAAATATTTGACAATGGCTCTTAAGGAGTTACCATGTGCGGAAACAACCACGCTTTTACCTGACAAAATCGCAGGACAGATCTGATCTTGCCAGAAAGGCAACACTCTTTCCACGGTGTCCTTCAAACATTCAGTCAAAGGCAAACAATCAAAAGGCAACTCCTTATATCTAGAATCTTTGCCTGGGAATCTATGTTAATAAGTTTTTGAATTTTTTGCTTTCTCAAATGAAAATTTACCTCTCATCAGTTGACTCGAAGCCTGGGGGTCTAATATCATAGCTTCTTCTCCAGATTTTCACTTGTTCTTCACCATGTTTGGCAGCAGTCTCTGATTTGTTCAGACCTTGCAACGCACCATAATGACGTTCATTCAAACGCCAATTCTTCACCACAGGAATGTGGTTGCAATCAAGGACGTCAGCAATGTAGTTAAAGGTGGTGATCGCTCGCTTCAAAACTGAAGTGAAACATACGTCAAATTTGAAGTTTTTGTCCTTCAACAATTGACCAGCATATTTAGCCTCTTCAACTCCTAATGATTTTGATAATAAATGAGATAAATATATAGAGGAAGGGAACCTTGGTGGCTCAGAGGCACATCGGTCCAACCGGTGAAACGATTTTCTTTGTTCCAGGAACTTTCACCGTGACGGACGAAGACCACGCTGTATGCAGCTTTTTTTTCGGCCATGGAAAAGGGTTTTGGGAGAAACTTTTTTAATTTTATTTTGGGATTATAGGATATGTGGTCAGAGGCGCAGATTAAGAAATAAGTTTTTATTTTTGAATAAAAATGAAATAAAACAGAGGAAATTTTTCTTGAAATTTTTTTTTTTTTGAAAGAAAAAAAATTAGATAAAAACTTTGTTTTTGAAACAAATGAGAAAATAAATATGAGTTTAAAAAAGAAAAATTAAAAAATTTAAGACATTTAAGACATTTCTTTTTAAAAAAGAGCTAAAAATTACATTTTTTTTAGACATAAAAAAATATTAAAAAAACGAATACTTGTTCGTTATATTTTCTTTCAAAAAAAAATCCTCTGATTATTTTAATAAGAACTTTCAAAAAAATGAAAATGTATAATATTTGTTTTATTGTTCTTTTAGTTTTGCTCCCCCCCACTCTATCCTTTCTAACAAAATCCTCTGATAATTCCCTCCTTGCCAAGAATTCCACCTCAGGTTGTCTCAACAAGCTCACTCAAAGCGAAAAAGATCAAATCCTCCACATGCACAATTATCTCAGAAGCCAAATTGCTTTAGGTCTAGTCCCAGGCTTCAATTCTTCGAGACTTATGTATGAGCTTCTCTGGGACCCAGAACTTGAAGAACTTGCCCAAAACTATATGAATACGAACCCTAGAATTCACAATTTGAATAGAAGCATCTCTTCTCATCCTCAGGACTATATTGGAGAAAACGTGTTGTTTAATAGACCAGGACCCTCTCGTTATAATCTTTCCAATGGTGTAGAAACTTGGTTTAATGAATCATTGCATTTTACAGGGAATGTTTCAAATTTTACTGCGGAAGTGAAAAAACATGATGATGGCAAAATAGGAGAGTTCACACAATTGATCTGGGCTAAAACAGTAAGAGTTGGATGTGGCATCAGAAGATGCGATACTCTGTCGTTGATTTGTGATTATTGGCCGGGAGGAAACACAGTTGGGAAACAAATTTATCCTTTGGGAGAGCCTGGGTCGAAATGCGAGTATCATGCTTTCAATTATGAGGGGTTGTGCGATTCAGCTCAAATTGCTTAAAAATTATATATATTAAGAATTTTTTTTTCTTCTAATATTGATATAGAAAGAATTGAGCTGGAATGCTTTTTTCAAAAAAGTTTAAAAAAATTATTAAGTTTTTGTTAAATTTGTTTGATTAATTAGAATGCAATTTTCTAAATTAAATAAAGCATTTGGTTTTTATATAAAATTCAGTTTATATATACAAAATTAAATTAACAAAATTATTTTCTAGGCTAAAAAAACTATAATACTAAATTTTTAAAAGTAAAAAAGAGCGAATATCTAAAGATCTAAAGAAAAAACAATGGATCTTCTTGAAGAAATGAAAGAGGGAGAGACCAAAAAGGAACTAAGTAACATAAAAATAAAGAAAACATTAAATACTATTATTTTTTTCTATAAAGCATTTCCTCATCCAATAAGTGCTTTAGAACATAATTCAACAGAAACAAAGAATACTTCTTATTTGGATCAAGGTAAATTAAATGATATTCATAGTTTTTTAGACTGAATTTTATTTAGAATCATCTGACAATAAAAATTATTATAACTATGATGATATCATAGGTTTAGAGCAGCTAGGAGAAGGTGGTTCAGGCCAAGTGAAATTGGCTTATCATAAAAGAAAAGAGAAATTCATCGCTCTCAAATATTTTAAAAAAGCAAATAATGAAGAAATTCACACTGAATATTCCATTCTTGAAAGAATACAAAAGATTAGCTCTTCACACAAGGACATAGATTTTTTGAAGTTTATGGAATTTTTAATAATTCATCGATTGAAAATCATGATTCTCTCATAATTGAAATGGAAAGTGGAACAACTACCTTAGCAAATCTTCTTAAAGGTGGAAAAATTTATTCCTGTGATGAAGCATTATATGTTTTAAGTAAATTGGTCAAGCAATTTTCAATTTTTCAAGAAAATAAGATAGCCAATGGGGATGTTAAAGCATCAAATATCATATTAATTGATGATCCGAAAAACCAAAATCCATTTTTGTACAAAGTTTCAGATTTTGGAGTTGGTTATCTTGATAAAGAATGGGTAAACTCTAGTTTTTTTAGAGGCTGCACTATAGATTATGCTGCTCCGGAAGTGAAAAAGATCAAATCTAATACATCTAATGAAGGATTTAACCCGTACATTTCAGATGTTTACTCATTAGGCTTGATGGTTCTGAAAATGATTAAATGTCACAAAATCGAAAAAATTTTGAGCGATTATGATTATTTAAAACAAATTTTGATGAATATGCTAGAAAAGAATCCAATAAAACGATATGATTTTAAGAAATTGAATATAGAACTCGATAATTTGACGAAAGGAAAATTAGAGAATTTCGAGGTAAAAGATGAAAAGAAATATCATCTTATCTGGCTTGAACAACACGAAATTAAAGTCGCAAAAACAACAAAAGGACTTATTAATTTATATAATGAAAATATGATTAAACATAAAAATAAGAAAATGTTTAGAGGTCCTGATTCTTATTCATTTAATTGTCGATTGAAGATTGAACCATTTTGGCATTTGGAAAAAGCTTGGAATTTTCTAGAAAAATTGAAAAAGGAAGAACCTAATTACATGTATGATTTATTAATCTCAAAATTCAATTTAAAAAATGAAGAACTTCAATGTCTCATAGAATTAGGAAATTTCTTTATCACAAGTAATGCGCATATTGCAGAAAAATATATAAATAAAGCACTTAAGCTTTGTAATATCAATTTTAAGAATCAAAAACCACATGAAAAATTGGGAAATGACAATTTCTTAGGAGAACTTTACAAAAAATTTGGACTCTTATATGCCTTCACTGGTAACTACGAACTTGCGAAACTAAATTTTAAAAAATCACTTGAGTCTAATCTTAAACATTTCGGAGAATTTCACCCTGACACAGCTATTTTCTACAATAATTTAGGTCTTTTATGCATGAAAAGGGGAAAATTAGAGAAAGCTAAAGCTAAAAAATATTTCTTGAAAGCTTTGGAAATTAATCAAAAATATGAAGATTGGCACGAGTTTACAAAAGAAGAAAAAAATTATTGGTTGATTCTTAATGGTTGAACATTGAGATTTTTACAAATTCTTAAAATAATCTAAAAAAGAGAAATTTTATCAAATTCAGGAAAATTATAAATTTAAATTCATAAAGAATTAGAAAAATTGATTCAAAAAATTAAATTTTGAAAACCCAAAAAATATTTATTTTGAATTGTTTAAAAGTTTTTATAATAGAAAAAAAAAAAATTTAAAAAAAGATATAAAAACTTTTGGGACGTGCATTTTTAAATAAATAAATAAATAAATCATCTCTTCTCTAAGAAAAAACATATAAAAATCAA
>Ga0302186_10003570_pt1 | contig 11339 bp, 8 predicted proteins | sample II_Bog_E1_2_FD_198782 | JGI IMG/M metagenome (GOLD analysis project Ga0302186, IMG submission 198782) | Peat permafrost microbial communities from Stordalen Mire near Abisko, Sweden - II_Bog_E1_1 | ecosystem: Environmental > Terrestrial > Soil > Wetlands > Peat | place: Sweden: Abisko, Stordalen...
CTTCATTTTTCTTTGGTTTCGATTTATTTGAAAAAAAATTATTTAAAAATGAAATCGTGGTTCGATTTTATAAATTAGCCAAAAAATTTCAAATTTCTCAAATCAATAATTTCCTGACCTTATATAAATACTTAAGTGGCTTTTTTATAATTTTAAACACTTTAGATTTAAGAAAGAATGAATTCATAATATTAACATTTTGACAGGAAATTTAACAAGAGCATTCCTGAATTCAAGCCACAAAACAATATACGGAACCCTATATAACATTAAATTACCCACGGAATTTTAGTTTATATAAAAGAAATTTTGGTTCATCTAATCATAGGAAAATATTTTTTTTAAATAAATAAAACAATATATGATATACTCTTATGGTTATTAAAGAATTATTAATTTCCCTCTGCTCTTTCTCAATTGAAAATTCTCAAAAAAGTCAACTTTAATTCTGTGATTTCAAAAGTATAACAATGTTTTTAAACAAAAATTTTCAATTCCTCGAATTGATTCTAAATCCCCCTAATTTTGAACTTAAATAAAATTCAAATCGCTAAAATTTTCATAAATAAAATGTTCAAAAAAACTCTCCTGAAAGCCCAAATTCTCTGGCGTCACAAGGAAGAACCCCTTCCTTTGCCATCTGACCAAGAGCTCGATTCTCAACTCCAAGAAATTTTTCGATCCGTCCTGATTTCCGAAGAAAGAAAAACCCAAATCCAAGCTCTTCCCAAACACGCCCAATGGAAATTGATTTCCAATTATAAAGCCTTCCTAGACTCCAACCAAAACAATCTGAAATACATTTCTATCAAGGAAATCAGTGGTTTATTAGATAAATTAAGCAAACAGCCTACAATCATAGACCTGCATGAGGTGAGAAATTGGTTTTTGAGGGCTAGTGAGGGGGACGTGAACGTTTTTTGTGTATATGAGGGGGTTAAGCTACTCTTTAAAAGATTATCAGAAGCAGAAACAGCTTCCAGAGCCACGAAAAACTTCAGGAAACAGATGGAGATAGTAAAATTGATTGAGATTATAGTAAAAATGCCACATGGTCCAATGGAAATATTGAAGATAAGGAACTCTTTTGATATTTTGTTGTTGAATTTTCATTGGATAAACATTGATTTGACTTCATTGACGTTGGAAATCATAGCGCATATTTTATGGAATTCTAATGAGGGACAAGAATATTTGTTGGAGGCGTTGAATAAATACAAAAACGACAAAAAACTGAAAAATCGGTTTGATATGATCTTATTAATGTTGAATAAGACGAAGAATATCATGATGATAGAGAATTTGCTATGTTTCTTAAACAGCATGATTTCATCATGTACAAATGAAGATAAGAGACTAGTTTTGAAATCAGAATTGCTATCTAGTGGCATCAACACCATTTTTGAAGTTATTTTTATTTAAAACTATACACAGATTCATTTATGTTTAGAAAATCAAATTAAGAATAGCCAAGAGCCAATATGATATCAAAGATTGCTTGTTTGACACTATTCAACAGAATCTCGTTGATATGAAATACTCAGAAGCAGGTTCAAAGATAGATATACATATAAAACTAAAACTAAAAAAAAAAAAAAAAAAAAAAAAAAAAAAAAAAATATTTAATTATTTATTTTTATTAAAAAAATATAAATTAATTTATTTAGGAAATGTCACATACTTTGACAATGAAAAGGAAACCACCGCCATAACGGACGATTTAAAGGAGTTATATATAGAGGATAAAAATGGAAAACGAATTATAGATATCAATCTTTTGCATGATTTCGTTTGCCGTGACAAATCTCATTCTCCCGATTCTCATAAAATAAAGCAAAATATCCATAATGATAAGGAAACTGAAGAAGAAGAAAATCCCAACCTGTTCGATATGACTAATTATCTCAAAGAAGAAGATCATATCCAATTTGAAGATCATATCATTGGGGTCATTAACCAAATGGAAGTTTTCCAAAAACTTGTCACTTTAGAAAAGAAAAGAGAAACAAAACTTTTAAAATTGGAGGGCTTTTTGAATCCTGATCGAGATTTCGCAAACATTTATGATCTCATCGATCAACTCAAGGAAAATGTTTTCCAGAGAGAAAATTATGACCATTTCTTATTAATATTACAATATTTAATCATGATCCCCAGCAATGATGAAGGGGATGAACTATGGGATAGTGTTAGTGAATTATTGGAGAAACTCATTTATAAAAAGGAAAATATTTCAGGTGATTTTTTCTCAGGTAAAAAAAAAGAGGTTAGATCGACTGAGGCATTGCAAAAGCAAATTAGTGAGCTTGAAGATAAACTCAAAACCAGGGACCTGGATTTTCAAGAGGTAAAATTAAATTGAAAAATTTTTCAAAATGTCATAATTTCTAGCTTTTGAGAGAAAAAAATGGTCTTTCTTTGGAAATCATCAGATGGAAAACGTCATCAAAATCAGATGACTTGCTAAATTCCCAAAAACAAGAGGCGCAACCCAAGCCACAACCACCTCTTCCTCCTCCTCCTAACATCACTTCTCCCAACCCTCAGATTATCCTTCCTCCTCCTCCTCCCCCTCCAGGAGGTCTTGGTTTGCCTGGCATTGGCATAGGTGGTCCACCCCCATTGAATTTATTAGGAGGTGTCCAAAAGCAAAAACCCAAAAAGAAGCCCAGAGTTCCGATGAGGGCCTTGATGTGGGGTCAGATAACTAAATTTAACGAAATCCAAGGCAGTGTGTTTGAAAAGATAGAGGAGGAGAAGGTGCAGCTGGATCTAGATGCTTTGGAAGAGGATTTTAAGGAGAAGGCGGTTGAGAAGAAGGATGAAGCCAAGAAAATTGAGATAAAGCCAGAGAAAGTTTCTTTGATTGACCCTAAGCGAGGCAAAATGTATGATATTTTGCTGGCTAAACTGAAGCTACCAGCAGAAACTCTTGCTTTTTCACTCTATTCAATTGATGAGAAGATAGTGACTACTGAAAATTTGGAGCTTCTGATTCCAGTGATCCCTACAGAGGAAGAGATCAAATTATGCAAAAGTTATAAAGGGGATCCTTCTTTACTTTCAAATCCAGAGCAGCTTATTTTATCCTTAGGGACAATCAAAGGTTTTGGGCATAGAATCAAAGGTTTGCATTTCAATCGGGTTTCAAAGGATTTATTGGAGGATTTGAGTATGAAAGTGACTTGTTTGGATAAAGTGTGGCATTTATTATTAGATGATCAAAAGGTGCCTTTGCTTTTCCAATATGTTTTAGCCTATGGAAACTATCTGAACGGAGTTAGTGTGAGAGGGGGAGCCTATGGTTTTTCATTTGACGGATTGGAGAAGGTTATTGATTGTAGATCGACGAAGAACCCGAAGAGGAATTTGTTGGTGTTTATTTTGGAGAACATCGAAAAAAAAGAAGGCAAAAGTCTCTTGGAGGAAAATTTCTCTTATATGGAATATGACATGGTGTCACGAGTGCCAATAAGTCAATTGGAGCTGGATTTGATGGAAATTAAAAAAGGGGTGACAAATATGGATTTGGCCTTAAATTCTTACACTAATGACCCAGGGGATAGAATAAACGAAGCGTTGAAGGAAAGATATAAGGAATTGGTGAATGAGACAGGTCACTTTGAAAAGAAGATAAAGGAATTGGCTGAAATTTATAAGAAAGTTGCGAAATATTTATGCGAGGATACGAAGGAAACTTCCGAGAAAACAGCGAAAAAATTGTTTTTCATGTGGCAAAATTGCCATAGTTGGAAAAAAGACACGGAGAGGAGGAAAAGGGATGAAGAAAGAAAAAGGACTCTTGCAGAGAAAAAAAACAAATCTATGAGTTTGCCTGTGGAAATGAAAACGCAGGTGAAAAGAGCGGCTGAAAATGTCCTTAATGCTGAGAATGCGAATTTGATTGCCATCAATGGCAAGTCAAATCCTGATGAAATGATCAAGGAGCTGCATGAAAAAAGAAAGAGCAAGAGTAAATTTTTTTTTTTTTTTGAAGTTTCAATTTTTGAGTGTAATTTTTTTGGGTTTTTAGGTTTTTTTTTTAGGAAAAATGATTTTTTTGTAAAAATTAATTATAATTTTTTTTTTTTAATGTGTCATTTTTCAATTCAAAGAAATTAATTTAATTTTTTAATTTCAATATTTTATCAAAAAAATGAATTTCCTTTAAAAAAAACCATTTTTTTTTTGTATTTTCATTTTTTTATCGAAAATTCAATTTTTTTTAGAAACTAAAATTGGAATGACCGTCAAAACTGCAATGGTGGCAAAGATGATGTTGAAGAAACTCAAGAAGAACAAGGTGGAAAAAACGAAGGAAGTCACTAACCTCGACGATTATCAGAAGCTAAAGAAAAGCGAAAAGATCGAACAAAATCTACTCCGCGAATTAATTCAAGCGAACCTCGACCAAAAATTTTGAATTTCCAGAACTTTTTAATTCTAATAATCTAACTTTTATTAATGACCCCCAAAATTTCAATTTTAATTTTCCGTAATTAGATTCTATTAAACAGAATAATTTAGAATGACTTTTGCGTAAAAATACACAATAGGCGAGCTAAAAACCAATGCGCTGAACTAAAAATTTCATAAAATCGTAATTTATTTAAAAATCTTTACTCTGTCTATGATTCCAATTGTGAAAATAAAAATATTCGGTTCCCTTTTTGAGTTGAGGTTTTTTTTCAGAAAGGAGTTCACAAATTCTCCAAGTATTGACACCACAGAAACCTTATAGATATTAATATATATTCAATTATATAAAAATATATAAACCATCAAAGCAATCATCAAAAAATGGAAACTTGCCATTTTTGGAATATATTGACCTTTTTTTGTGTTTCATCAATTAAAAAATTCATCCAAAAAAAGTACTTTTTTCTTTATAAATCGAAATAACGAAGCTCGTGACCACGCTAAGAATGTAAGAAATAAAGCATAATTTTAGTCTTTTTTTGTTTCAAAAACCTTAAAAATATCCCCCCTGAAATACCTTCCCAAGTGGTTTTCGGTGAAATAAGAGCCACCTGGCTTCTTTGGATCAAGAGATTCGAAAACAACACAGATCCGTTATCAGTTTGCCAGGAAGTAATGAGCCATAAACTAAAAAATCTATACCCTGACACGGAGGTCGCAAAAGATATCATAAAACTAAGAGGTAAGGCAAAAAACGAGAGGGAAATGGTATCAGCGCATAGATAAAGAAATGTAAGGAAGAAAAGCCTCCTTTCTAGAAAAGGGTCCTTTTTTGTGATTTCTTTGCTGTTTTAAAAGGAATTTAATATATTATAGAAGATAGATGATGAAAAAAAAAAGGCGAACCTTCTTATGAGGTTCAAAGTGACTATGAGATCAGTCATTTTGATGAAAGCAATCATAAGCAAGCACCCCTTAAAAATTTAACAGTATATTATAAGAAAGAATTTCATTTTTTTTTTGTTTTGTACAAAGAAAAACATGTAAATAAGAGCTTCTTTTCTGGAGAAATAAATTAAGAAAACAAGCAAATGATGAGGAAGAAGAGCTAACTTCAAAAAAATTTTATTATAAGTTCATTTGATTTTTTTTACAAACGAATCGAACATTTTCTCAAGATAAAACTTCTCTGATTCAGCAGTGATTGAGTCCAGAATCAGCCTCAAGTTTGATTTAAAGGATCTTTGAACAAAAAATAGAATCACTATGTATTGATTTGTAAGGAAAGAAGAAAAAGGATAGAAAATTACTCTGCAACAAGACAAAAGCAGTGTGTTGGATCTGAGGCAAAACGATGATGATTGGGAGGATCAAGGCTCCAGAGATAAGATTATTCCTTATTTCATTCATTATTTAATTCCACTTAATGTTTTAGCCAAAATTTCTAAAGTTTTACGCTGATTAACTACTTTCACTCAAAATATTATCAAAAATCCCAGAAAAAATGAAGCTCAGAGTTATAAAAGCCTCTGATAATTTATTTCATTTTATAATTATTTTCTCTTTTTATTTATGCCAATCCATTTTCCTTCCAACATAGTTTATTCCAACAAATACTTTGACGATAGTTATGAGTATCGTCATGTGATTTTGCCAGTCAAAATCTATGAAAAGATAGTCCCTGGGAAGTTATTGTCAGAAAATGAATGGAGGAAGTTGGGGATCCAAGGTTCAGAAGGTTGGGTACATTACCTCTCTTATAAGCCTGAACCCAATGTGATTTGTTTGAGAAAGCTCAAGAAAAAGAATTAAAATTATTGATAGTTTTTTATGACTTATGAACTTTAAAAAAAAAAAATTTGATCGTTTTTTTCATTTAAAAAACTATAGATTTTTTGCAAAATTCATATAATTTCAGTTGGAACTCATGTTTTGATTTGTCAGTTGAAAGGATTTCTGGGTTAAAAGGTAATAAGGAACGGGGGAGTTCTTTAATTGGAATATGCTTAAAGAGAGGATTGCAAAATTCCTTTAAAAGTTCTTCCGTTTGTTCATTGTTTTTTTCAGAATCGTTGGATGTTTTTTTAATTTCCGTAAAACTTATGGGTATTTCTTCAATTTTTGCAACGGCCTAATAATATATATAATATAAAAAAAAAAAAAAAATAAGTTAGGGATACTTTATATTGAAATGATTCATTTTGTGGATTGTCTAAATAACAAAAAATGTTGGTTAAAAATCAAAAAATTATTGAGCAACTGACAACTGATTTTATTTTGATAATAAGAGAATAAGTTCTTCCTATGTCCATAGCTTTCCCGATGTTGTCGTTTATAGACTTTCGAATTCAAAAACTTTTTATTGCAATAATCGCATTTAAATTTATATTTTCCCATTTTTTGGAAACTTTATTTAATAAACAAATGTTTTTTTTTTTTCCATATTTTCTAAAAAATCCAACAAAATGTTATTTATCGTAAAAATTTCAATATAAGAAGCCTGATGGTCTCTATAAACTCTATAAATAAAAAGAAAAACATACTAAATATTTCCTTTAAAGGTTTTTAAAGTCCAGCCAATAAACTCCATCATCAGATTTTCCATTCCTAAATCTTCCCTCATATCTCAATTCTCCTTTCATATTATAAGCCTTGCCAAAACCATGAGGTTCCCCACATTGCCAATCTCCATCATAATGCAAGGTATCATCCTTATATTTAAAGACTCCCTTCCCATGTTTGAACCCATTTCTCCAATTTCCTTCATAACTCCCTCCATAGATCACCAAATAGATTCCATAACCATGTCTTTCATTCCTTTCATTGACTTCTCCAGTATATGTACTGCCGGTTTTCATAGTAACTGTTACGAGATTTTTACCAGAAGCATTAGGCATGCCTTTGATTGAAGTGTAAAAGCCAGGTTGCACAGAATAGTAGTACTTTTTTCTACCTTGGGTTGGCTTGGTGACATGACGGTAGAAAATCGAGCTGAGTTTCTTCTGGTATTCGAGGTCGTTCGGCTCATCGTTTTGCATAACAAATCAAGCTGAATTAAAGAATTCAGAAGAAAATTCATAGTATTTCAGAATTTTTATTTTTGAATTTGATGATGAGAAAACATATCTGGTCTAGAAATTTAATAAGTACTATTTTGATGATTACGGACTGTTAGGTCCATTCGGGCTATAAATACCCCCCAGATTTCAAATTTTAAAATAATTTATATTTAAGAAAACATTTGATTTATTCCAACAATCATCTCCATGTCTCTGTCCCGTGATGAACTCATTTTCATGTCAAAGATCGCTGAACAAACCGAGCGTTTCGAAGATATGCTAGAATATATGAAGAAAGTCGTGTTAACCGGCCAAGAGCTATCCATTGAGGAACGAAATCTCCTCAGTGTGGCCTACAAAAACAGTGTGGGTTCCCGAAGAACCGCCTGGAGAGCCTTGAGTTCCATCGAACAGAAGGAGGAATCCAAAGGAAGCAAAAATCTCAACCTCCTCAGAGATTATAAGAAGAAGATTGAGACTGAATTGACCAATTATTGCAACGACATCCTTTCCCTTATTGACCAAAACCTCATCAAGGCTGCTGTCAACTCTGAATCCAAGGTCTTTTTCTTAAAAATGAAGGGAGATTACTATCGTTATATTGCTGAATACGCAACTGGTGATCTCCATGCCAAGGCCTCTGACAGTGCTGCCAAGGCTTATCAAACTGCTATGGATTCTGCCAATTCTGAACTCAAGACCACACATCCTATTAGATTGGGCTTGGCTTTGAATTATTCCGTGTTCTATTATGAGGTCTTGAATGATCCCAGCAAGGCATGCAATTTGGCTAAACAAGCGTTTGATGATGCCATTGCCGATATTGAACATATTGATGAGGATCAATACAAGGATGCAACCACCATCATGCAATTGATTAGAGACAATTTGACTCTTTGGACCAGCGAGATGCAAGATGACGCTGAAGGGGGAGAAGAAGAGAAATAGATTGGGAAAAAAGTGATTTATTTTTAGTTTTTTTGAAAAAGAGAAGGAATTTTTATCCGAAAGGTATTTGTTTTTTGTTTGGAGAGTCTTTTTTTTTTGACTTTCGTTGAAAGTAATTAATTTTTCTCCATTTTTCTTTCGTTTTTTTCTATCATTTTCGAAAGAAGAAAACTAAAATTTAAATTTTTCAAGGGATTTAAATTTTGCCGAAATTCAAAAGTTGAGTTTGAAATTTGGGCGTTGGAAAATTCAAGATTCCTATTGTTGTTTTGTTTTTGGATGACGTCAAGTTTTGAAATTAATTCCAGAAACGAAATAAAAAAGTTTCAAAAAAAAAGAAACCAAAAAGGTCTTCTTTTTGAATTATTTTAAACCAAAAAATGATTGAAAATCGCTAATTTTTCGGAATTTTACCTCTCTCCTTAATATTTTTCTATTTTTTAATGAGATCCTTGAAAGTTTTGATTTCAGTATTTTCTAAAAATTCGTCTTGATTAATTTAAAAATCGAAAAAATTTCTAGATTTTTCCAGAATTTGATAAATTTGTTTTTCGCTAGCTTCGAAAAAATAGCATCTAGCCTTCAAATTTGCAAGATTATTAAATAAAATTATATCTAAAAAAAATTATTATATCCTATTCAGATTTTTACAATGTCGCTTTCCAGAGAAGAGTTGATTTTCATGTCAAAGATCGCTGAGCAGACCGAGCGATTCGAGGATATGCTTGAGTATATGAAGAAGGTGGTGTTGACAGGTCAAGAGCTTTCCATCGAAGAGCGAAACCTCCTGAGTGTGGCCTACAAAAACAGCGTCGGTTCCCGCAGAACTGCCTGGAGAGCCTTGAGTTCCATTGAACAAAAAGAAGAATCGAAAGGTAGTAAGAACTTAAATCTCTTAAGAGATTATAAGAAGAAGATCGAGAGCGAATTGACCAATTATTGCAATGATATCCTCTCTCTCATTGACCAAAACCTCGTCAAGACTGCCGCCAATTCTGAATCCAAGGTATTTTTCTTAAAAATGAAGGGAGATTACTATCGTTATATTGCTGAATACGCAACTGGTGACCTCCATGCCAAGGCCTCTGACAATGCTGCCAAGGCCTATCAAAATGCTATGGATTCAGCCAATTCTGAGCTCAAAACCACACATCCTATTAGATTGGGCTTGGCTTTGAATTATTCAGTGTTCTATTATGAGGTCTTGAATGACCCCAGCAAGGCATGCAATTTGGCTAAACAAGCGTTTGATGATGCCATTGCCGATATTGAACATATTGAAGAGGATCAATACAAGGATGCCACCACCATCATGCAATTGATTAGAGACAATTTGACTCTTTGGACCAGCGAGATGCAAGATGACGCTGAAGGGGGAGAAGAAGAAGGAAAGTGAGAAACTTTAAGGCTTAAGCGTTAAATAATTAAAAACAGAAGAGAAACAAAAAATTTGCCTCAAAAATCTGAAATTTTTTTTGGGTTATTTTAATAAAAAAAAACAAAATTTTTTTAAAATTATTTTTTTCATAAAAAAACATTTCTTTGTGCTTTCTTAACTATTTCTATAAGTCTAACATCCTACTTTTCTTTATATTAATAAATAAAAATCCATGTGTACTATTTTTTTTCTTTATTATTTTAATAAAAATATCTCTTTGTTATATTCCCTGTAAAAAATGTTAATATTATGAATTCATTCTTTCTTAAATCTAGACATCTTAAAGTTTTAAAAATTATAAAAGAAAAGCGCCAAAGAAATTACTGGCTTCAGAAATTAAAAATTTTTTGACTAATTTATAAAATTGAGCACGATTTCATTTTTAAATTAATTTTTTTCAAATAAATGGAAACCAAAGAAAAATGAAGACGAAGAAGGAATATTTTTTTACAATAAGGGGTCCTGAACACCAATTTTTTAGCCAACGGTTAATATTTGGGAGAAACATCATAGAAGGAAGGGATCCAGGCTTCTCCAATTTACCAAAAATAATCATCACATTAGAGGAAAAAGACATAGTTGATGGAACCGATAAGTTTGCCATAGAAATTGACGATGTAACAGGGAAATCAGCACCTTTTAAATTAAAACTTAGTGAGGAATGGCCCTTGTTTGGACATAAAATCACCATAAACAATTATCTCCAAAAACCCAACCAATTCATTAAAGAAATTTCTCTAAATAAAAGGCAAGATCCTCCTTCACAATTCAATGCATTAGTTGATGAGGAAGTCAAAGCAGATAATTTAGATCCTTTAGTCATGAAAACAAAAAAAATAAAAATGGAAGACGAGCAAATTTCAGATAAGGAGATCTTAGAAACTTTATTCAAACTTGATAAACAATTCAAAGAACTCAATAAGCAGCCAGGATCCCAGAAAGAAGAATTGGAAATAGGTCTGAAAAGGTGGAAACTGATGCAAAAAAGAAAATTAGCAAAGGACAATTTATTTTTTAAAGTGCTTCCCTTAGATATTAGCCTCAACCCTCTTCAAGACGAAAGATTTGTCCCTTCCTCAAATAAACAGATTTATCTTTTTGAAAATGAAAAAAGGATTTCATTCATAAAGAGGATAAAAAGTGCAAAGGATCCAAGAGTTTTTTTAACAGGGCCGCAAGGAGTCGGAAAATCTAATACTCTTTGCCTTTATGTGTTAAAAGCGAGGGGGATTTTAAAATCTAATGATTTTAATATCAATCCCAAGGAAAGAATTTTGTATATTAATAATCCTGATTGTTATTTTCTTTATTACAACAGACCAATGTTATTTTATGACTTGATATATTTCTTGGCAGAAGAATTGATAGAGGATCCTAATTTGCAAAAACAATTGCTGAAAGTCAATTTCACCAACAAAACAGAAATAAATGATTTTTTAGATAAAATATTGGAATTATTGAAAAGTAAAAATATC
>Ga0302186_10003571_pt1 | contig 11336 bp, 12 predicted proteins | sample II_Bog_E1_2_FD_198782 | JGI IMG/M metagenome (GOLD analysis project Ga0302186, IMG submission 198782) | Peat permafrost microbial communities from Stordalen Mire near Abisko, Sweden - II_Bog_E1_1 | ecosystem: Environmental > Terrestrial > Soil > Wetlands > Peat | place: Sweden: Abisko...
ACATTTTAGAGATTAAAGAAAAAAAATAATTAAAAAATAATGAAAAAATATTAATTTTGGATTTTGGATTTTTTTGTTTGGATTTTAAAAATATGAAAATTAAGTTATTTGCGATCATTTTGTTCTTGCTCATTTTCCTTCAATCCAGCTTGAGCAAAATTCTCCGCCTTCCCTTAAGAAAACATAAAGCTGCCTATCAAAAACATCATAAAAAATCCAACCAAACATCCCAAATCACCAAAAACAACCATTTTATGGCTCGAGTCCGACTATTAGATTTTGAACTCATGCAATACAGTGGGGACATCAAAATTGGTTCAGACTTATCGACATTTCAAGTAATTTTCGACACTGGATCCTCATATCTTTGGGTAGCATCCTCAGATTGCACGACTTGTTTATCGAGTGGCTTAACTGAATTTTTCGATTGTTCATCATCTTCTTCCTGTGATTCTTTAGACTCTCAGGCAACCGTGAATTATGGAACTGGAAGTTTAGCGGGAAATTTTGTTGAAGACACTGTTCAAATAGGTGATTATACAGCTACAGACCAGCCATTTATAGATGTTACCCAAGTAACTGATTTTGATTCTTTTGAATCCAATGGTATTTTGGGATTGGGCTCACAGTCTTTATCGGGTAGTCATAGTCCGTTAATTGATACTTTGAAAAATGAAGGAGAAATTAGCAATAGGATTTTTTCGTTTTATTTGGGAGGGAAAAATGATAGCTATTTACCACAATTCACCTTGGATGGTTATGATGATAGATTAATTCAAAATGCAACAAATCTGACTTATTGTAGTGTGATCGATCATTTATATTGGGGAGTGAGTTTGAGTGAAATCCATCTTCAAGGCAACAAAGGCAACCAATCGATTTTCAAAAGTTCAAAATCTGGAGTTAATGAAGCCATTATAGATAGTGGCACTAGTCTTTTTGTGGTGGACACAACCACGTATAATACTTTAATGACTTATTTGAATTTATATGCTTATTGCTCAATATGGGGGGATTATATAATATGTGCCAATTCTTCCCTAACAGACTATCCAAATATAGTTGTCACTCTTTGTGAGAATGAATTCATTTTAACTCCAGAAGATTATTTAGAAGCGTATTACGAATATTATTTAGTTTTATTTGAAGCTACAGATGTGTCGACTTATTTCATCTTAGGAGACACTTTCATGAGAAAATTTTATACTGTTTTTGATATGGAAGATAATCAAATCGGGTTCGCAGTTGCATCCAGAGGAGGAGAAGATATTGAATGGGATTGGTCGGAAAGCAAAAGACATATTTGGAGTTGTATTTATTTAATATTCTTAGGAATTTTCTTATTAACTTGAAAATGTCTAAATCAATTTTGATAAATATCATAAATATTTTGAGTTTTTGTAAAGATTTCTCGTAATTTCTGTCCAATTAACTTAAAAAAAATTAAGATGTCCAGGAGTGTCTAATTTAAAATATGAGTTTTTGAGTTATTTTTAAAGTTTAATATTAATTTTTTCACCAAAAAATGGACATTCGAAAACTTGAAACCTTTCGTTTTGATAGTGATCGGACCTATGAGGAATTCTCCACTTCTCATCTTTTGAGTGAATATTCTCCGTCAATACCTCATGATTTTCCTCACCGTTTGATCCCAAGTCAAAACGTTTTTCAAACTTTTTGAAAATTATTATCGAAAAAAACCTAGAAAACAAATGTGAAATGGAACTCTTAAAATTAGCTCGGTGCCTTATGACTTGCGAAGAACAACAATGTGGAAAAGAATATTCTGATTTTCTAATTTGCAAGAGAGATAGAGTCTAATAAATATATAGACCAAATTTTGAATATTTTTAAAAGGATATATATTTATTTGACGCCATAAAAAAATGGGAAATCGAGCAGTTTAAGAAAAAAAATCTGGAAGAAAGAGTAAAATATTTAAAAGAAATGAGGGAAAAATTAACTGTTGTGGAGCAAGAATTTCAGCTTATTCCCTATCTAAATCTTTACAAGCAAAAAAAAAACAGATTTCAATCAGATATGGAGCAACTGAATTGGCGAATGAGTTATTTAAAAAAAACTGTATAAATTTTACAATCTAATTTTTTTCATTTTTCCTTTTTTTTTTGTTATTATTGACTATAACAATTAGTATAAAAAATAATTTGCAAACAAGGAAAAAATTAAATTTCTGCTCTAAAGTTTTTTTGGAACTATAGAACTTACCTTATAATTAACTGTTTTTATGCTATTTTCGCATTTAATTAATGTCACGGATAAAGTTTATAATCTCCTTCACATTTTCATTTTTGACGGATGCTTCACAAAATTTCACATCATGATCTCCAAATGAGAATTTATTGTTTTCATTCTTAGATTAAAACAAAAATTAAAACTTAAAAACTCATCAACAAATACTTTCAAAAAATCATCAAAATTCTCATTGTCATCCACAATTCCTCTTCTTGACAATTTAATTCTTTCACTAATCAAATTAAATAAAAAATAATTTCTTGTTAATTTTTACATTTCTTTGATGAGATCTTCCTCGACCTCATTTTGTTTTTTGGCATGAAGGAAATCTTGCTTATTTAAAACAATTAAAATCGGTTTTTCCATTTCAATGTATTTCTTATGAGTTAAGATATTGTAAATGAATTCTGCCAGATTAACATTGTCTTTTCTAAGAAATGTTTGCAAAAAATTTGTATTTTTTTAATAAAAATCTATATATTTTAATACGGATTTGCAGCATCTACCATCATAATGATCCCTTTGCAATCAGAAAGTCTTTGGAAAAAAACGTCCCTGAAATGATGATGTCCAGGGAGATCACAAATAGGAATTTTATAGGATTGCTGAGAAATTTTTTATGATCAAATGATTTGTAATCATTTATTTACATTTTCAATTTCCAAATCGATTGTTGTTGAATTTTCCTTTAAGGAAGAGACAGTTTGGGTTTGGGTCTTGTTGCTGAGCTAAATTATAAATTTTAATGATGATTTGGTTTTTGTTTTTCAATATTTAACATAATAGAGCAAGGAAGTTTTTCCAGAGCCACATTCTCCCAAAAGAAAAAAAGTTGTGCCTTGATTGGATTTGGCTTTTTTTCTAAAAATCCGATATGCCAAGATGATAATAACAGCAGCGAAAATTAAGACGCCATAATGATGAATAAAGGAAAGGATGGTTTCCAAATCTATCATTTGAATTTTAGTGTATTTTTTTACAATTATGTTTTTTAAAATTTGCTACCTTAAAATTAGATAAAATATGTATTTTTATTTTTCGAATAAACCAAAATCCAATTTTTGAAAAATTAAAAAATGAAAATAATTTTTTTGATTTTCATTTCTTTTTTCCGCCTCTTTTCAATAAACGCAAAAATTGTCAGTCGCAATGTTCTACCGATGTTCTTCGAATCAAAAGGCACATATTTTTTGACAAAGTTTTATATGGATGAAGGTATCGGCACAGTGTCTTTTCGCCACAGAAGCAATTTGCATTCTCTTTTTAACCATACATTTCAAGAATCAATTGGTGAAGGTATGCTATCATTGGTGGTTGTTAAGTTTGAAAACTGGAAGTGGTTTTTGGAAGAAGAATGTCAACTAGCCAAAGAAAAATATTCCTCTCATTTTGAAGAAATAATCGTAAATGTTTCAAAGTCCACATATTTCAAAGAGTTTACTTTGTCCCAAGAAGTTCCTCAGCTTTATTATTTTGTTATAACTGATTGTCATCACACTTGGAAAGGTGATAAGGAGGTGGACCTTAAGATTTTCAGTTATTTGGATGCTGAAATCACTGTAAAAAATACTGACGGCACACATTTCAGTTTAGAAGATCAACAAATGATTTTTCCTTGTGTTTTTACGATGTTGATGATATTTTGCTTTATAGCCTTTAATTTAAAAAAAATGCTTGGGCTTTACCGAGAACAAGAAATCATTGATTACCCATTACTTTTAACAGGGATGGCTTTGTTTTGTGAGTTCACAGCATTAGGTTTACAGCTTGCCAATCTTTTATATTATGAGAATTATGGTTCCAGTCATTTCCTTTATTCTTTTATGCAGCTGTTTTTTGAAACTGCTACAAATTTTTTGTTCACCTTGATTTTCATTTTTGTGGCCTGGGGGTGGTCTATCAATTTCATGGATATTTCGAATTTCGATTTCTTTGTTCCAACATTGGCAGTTATTGGAGCCGCAAATATAATTTTAGTTGTTTTAAATAGGATTCTATTTGAAAATGATGAGAAGCCGTCCATAGAGGGTTTTTCTTTGCTCAATTATATTTATTTGGTTTATAAAATAGGCTTTTTCGCATATTTTATCATCGGACTTATTAGAACTTATGGTTTGGCTAGAAATAAAATAAGAGGTTTTGTCGTGAAGTTTATTTTTTTGGGGATTCTTTTCTTTGTTTCCTATGGTATTTTGCTTTGGATTTCTGATAATTTGGTTTTGCATCGGAAGAAGAAATTTTTATTGATCGGGAATGAAATCATTAATATGATGGTAACACTTTCTCTTATGAGAATTTTCAATTCCAAAATCTATATGGAGCTTTCTTTCAAAGGAAAATCTGTTTTGCCTCAAGAAGATATCGACCTTCCGAAATATATTTAATAAACTAAAATAACGGCCACCCAAGAAAAAAAAACAGAACGAAAACAAATAAATTTTATTTATGGAAATTTTGCTATATTAAAAAAACCAATTTTATATTTCGTAATTAACGAACTCTTTTTGTAAATCTAACCATTTCCTCTCATGCAAAGCCCCTATTATACCAAAGGTCCAGATCCTTCCCAATCCCTGTATAATTCCTCATATGTCCCAGGTCGTGCCTCCTATTATGATGATAACACCAGACTCCCAGCTAAAGACCCTCGATATCTTAGAGATCGCGCTTATTACGGTGATCGATCTTATGCTGCTGATGATTATTATGGCACAACAGCCAACAAGCCTCAACCCAAAGTGTGGTCTGACTATATTCCAATAGAAAAGAGATATTTGGATTATGTCCCGCAGCAAAAAGTCGAATATATGCCTGTAGAAAGGAACTATACAGATTATTTAGAAGTGGAACATCAAATGGATTATGTTCCGGTGCCGAAATTAAATAAACACATTGAATATATTCCAGTTGAAAGATATGATCAATCAATCGATTATTTCGCTTATGAGAAAAGCTACGTCAAAGGGATGGGAAATGAAGCACCACCAAAGGTAGCAGCTCCTCTTCAACAAGGATATTATGCAAGTCAAGGATATTCAGGAAATCAAGCATATTCAGGAAATCAAGCATATTCAGGACAATATGGAACACAAGGCTATTATGGAAGTGGTGGCTATGTTACGCCACAAACTTATCCCAGTTATCAAGGATATAACGGCGGAAATTATAGAAATTATGGATATGCTCCAGGAACTGCTTCAGGATATGCACCAGGTTATGTACCAGGATATGCACCACCAAGGCCCACCTACCAAAATTATGCCAGAGATTATGGGCAAAATAAATATTATTAATCTTTTTTTTGTCGCATTGAATTTTAAGAGTGCTTAAGTTTTTTTTAATAATTTTCAAAAATACTTAAAGGAAAAAAAAAATAACATACCCTTTTATTAATAAAAATTTTGTTATATTTTTCTCTTATCTACATAAATAATAATTTAATAATATATGAAAGAAAGCCCAAAAATTTATGAGGAAATCTTATCGATCCCAAAACGGACACTTTCCTTTGATGAAACAAATTATGAAAAGAATTTCGCACCTCTGATAGTGGGAGTTGCTGGGTATCATTTAATTTCTTCTCAGAGTAAACAATGTTTTTAGAGGTTCTGCTTCTGGAAAAACAACATTATGCGATAACATAAAGGAATCATTTAAGGACAGTTGTGTGATGATTTCTCTTGACTCTTTTTATAAGGAGTATAACAATTTATTAATAGAAATTAAACATTTTTTTGTAGTTTGCCTGAAGATGTAGTGCATAAAGATTATAATTTCGATCATCCAAAAGCCTATGATTTTGATTTGTTTTTCGAATGTTGTAATAAATTAATTAGACGGGAAAGTTGCCAAATACCAATATATAGTTTTATAACAAACAAAAGGTCATTTATTCTGAATAATTTGAAATATCAAATTTTTTTTTAGAGCAACAGAAAGTATTCAGGTTGAGCCAAAAGATTTGATTTTTATTGAAGGAATATTGGCCTTATATGATGAAGTAATTGCAATCATCAATATATTAAATTTTTTATTATTTTAAAGAGATTAAGAGATATAATGTCTCTGAAAGTATTTGTCTATTGTGATGATGACATTAGATTATGTCGAAGATGTTGAAAAAATTATTAAAATTGATGGAAAATTTTTACCAAAAATAGTGAAAAGAGATATCACAGTGAGAGGAAGGAAAATGGAGCAAGTTTTATATCAATATCATAGGTTTGTCAGACCAGCTCATAATGAATTCGTGCAGCCAGTAACCCTCACAAAATTTTCCAATTTTATTAGATTTTTAAAAGGCAATGAATTATGCAGATATCATCGTGCCTTCAAATAAACCGAATGAAGTTTCAACTAGATTCGTTGTCCAAAACTTAAAAGCACAATTGAACGGAATTTCGAGACTTAAAAGTTACTTCAAGAATAATTTGTTTTATAATGCTGATTTATTCACAAATGTTTGGTTGACCCCTTTTTCGCAAAAGGATAATATAAGCGTCTTTTGCGAAATAAGCTATTATCTGAAGAATAAATTGATTTTCGAAAAAGACGAAATTCAAAAACAACTCATAAAAAATTATTTAGGTTTTTTTCAAGAAATTTTCGATTTAAAATATTTCAGGCATCCTTTTTCTTTTCTTCTATTGGAAATTTGTTTTATTTTAGGCGAATCATCAAATATTTTTTGTTTTATGGTTTAGAACTGTTGCAAAAATATGAACCCTTTCTGACTGATTTTGACATTCTTGATTTGAACAATATCTCTGAGGAAACCAATGAAAAAAATAAGAAGAATTTACTTATTGTGATTCCTTTTCTTGGAAACCATAATCTGTTGCAGATTATGTAAAAAAAAAATATTTCTTAATTTTTAAATTTAAAGAATTTTTTTGTTTGAAGAAATAATCTGAGTATCAATGAAAATTTTAAAAACTATAGAAAAGTCTTTTTTTTAAATGTTTTTTCCACGATGAAGTATCTCTTGCAAGTCACTAAAATGTCCTCTCAATTCCATATAATAAACATCACCTGCCTGTCGAACCCTAAGAAATTCATGCAACTGATTAATGAGAAATGCTTAGATAAAAAGTTCGAACTGATCAAAGAATTCGAGAAATTGGATCGATATTACAAATATGTTAAAAAAAAAATTGAGAAGATTGGCAAAAACAAAGAAAATTAAAAAAATTAATTTTTCAGAAAATCGATTTTTTTATTTATTTTTCAAATATCTCAATTTTTTAATTTTTTTCCCTCTTTTGGTGATTCCTGAAATTTCCATGAATCACAAAACAGATTTTTTTTTTTATAAAAACCCAAAACTTTTTTATAATATACAAAAAAAAATTTTTTTTGTATATCGACATATTCCTTTCAAAATGGAAAACCAACTGACCAATCCTTTGTCTTTTTATCTCTATGAACTGCAACTTCAAGGCATTCGTTGCACTGGTTGCGCAGGCAGAATATGCAAAAATGTGAAAGGCTCCTATTCAATAATTGATGCCAAAGTAAATGTTTTGGCTGAAAAGTTACAAATAACAATGACTGATCCAGCAAATTTGCCTCAAGTTCTAGATAAAATCAAATCAATGGACTTTAAAATCCTTTCCGATCCACGAGAAATCAAATTAGATGGTAACGATGCTGAAAAACGTGAGGTATATTTCACTTTTAAAGAGGCCCTTGACATACATCCAAAGCTGGATAGTGTCTTCAAAGAAAAGCCTGGCATTTTAAAGCAAGAAATTACTAAAATTTACTCAAAAAACCATTTCCTTCAACTAAAAATCACGTACAATCCAACTGGTGTGAAGGCTCGATGGATATTTGAGCAATTAAGCACTTTGGATCTCAAGGATTTGGAAGTTTATAACCCTCATTTAGAGAATTTCAAGTCTAAGACCAATTTGAAGAAATGCACGAGTGTCGCTGATTTGGTTTTGGCATTTATCACCGTGGCTTTTTTTATAATTTTTGCGTTGATCTTTCCCAATTTCGATTTCTTTTTCACTGTGATCATCTATCCAATGTCTTTCAACGTTTTCAGCATTTACACCATATTTATGTTCATTGTGACTCTTCTTGTGATGTTCAAGTTCGGGAAGAAAACTTATAAGGCATCCTTTATTAGTTTTTTCAAAGGAAGGTCATATAACATGGAAACATTGATAACTTTAGGTTCATTATCATCTTTCATCATGGCAGTGTTTCTAATTGTTGGTTATGGTATTGAAAACACATCCAAATCTTACCTTGAAGATAATGCACAACTTAGTTATAGTGATAAAGAGGCAGAAAGAAGATCACAAATTTTGATGATTGTTGAAATGTTCGAAACCACATCTTTGATTTTGGCGATTATAACAATAGGGAAATTTTTAGAAGACAAAGCTAAATTGCATATCGTCAAAATGACAGATGAGATCTTTCCTGAAAACACGCTCTTGACAAATACAAAACTAGAGTACATCGAGCCTAAAAACAGAAATTTCATGATTGAATCCAGAAAAAGCTATGAAATTTCACTTTTGGACAAAGATGATTTGATTGAAGTCAAAGGACCAATGAAATTGTTAGTCGATGGAGTGATCTTGAATATTGACAAAGAGAATAAACAAGGCTTGAAATTGATTGATTCGGCATGTTTTGGTTGGGATGACTCGTTTTTAGCTCAAAAAGGAGATCGAATTAAGTCAGGAGCAGAGATTTTGGAAGGCAAAGCAATAATTCAGATTGAAAGTGTGATTGAAAATAGTTTATTGTGCCAAATGAGCAAGCAATTAAACATCGTGCAAAATAACATTGAAACAAGTGAAAATGGAATTTCTGTGCTTTTTTCAAAATTAGCTGCCAATTTTGTCAAAATTATAATTATCTTGTCTCTAGCGACTTTGATAATTTGGCTCATTATAATAGGAACTGATAGTGCACCTATTGACCAATATTGCAAATGGTGTTTTCCTTTTGAAAGAGCGATTTCAGTGTTAGTGGCTTCATGTCCTTGTGCATTGGGGTTGGCGATCCCTTCAGTTATAGTGATTTCATTGAATTTAGCAATGAAAAATAGTATTTTGATAAAGAAGAACACTTTCTTCGAGAAAATCAACAATGTGAAATGTGTGGTTTTTGATAAAACAGGGACTTTGTTCACTAAGGTTGAAGAGATTTCAGAATATAAAAGAATGGGAGCAAATCAATTTGATGAGGAGGATATATGGCAGATGATTTCCCTAATGGAAAAAGAGTCGAATCATCCTTTGGGTCAGCTGTTATATAAGGAGGCCATCAAAAGAATAAAGAGCACGGCCTTTAATGTGAATTATGTGTTGTTAGATAAGCCGATCCTGAATAAAAATGGTATAATTGCCAATATTAAAAGCAAAAGCAGAAATTCAGATACCCAACTGACTGCCTATATAGGAAATCGCACTTTGAACAACAATTTAATTATTGAAGATAACATTCAGAATGAAATTTCTATGCATGAGTCATTAGGACAGACTTCCCTTCTTTTTTCAATCAATAATGAGTTAGAATTGCTAATTTACCTTGATAATTCCGCAAATTTAAGGCCTGAATCCAAAGCCGTGGTCCAATATCTACAAAAGGATTTAAAAAAGGAAGTGTACATTCTAAGTGGAGATTCTTCTGAAACTGTGGTTCGAATAGGAGAGTTTTTAAACATTCCCCATAAGAGATTGTTCGGCAATGTCGACGCACAATCCAAGAAAGCCTTATTGAAAAATTTAAGAGATGTTGAACATAAAGAAGTCATGATGATTGGTGATGGCCTCAATGATGTTTTAAGTATACAAGAAGCAGCAGTAGGAGTTTCAATTAACTCCAAATCTGAATTGAATATCATGGCTTCTGATGTTGTAGCACTTAATGAAAACCTTTGGAAGATCATTTCCTTGTTTAATTTGAGCAAAAATACAAGGATTTTTATCTGGCTTAACCTATCATGGGCATTTGCCTATAATATTTGTGTGATTCCTATCGCGGCTGGGGTTTTGAACAATGTGGGGGTGATGATTCCTCCTTTCTTTTCGAGTTTGGCTATGAGCGCTTCTTCTTTAGTTGTTGTGTTATTTTCGAATTTGTTGAGATTCATTAAATTTGATCCCACGAAAAGAAAGAACTTCAAGGCTTCAGATGGAGATGAATTAAAAGATTTGAAATCAAGATTGATCGAGGAAAGAAAGAGAATGTTAGAGAGCAAACCAAGCATGGAATTAAATGTTGTTGAGAATGTGAGGTTAGGAGAATTGAAATGGAATAAAAAAAACAGTGAGGTAGTTCCAATTACTATTGAAAAACCAGGAGAATTGATGAGAAATGAAGACATTAGCAGCAGGACCACACTCAAATTAGATACTAAGCAAGCTTCCAACAATGAGCTTGTGATTTAACAGAAGAATTAGTTTCAAAATATATAATTTTTTATTAGAGCAAGTAAAAATTTCTTTTTTCTCATGGAAAGAAGAACTGACAAAATTGATTATTATATTCGGTTAAATTAAAAAATGGAAGCTGTAATTTTTTCTTTAGAAAATAGACAAAAAATTCTTTTTTTAGTTTTCCTTGGAATTAATTATTAAACTATCATAAAATATCATTATTTGTATTAAGGTGAAATCTCACAGTTTTTCAATGAGAAGTCATCTTCCTCTTGAACATTGAAGGTCCTTTTCTAAAAAATTCATAATTATAGAAAAGGCCAATTTTATTTCTTAACGAGCTTCTGGTATGTCGAATGGAGAAATTCGATTTTTTTATTCAGGCTGATTTTCTTCTTTTTCATGTATTCGATCTTCGTTAAAATCACCACGGTTTCATAATGCAGATCGTCATATTTCCTCTTGATAGAAAAAGCATTTAAGTTATAATGTAGAGAGTTTTCAAGAAAAATCACCTTAAGTTTATTGTGTTTTTCTTCCATTTTTTTCAAAAATATAAGAGGATTTTCTAATTTGGAAATTTTCTTTTGAGACCTTTTTTTTTTGTTGTAATTTAGAAATTTTTGAATTTTAGAAATAAATTTTTGAATTTAATATTTTTTTTTTATATAAGTGGGG
>Ga0302186_10003572_pt1 | contig 11334 bp, 10 predicted proteins | sample II_Bog_E1_2_FD_198782 | JGI IMG/M metagenome (GOLD analysis project Ga0302186, IMG submission 198782) | Peat permafrost microbial communities from Stordalen Mire near Abisko, Sweden - II_Bog_E1_1 | ecosystem: Environmental > Terrestrial > Soil > Wetlands > Peat | place: Sweden: Abisko...
TTCAATATTGTCAAAAACACTGTTGCAAACAACAGCAGAGTAAAATTCATATCATATTGATGGTTTTAATTAAATTACGTCTGCGCACAATTACATTTATTGGATGGGATGCATTCCCTCGGAAAGGATAGGGAAAGAACATCCTGCAGTCAATGCTACCCTATAGAAGCAATCATTACCAATCAACTATGAAAAACAGAAATCAGAAACTGTCATTGATAAATCAGCAGAATTGAGAAGAATGCAGGATAATGAAAGCCTCAATAGTAGAAATCAAACAACTGAAAAAATCAACCAGAGGATGATGGCGGAAGTTATTTCTGAAAAACCGAAAGTACATGAGCTGACGCAACATTTACAGTAAAAGGACAAATAAACAAAAAGTAGCAAGCCTTTGGCAGATTATTCTCCCTGTAAATCGCAACAAAGCCCAATTTAAAATGGAAAGAGTGAGACCATTTCAAAACTAGATTTGCAGAGATAAGTCAGCATCATCATTTATCACAACCATTTAGTAGATCCCAATAGCCCATCTCTAATCAGAAAACGTCAAAGGAAAGAAATCCTCCAAAATTAACTCTCCCTTATAAACCAATAAAATTTTAATAGGATAACCGTTTAGTCCAGAGATTATAGTATACTGAAGATGAAATAACAATGACTTATTTTTTGATATTTTTCTTAGAACTATTTTACTGATTAAACTAATAACATTTATACTAATCAATAATGTCATCATTATCAATTTATTCAGAATCAACAGGAATTGACTCTCCTATCAAGCAAGGTATATTTGGATTTCGCTCCTGCTGTCCATAGAATCTCCCAAGGGAGAGTCTAAATACATCCTCAAGAAAGACGCAGAATGATGCTACGACTCTGGGGCGAAGAGCAAGTCTTCCTCGATCTAACTGTGATAATATAAAGCATGCTTTAATAGAATCTATTTAGAGACCTTAAATTATAAAGAAACACAAACGAAAAGACACAAATCAAGACCATAAAATTAACTAATTTTTGTGTAGAAAGACAATAATAAAAAGCAGCTAAAATCATTAAAATAAGCCAAAGAGTAAATCAATAGTAAATTAACTAACTGACAGCAGTGAGTAAATTACTGTGTTTAAACCACCTAAAATCTAGCTGAATAAATTATTATAAACCTTTATGGAAGAAACATAGAGACAACATTCGATATCTTGGGCAATCAAAAGCAGAATACAGGCTGTTGGCACTCTTCGAGACATCGTTAAAGTCGAGTCATTCTTGTAAATTCGTCATTTTACTGAATAAACCACAAATACAGCCTAATACTTACGATCCTGATTGTCGATACAGTTATCCAAGAGTTTATTCTCTTTATATATGATTTAGTTGACATAATTTAATGTACGCAGGCAAGACAAAAGCCGATCTTGAAAAGCTAAAGCTTCAGAAGAAGCGGGATGCCGCCAAGGGTTAAATCTTAAAGAATGCGTAGCTGGTATTTCTCTTCCGACTTAGATCAAGACCGTCTACAATAATTTTCAAGCAAACATGAACGAGTTTGCCAAACGTTACAAAGACGAGATAAAATCAGACCCCAAATTCAGAGATAAATTCAGCAACATGTGCCAGGAATTCGATGTTAATCCCATGCTTGGTAGTTATGCATTTATCGAGCTGAAAAAAATATCTGGGCTGAGTTGGGCTTCGGTGATTTCTATCATCAACTAGTCATGATAGTGTTGGATATCTGTGCGAAGACACGCCACCAGAACGGGGGAATTATGCGCATTGATGACATTTTAACCACTTATCACCGAAAGGAAAAGAATTCCATTACTAAGTATTCAGCTTGCTATCCAGGAACGACATCATTAGAGCTTTAGAAAAAACATATATTCTGGGCAACGCTTCTATCATTGATAATTCCTACGTCTGCACGGTGCCTTTGGAACTCAATACAAACCTTACTAGTCTGCTCAACTTAGCAACTAAATTTGGTTTCATTTCTGCCAAGCTTTTAGCGAGAGAGAAAAAATGGAGTAGAGAGGAGTTCTAGCATAATATTCGAGATTTAAGAGTGAAAGGTATTGTGTGGATTGACAAGAACGTTCCTCAGGGACCGCATTTCTACTTTTTATCACACCTGGGCACCGATTTTAAAAAGTTTATTGATTTTATGAGGGAGTTCTGACCTATTATCCTCTGTTATTCACATTCAATTGAAAGGAGAGAACTTGCAAAGAGAGTCGCAGGTCGTTCCTTATCATGTCTTTTTTGAGATTTTAACCTGAATGTCCACTATGCTATTTTTCTCGATTTAATCTCATTCGTTTCAAATGAGAGAGTCAAGAGTTCTATTCCAAGTTCAAATAGACTAAACCAATTTTTAAGCATTTTTATTTGCAGTCCTTTAAACTTCTCTTTATTAGAGATATCTGTTGTAATTCTGTCCATCAAACCAGCGAATAATAATTAAATACAAGTCAAATGGAAATTCCGCTTCCTCTGAAAGTCAGTTCTCCTATCAGATAAATCTCAGGCTCAGAAGACACCATCCAGGATGTTTGCTTTCATTACCAATCTCAGTTTCTTCTCTAAGCAAAATGCCCAATACCAGTAGAGAAGCATGAATACTAGTCGAACTACGAAAATAGTTTCCTGGTAGTCAAACAGGGCTATACCGAAAAGAAGACCCTCAACACCAATTGGCACACGCGTTATTTTGTACTCACCCCCATTCGGTTGCTCTACTACCTCGACTCGGAAATGAAGTAATTCAAGGGATGCTTTAATCTTGCTAGTCTCCTCGAACACAACCTGCAACTGCGAGTTGTCTTTCCTGAAATAGCGTAACCATATCATAACTTAGATTTGTGGTGCAGGTTTCAAAAGAAGGGTAAATTACCGAAAAAACACTATTGACGATGCAGATCATGGAGAAGGTCAGCTTTAGGGAATGGATCACCAAATTGAAGTTTGTCATCAGTTGCTTAAAAGATCTACATCCATAGATCATTGAATAATTTCCTCGGATTATTAGTAGCGACTTGATGCAGTCCAATCAAAAGTTTGGCAAAAGCAACGTTAACTTTTGGAATAGGCTCACTATCTCTTCTCACGAGCTGTTTCACTACGCCTCTCATCTCGACATCATCTTTTTGCGCAGTAAAAACCCAATTTACTACGTTCATCGGTTCTTCATGCGGTCATACTACGATCATGTCGCCATTTTAATTAAGGACTAAACCGAAAGAATATATCTCTTTGAGTCTGTTCAGTCCAAAGGAGTCTGCATATCCTCCCTAGAAAGTCTGGTGAACAGTTTTCACGAATAATATTAAGAACTCGGTTATCGTAAACTCATTACAGACGATCCTAAAAAGCTGCACCTCGATCACTTATAAACTTATATTAACAGTTTAATCGGCAAAAAATATGAATTAAGTCTATCCAAACTACTGATGGGGAATTAGACTGATTGTGACTAAGACAGTTCCAAGGAAAACATTGATCCCCTTACATCTCTTGAAGAAAAACCCTAGAAGACTTATTTTTGCTCGGAACTCATTGCAGACATCTACCTGAAATTTGGAATTCTCGCTGAAGGGAAAAGCAATCAATTCTGGCCCAAGGAATTCGAATAGAACGAGTTGATTCTGTCTAAAGATTTCAAGCTGAGTCCTCTGATGAGAGTAGATATCTCTACGCCTGACTTTTCATAAAATTCTGAACAAGAATGATAGTCCTTACTATTTTTTATAACGAATTGATGATTCAAATTCATAGCAGCAATACCGTTAAAATATCAACATGTGGTTTGATTCATCTTTTTGCATTTGGGAAGCCGTGAAACTACTGTGAGAAAGGTTGTCCTCAATTTAGGCTTGGTACTGTGTGAAATGTAGGATGTTGTTGATAGTCTACTGCTACAGCATTTGCTTTTTGTGCTCAAGAGACTTGACGATTAGATGTGCGATGATAAGTTATTTTTCTATAGATTATCAAATACTTTAACTTGCCTTTAAAAGGGCGACTGCTGCCAATTTTGATAAGTAACTATATGTCTCGGCTCAGTTTTTAAGATTTGTTGTGGAAATTGCTTTCTAGCATGTACGGATTACTGAGGATAAAATGCGGCAGACGAGCTCAAGGGTGATTTGTAGTGAAACTAGTAAGTCATCTATAAATATCCTAAAATATGCTATTTATATATATTTTATTGACTTTTATTGGGAGTCGGATGCTCGAATAAAACTATCTTTATTGAAAAATATCAATAACGAACCCTTTTATCTCATCGTATCATTTTTTCATCCAATAATATAGATTCATAGTATCATCATAATAGAAATGATGAAATTATTTCAATAAATAATTATGGTCTTACTGAGTCTCAATTGGGATGGAACTAATTTAAGGGCATCAATTATAAAAATATAATTATTAGCATTTAAAATGAAGGATGGATGAATCAGTTAAAGATTTATGCTAGCTTGTTGGAAATTTTAGAGAAGATGCTTGCTTTGATATTTGGATCGGGAATAAGGTTATCAATTTGATTAACTGCATAGCTTTTCAAGAAATCTTTAGCTCCGATCCTGGATTTTTCTCTTGCTTCTTCTCTTTATTTGACTGCTCTCAGCTCTCTAATTTTGTCTATATAGTTATCCTTTTTTGCAGTCAGCTCGAATTAAATAATCTCTTCCAAATACTCAATAATGGTTCGAGGTTATACCTCGCGTAGCTCAATTTTACTCAATTATACATGAGCTCTTTGGAGCTCTTCACACAAGCTTGCCGTTGTCTTGACAATCAGCTGGTAATCTTAAAATAGTCTCACAAGTAGTTGCTCTTTGGCATCACTCTAATCTTTAGATATATTATATTTATCTAATAATTCGAGATTTGTTGTCGTCACTGGTCGAGTAACTTATTAATAAACATAGGGAAGATTTCGATGATATGACCAGTGGCATTTCCGAGGACAAACCGTACATCTTCCATCGGACCCCATTGCACAGCAACCTGATTTTTCACTATCAGCTGGAATACCACAGCCTTTATGACAGGTGAATCCTGTTGGACAATTTGTACATGTTGTGGTGTAATCAGAGGTTGGAACTTTTTAGCTAACAGTTTTGGTTGAATGGATGTAGATCAGTTTTGATGTGCCAAGCTGATCTTGCTTTAAATTAGAGATGATGCTGGTGAAGTTTTTCATATCTGTTTGTTGTGAAGTAAAATGTTGAATTTTTTATTGTAAAGTGACCATAGTATTTTCAATCGACTATCTCTTCTTATTAACTTGTATTGTCATGGCAGTCGCTTGCGGTAGTGATGATTCAATTGATTCAATTGCTTGTCTGAGCATCTACTTTCCCATTTGATAAAAGTGATACTGAGCGGGATTTTATTTGTTAATCTTCATCATCATAGCTGAATTGTTTATCTAAAGTTTCCATGGCCCATGAATTTGATTAATTATATCCCCAAAAGATGCTTGCAAATAAGGAATGATTTTAGATTCACCTACATCGGCAAAGGTAAGAACAAAAAGAAATTTGTCAGCCACATCCTTCCCAAACAATCCCATAACACTGCCCATGACATACTTACACTAGTTTGTGACTCGTGCTTAGGAGGCTTTAAAAACATAAAATATCCTATTGATATAAGGAACTTCTGTCTAAATTTTTCTACTGATCAGATGTATATTTTTTTTATCCTTTTTAATGCCTTCTGTGTCACCCAGCCCAGGAACATCAATTAGTTGAAGTGCTTTTTTCATCTTTCCATACTTGGGGATTCCGTATATAGTAACAGTTTGAGTTACAGATTTACTTTGAAGAGTACCTGCGGTAGTCTCGGGAGGATCCTCGATTAGAATGTATCGAAAGTCATCTTCCGAATCAATTTAAAAAAGCTCATTAATCATGGAATTTATAAAAGTTGACTTCCCAACTCCTGTCATTCCAATGACAAGGACGGTGGATACATCATTTGAATTATAAGGGGCTATTGGTTTGTTGAAAGGTAGCAAATATAACTTAAGTCCATGTTTATTTGTTCCAATGTATTTTGATTAAGGAATAGGACTATTCTTTCTTTCTTTAAACAACTAATCTATTTTAGGCTATAGCTTTGCAAATAATTTTTTACCAACCTCCTCACAGATCATATCTTTTGCTTTTCTTACTTTTCCTCTTTTGAGAAGATCTTAAACTGTTTTGCTCAACTCTGGATTTTCTAGATTTTACAAACTTGGAGATAACTCTCCAAAAAATTTGGCTTGGGTTTCTTTACTCATTGAAATCAATAATATCTCTCGATTGGATTCGGTTTTATAATAAAAAAAACCCTTCAAGACTTGTTTATATTTTTTCCAAGACTTTTTTATATCTTTTCATTCATCATAAAATATATTTTTAATAATATGCGTTCAGAGGCGAAAAAAAGCCATGACTCATCTTGTTATTCCATGTATTCTTCTATAGTTTATTAATATATATCAAACAATATTAGCAATTAACTTTCATCTTCAGTATTATATATAAGAAAAAATAAATACCAGACTCTCAGCTCTCGAATCGATAATTTCTTCTCCAAATTTTATACTAGATTATATTTATAGATATATTAATAGATTATATAATAATAACATATCAATCACTAAGTGTGGATACTAACTTCAGTTTGCGAAAAAAATGAAAAAAATTGGGCCTGAAATTTTTTTGGGCAAAGTACATTTGGAGTGAAGATAAAATAATATATTCCTAATAAACATAAAAAGATAAATTAAATATGATGGGTCGTTTTGGCATCACATCAAAAGGTCGAAAAGATGTTTTTTTTTTCCCAATGAACAGTAGTAATCGCCTATAGTGTCAATGGTCAATGGTACTGTTTTGTAGTTCATCCTAAAATACATATATTTCATGTTTGGTAGATTATCGCCAATCTTGTTGTTGTGAGATGTGATGAGGAGTAGATTGAGTTCGGTTAATTGGTGGTTGGTCGAAGATGAGTCCGGGTGAGTCTGGTTGGGATGTGTTGATCGGGGAATATTAAATTTATATAAGTTCACAAAGGAAGACATCCGTTTAGAGAGGGGTAAATCATACTTTTTCTTATTTTTCATATAATCTTTTTTTGCATAACTAATCCTTAATCCTTTAAAAATGTAATCTATCAAATAGATTGAAATCTATCAGCGATCTCTTCTATAGGTGGGGGTTTCAAGATATTTGACAGTGACGTGCTTGAAAACTGGTCTTCCTTTGTTATTATCGTTTCTCTGCTTTATAAAGGAAGGACAATGCAAATTACGGCAACTCAGTGATTTGTCAGCGTAGGACTCCACCTTTGATATAACCAATTTAAACTGTTTTTGACTCTGTGCATACTGTTGGATTCTTGTTGTCGTTTCAAAAACTGTTTTCTTTGGCTACTGGTTTACTTATCTTAAAGGGTTCATTTCTTCCCTTGGAGTGTTCACGCTGAGCCTTTTTTGACTGTTGTTGATCATTTTGCTTGGACTTCCTTCGTTTGATCGGAATTAATTCATGATGTATGAGCGTTAACTTAGTAAAGGCAATAAAGGACTACTGCATTCAACGGATTGCCTAGAAACTCCGCCGAAAGTTATGAGTGGTCTGATCCTGTCAGTCGAAGACAAAGGTTTCATGACATTATTAAATGGAAAATATGGCTTGACCTCCTCCTGGTTGAAAAATGGACGAGGCGTATTCAGTTTAAAAGTCAATTCAGCTCCCTTTTCGGGGTTATAGAAACTATGTGTCTTTTTGATGAGTAAATTATGACTATTTACAGTATTATTGTTATGACTATTTACAATATTATTGTTATGACTATTTACAGTATTATTGTTATGACTATTTACAGCATTCTTGCCCGAGCTATGATACACATCCGTCAAATACTTCATGTTAGTAATGCTCATCCTCTCAAGAGGGGCATATTATAGAGATTTCTCTATTATCTATCTTATCTGATTGTTGCAACTTGCTGGTAGATGTTTTTTTACATAGTTTCTGTCGTTTCTCACGAGTTAATAAAATTAACGAATGTCAAGACCATCATCCATCGTCCTTCCCTGAACCATCTCATATAGCACCATACCCAAAGACCAACTATCACTTTTTTCACTGTATAAAGTTTTAAGGAATGCCTCCGGGGACATATAAGAAGGAGATCCTACATTAAAGGCTTTCATCACTTTCTTCGCGCAGATAATCTCACAAAAACCGAAATCGATGATGATTGGATCCTGCGTGGAGTTTATCAGAATATTTGACGGCTTCAGGTCGCGGTGAATGATGCAGGCCTGAGTAATAGCATTGCAGCCAATCAATATTTTCCTAAAGATATTCATTGCCTCAGCTTCAAACAGTTTTCCTCTCTCTGAAATGTAGTCTTTCAAAGTTTTTCCTTCGAACAATTCGGTCACAATATAACAGTAGTTGTTTTTGTCAATGACTTAGATGAGGCGAAGAACATACTGGTTGTTTATCTTTCTCAGTGCGTTTTTCTAGTTCTCGAGAAGAGAGCGACTTGCCTCATCATTCATAGTTCTCAAATCAATAGCCTTGATAGCAACAGAAGAGAATGTTTGATTGTTCATCCCTAAATCAGTGTGAGTGTACCTTTGTATACTGTGCCTGTGGCGCCTCTGCCTAAAATTTACTCCGGAAACAGTGTATATGCTCCGATATTGGTACTGGCCTCTGAACTTGATCCTTTGTGCAGCATTTAATTATATTGCTCAGTAATATAATTGATAGGGTAAAATTAATATCAAAGATATCATTTTGTCAGGAACCATCTTCGATTAATATCTTCTTCTATTACATTGTCGAAATGCTGTATTAATTTATACTTACGATTACTCTTTGTCGCTGCTCTAGCGCAGAAATTGACTGCTTAGGGCTTGATCCACATCGTAGCGCGTTTTGGGGTCGACTGCTAGCATCTTTTATAAGAAGATGTGGCAGCTGTCCCCATAGAGCTCAGTCAAGTGTTCTTTATCTAGATGGATCGAGCACTATTGATTTAAAGCCCGCGTGCTCTCATAACTTTTCCCCTTGAGAGGATTTGACCCGAGCAGTAAAAGATGGCAAATGATCCCCAAGCTGAAGATATCGCATTTGGCACTGTAGGGTTTGTTGTACTTTTCGCTATTGATTACTTCAGGCGCCATATATCCCATCGTTCCACATCTTTTAAAGATGCTGCTTTCATTACACTCATTTGTGAGAATGGCTAACCCGAAATCAATAAGCTTCGGCCTCATATTTGTGTCAACGATGATATTTTGAGGCTTTATATCTCGGTGGATGATGTGTCTGCTGTGACACTCCTTCAATACCAACAGCAGATTAATAATCATTCTTTTTATTTCAGACAATTCCATATGCCGCTTCTGCTTGAGGATAGTCATGAAGTCTTTCCCTGGCAAGTACTAGAGGATGAAAACATGTTGATCCTCCATTTCATAGAATTATATAAACTTTGAACTGCAATTGCTAGCCTCCATCAAAGTCAACAATTTTTTCTCCTCCACAATGAGCTTTTTGGTCGAAGCACAATGCTGACCAAGTTTAAAAATTATCTTAGCCGCAAAAATGCTCCCATTTTATAAGCTTCTCACTTTATAGACCTAAATGGAGGATATATTACCTTTGAAAAGGTCCCCTATCCTAATTCTTCTATGATTTCATACTTCTGTTAAAAATCAAGCTGGATGGCATATTTGGCGAGTTGCTGCTTCTGTTGAACCCAAAAATCTTGTGATTAAAAATAAAACAGTGAAGTATCTTGCCCATTGGAAATCAAAAACATATATCGCTTATTTTTCAGCTCAAACCACTGGATGTAGACGTTTTGAAGCGAACAATATCCGAGATAGTCAGTGTTGCGGCCCTCCTAAATAGCCAAACTGGTACGTTATAATAAAATAGATGATCTCCCACCACGCTGATGTATCTGACTGTTTCCCATCCAAAGGTTTTTCCAATTTTGATATACTCATATCTCTCCGCCTGTTTTTAGTGTATGAAACCATGATGATGCTGTTGTTTAATCCATAGGGGCGTCTCCTCAAAAAAAGAATGATCATGCAACTGAGGTGGAGCTGAGCCTTTGATTTATAAATTATTGACTGCTTCTGTGCTCAACATCCTCGAACAATAGCAAAGAATCCAAAAATTATATTGTGAGTCCAATTTTATTGTGGAGGTATTTTAATAAATTTATCAACATTATTCACAATAAACATTAAGATCGTTGATGCAGAAAGCAATAATTATCCATTGTACAATTATGTTTAAGAATATTTAAGGTATGCCTTTAGATGTTGTCTTTCATCGGGAAAAAGAGAATTTAAAATTGGTTATAATAAGATGGATTGCAACTATCAAAACCAGAATTTTAGTCTATAGGGGACATCGTTCTGCTGCCCAATTTTAGTGTTTACTTATAAAAGCTTGACGGCCTTGTCGTAGTTACCCGCAATGTCCTTGACACGCTGGGAAAGGTCACATTCTTACACTGTTTGCAGTGAGCGCAGTTAGCTGTAAAGTAATTGCAAATATCCCTTAAAGTTGAGTCTAAGTAATACGAAAGGTACTTGCTATTGCTGAGGGCGTCAGCAGTCGAAATAATCGCAGGAAGTATTCCTGCGTTTATATAGGTGCTCTTGAAGAGATGATAGAAGTTTGTGGAGAGTCGCAGTGAGAAGCAGCTCGGCTTTTCAGGTTAGGGATTGAAAGGTAGGGTGTAAATGGTGACGTTTCCCGTTTGTAAATTAATCATGAAATTGGGGAGGGCGGTCTCAATACTGAGCACATGATGCAGGCAGAGCATGCTTCCGTATTGATACGACAGCACTCTCCTCAAAGCGAGAAAATCATCGTGCGTGACTGCTTTTCGAACCAAATAGTCTTTCAGTAATGACTTAGGCACGATTTATTTCATGCGTTTATTGATGTTCTTGTTTATTTCGTCAGATGGTAGATCTAATAACTAAATAGAGCGATATGTACTGCTTGGTCTGTCTCAGGGTAATCCTGCCCGAAAGTGGTAGACTGATTCATAAACTAATTGAGAATGTCGAGGGGAGTCAGTACGTAGGGACTTGACCGGCTCAATCGTATTTCTTCCTGTCCGCTGAACAAATAAGCTTTCCTCTCCTCGAGAATGTGCAGTTTCCTAATTGAAGACTCTCTCCAGAAGGACAGCTGGCTATTGGCGATTTCTAGAGTTTGGGAAGTGAGAAGACCCTCATATTATTCAATAAAGCCATCTCCTCTATCTCCTCGGTTGACTTTT
>Ga0302186_10003578_pt1 | contig 11319 bp, 8 predicted proteins | sample II_Bog_E1_2_FD_198782 | JGI IMG/M metagenome (GOLD analysis project Ga0302186, IMG submission 198782) | Peat permafrost microbial communities from Stordalen Mire near Abisko, Sweden - II_Bog_E1_1 | ecosystem: Environmental > Terrestrial > Soil > Wetlands > Peat | place: Sweden: Abisko, Stordalen...
ATGGCAGGTTGAGGCAACAGACAAGTGGCTCAAACTTGGGAATCCCTGGTCGCTGGAACGGCCAGAAGACGCCTTCGATGTGAAACTCGGCGGCCGTACGGAATCGCACATCGACGCCAGCGGACGCCAGCATGTACGTTGGATTCCGCAACGGGTGGTGCGTGGGATTCCGAACGACACGCCAATCCTCGGATATCGCACCAACACAGCCAATACCATGCGGCTTTGGTCGGCGCAGGCCGTCGAGTCTTTCGATTTCGAAACATTCAACAATGGAGACTTTGTTGGCGCCGTGGCCGACAAAGTTTCATCTGAGAATATCTCTAAGATCCTTTACCCAAATGATGAAGGAACTCAAGGCAAGCAGTTGCGCCTGGCTCAGCAGTTCTTCTTCGTTTCGTGCTCGCTGCAGCACATCTTGCAGATTCAGATCACACAGAACCGCCCGCTGACCGAGTTGCACCGCAAGTTTGCAATTCAGATGAACGACACGCATCCGGCGATTGCGGTAGCCGAGTTGATGCGACTGCTTTTGGATGAACATTCGATCGAATGGGCCGTGGCGTGGCATGTCACTCAGAATACCCTTTCCTACACCAACCACACCCTGCTTCCGGAAGCTCTGGAACAGTGGCCACGAGGCCTCTTCGGCGCCTTGCTGCCTCGTCACTTGGAGATTATCGATGAGATTAACCGGCGCCATTTGGAAAGCGTACGCGCGAAATTCCCCGGTGATGAAGGGCTTGCAAAGAAGCTATCACTTATCAACGAAGACGGGGACAAATTCGTTCGCATGGCACATCTGGCTGCTCTTGGAAGTCACGCCATCAACGGAGTGGCTGAATTGCATACAGAATTGCTCAAGACCAATGTACTGCAGGACTTTTACAAACTCACGCCTGAGAAATTCAGCAACAAGACGAATGGAGTTACGCCCCGCCGCTGGATGGTCCTGAGCAATCCGCGGCTTACCCAGTTGCTTACCGCACGGCTGGGAGCGGGATGGATTCGCGATCTTGACAAGCTCCGCCGTCTGGAAACAATGGTCGAGGACGAAGGGCTTCGCGGCGAATGGAGAGCCATCAAGCAACATAATAAGTTGCAGCTATCCGCGTACATTCATCAACATCTTGAGATTTCCACCGATCCTGATTCCATGTTCGACGTACTTGTAAAACGTCTTCATGAATACAAGCGGCAACACCTGCAGATTCTGCATATTCTGACGCTCTACAAGCGCATCCAGCATGATCCTGATCTCGATGTGCTTCCGAGAACATTCCTCTTCGGAGGAAAGGCCGCACCTGGTTATCACATGGCAAAACTCATAATTAAGTTGATTCATTCCATAGGTGAAGTTATCAACGCCGACCGGCTTGTAAGGGGAAGACTAAAAGTGGTGTTTCTGCCAGACTACAGCGTAAAGCTTGGCCAGAGGGTGTATCCCGCCGCTGACCTCTCCGAACAAATATCGCTGGCCGGCAAGGAAGCCTCGGGAACAGGCAACATGAAGTTTGCCATGAACGGTGCACTCACGATCGGCACGCTGGATGGCGCCAACATTGAAATCCGCGAAGAAGTGGGCGAGGAGAATTTCTTTCTCTTCGGAATGACGGCCCATGAGGTTCAGCAGAAGAAGTCCGCAGGGTACAATCCCCGAATGTATTATGAAAGGAACGCAGAACTGAAGGAGGTTTTAGACGCCCTCGCAAGCGGGGAATTCTCTCACGGCGACAAATCGCTATTTCAGCCGCTCATTCAGTCCTTGCTGAACAACGACGAGTATATGTTGCTCTGCGATTACCAGTCCTATATCGACTGTCAGGACAGAGTGAGTCTCGCCTACAAGGACCAGGAGCAATGGACACGCATGTCCATGCTGAACGTCGCACGGAGCGGCAAGTTCTCCTCGGACCGATCCATCCGAGATTATTGCTCTGACATCTGGAAAGCCTGGCCGGTGAAGATCGAGCTATAGCATGTGTGCAATTGGAGCTTGGGGAGTCACGGTTGAGTTTCCGTGATAGCTGACGAAGGTCGTCTTGCCTACCAGCCTGCGTCCGATTCTTAGGATCTCTTTCCCGCAGGTGCAGATCTCTTCTTAATATCAGTCGTCGGATAGGTGTTTGACCACGCGGGTGCGCTCGATGCAGCCTAAGTAGATTCTTGAAGGCGAAACTGACCACGCGATGATTGGCGGCCCCGAAAGGCTCTTCAGTACCTTGATGAATGACCGCACTACCAAACCAACTGTTCCCCATCCGCTCTGGGCCACTCTGACTCAGTAGATGCTGGAACGGGCTGGGAAGCTATTGCAAAGACGCGTCAGCCCAAATCGCAGCTTCTGCATAACACCGAATCATCTCGGCTTGGTTCAAACCATAAGATTGCACAATTGCATCGCACTTCGTCCAATCGCCTTGCTCGTGGAATTCCACCCAGCGAAGCAAACTGCTATCGTGAGTCAGCGCGCCCAGCAACGCTTCCTGAATCTGCACCCGCGAGGTCAGCGTCGGGGCCAGAGTTGCCATAGGGATGCCAAGCATCGCAGGAAGCAAGCTGAACATCCCGAGCAGATACTGCTCCGCTTGCTCCAGCGCGCAAGATCCGGCGGCCAATTCGCAGAATCGGCCTCTAACAAGCGCAATCCGAAGAATCTCCGGAGAATGCTCGGCGCTCAGCTCGCTGGCTATGGCGAGCGACGCGATGCGGCGGATTGAATCGTCGCCGACAAGGCTAAGCGCCGAATGAATCGAGCGAACTTCATTGTACAAATGGTACTTGGCCGAGTTGACTATGCGCAGAAACCGGAAGACGAGTGACGTGTCCCGCTTCACAAGATCGGTAAGCTGGCGCAGGTCCAGGGGGTCGTGCTGCAGAAGCCGCAGAATCTGAATATGAGTTACATTATTGGCGGGTACTTTCCGGTTCTTCACAAGCTGCGGACGGAAAAAATAGTATCCCTGAAACAGAGTGAAACCTTCCGCGCAGGCCTGCTTCTGTTCCTCCTGCGTCTCCACTTTTTCCGCCAGCAGCACAATCGGCGTGTCCCTAACTCGCTTGAAGAGCTCCTGCCGCGCCGCCGCGTTCGTTTGGATAAAATCCACTTTGATGTAATCGGTCAGCTCCACTAGCTGATCAAACTTAGCCTCCCAGACAAAGTCATCCAGGGCAATCCGGTAACCTTCCGCCTTCAGCTCGCGACAAGCAGCAATCAGCTCGGGAGTGGGTTCGAGCGTCTCCAGTATCTCCAGCACGGTCATTCTTGTTGGCAGAACCCTCACCATTCCCTCCACCAGCGACTCCATGGTGCAGTTCACAAATGCAGGCAGCCCAGCGCTCAGCTTTTCCAGCCCAAAAACAACCGCATTGTCGAGCATCGTGCGAGTGGCCAAGTCGCCATCGCCGCGGAACACAGCCTCCGGGCCGGCCCGGAATAGCAATTCGTAGGCAAACACTTTGTTGCGCAGGTTCAGGATGGGTTGCCGCGCCAAATACCGCAGTGCATTTGCCGATTCGGGCTGCGCAACCTCGGGCAATGCGATTATTTCCGCCATACAAACACATCCATTTTCAGTTTCTTCTCGGTCTCCGCAATGCTTCAGGAAATGTCGATTATTCGGGCGATCCTGAGAACACTTTTCGACGTTGACCTACAAACTTCTTTTAGCGGGCTCACCGCCACTCCATTGCAGCCGTATGATCTGCTCCATCCGACAGCCGGCTCTGTGCCTGTATGGGTATCATCGATCCTTCACTTTATTCCGGAAGTCACGACTGAGTTCGATCTTTTTGCTCTCACCTCAACTCGGCGAAACTGCTCCGTTCCACACGCAAGGACGCAGGTGTCTGCAAGTCCGTACTAAATTCCAGAGTTCTCATGCTAGAGTGTCCAGCTTCGCATCGAGGTTGTTCTCCGCAGCCTGGGCACTTGACCCAGTCGCACTCGTTCCAGGCGGATCCGGAACAGAGGCAAAAAACGTCCCTGCAGCTTCTTCGATGCTCAGAGAGTAACTCTTGCCCGCCACGGTTGTTAGGTGGGGTGCAGAGAATACTGGCACCAAAACGTTGACTGCAGTATTCTGAACCTGGTTTAAAGTATTGGTTGCCTCGGGAGATGCTGCGTTGGAGGAGGATGAATCGGACGCCGACTGCGGATTCGCCGTGGAGAGCAATGAGATTGCGGGTTTGAATTGGCGTGACGGGGTGTCCCAAGTGATTGCAGATAGAGTTACCTTTGAAATCGTATCGTCAGGCATGATTCTCCAATCCACTTTTTGAAACAAATCTGTATCTACTCGTTTATCGGCACGTCTTCCTCATATGTTCAGTCAACCTTTGTCGATTCTCTGGTGCCGCAGCCTCTAGTCAGTCCGCAAGCACCTATGCCTTTTCGCATTTTCTCGATTTCGCCGAATCGCACTCTGATGCGGCGGTCCGGCGAGTGGTCAGCTTCAGCGCAATCAGTTCCATCGATAGAAGGCTCACAAACAGCCCGGGGCGTGGACAAGTACCCCGGACAGTCAGCCGGGTTTGAAATCCGGCCTCTCGTCCAACGGGCGAAGCGGACAAGAACAAGACTGCCCGCTGCAAGGAGCTCCTCATCCTTTCGTGGAGAGGACCGTGACCCAGAAATGGCCATCAGCACATTGAAAGGCTATGCGTTCCAAAACCTGGGACCCGCAGATCCGCATGTCATAGTCGCGGCCTTCCATGACGGTTGGCATGGAAAGGCTGACTCCTGTCGTCATCCCGCACTTCATGTTTCCCCCGATCATGTTGGCCAGTTCACCCAGCACGTCGCGCACGTCGTCGTCAACTATGGCGGGCGGATCCATAGAGAGAATCCGGCCGGCGAACTGGCAGGCTTGCCGAGGATTGCAATCGAACAACACTGCTCCATTCCATTCGCCTGTCAGGTAAACAGTCGAGGTGAGCCTATCCCCGGAAGGATTCCAAGGTGCGTCGCTGGGAGACACTTCAAGGTCCATCATTGTTGTGAACACGGACTCCACTATTTGCGCGAGTAATTCGACACTTACTTCAGTTTGCATAAGTTTCCTTTCACCGGGCAACGTAGATTGTTATGTTTCCTATTGTCTGTCGGTCAAACCACTCATCGAGACCGAAGGCTGACTCGGCACCACCGAGGAGCAGCCAACCGCCGCGAAACAACGTACTGTGGAGCTCCTTCATGATGCTCCGCTTTGTTTCGTTGTCAAAATAGATCATGACATTTCGGCAGAACACAAGATCGAAGGGCCCGAGGGTCCGCATACTCTTGCGCAAATCAATCGTTTCAAAGCGAGCCATCTTACGCACCGAATCGTTCAACTGCCAGTTCAGACCGGTTCGCTGAAAATACTTAATCAGCATAGCTGTCGGCAGTCCCCGGTTCACCTCGATTTGCTGGTAATTGCCGGATTGGGCACGCTCGACGACCTTCGAGGAAAAGTCGGTACCAAGAATTTGAACGTCCCAGTCCTTCAGACCATTTTCCAAAAGCATCATCGCCAGACTGTATGCTTCCTGCCCGGTGGATGACGCGGCCGACCAGAAGCGGAGCTTTCTGGTAGTCTGCCGCTCTTCCTTCAGTTTCGGCAACAAGACCGTTCGTATGGCTTCATACTGCGCGGGATCGCGATAGAAGTACGTCTCGTTGGTTGTCATTGCCTCCACAACCTGGTGGCTGATTTCCGGATTGCGCTTGGAAACGATGAGTTCGCACAAGGCGTTGATGGAGCCAAGACTGAATTGCTTGACGATAGGCGCAAGACGGCTCTCAAAGAGGTAGCTCTTGTTACTTTCAAGCACAATCCCAACCTGGGAGTACACGTGCGCCTGAAGAAACTTATAGTTCTCCGGGAGTATCTCGGTTATCAGTGCTTGGCTTGCCATAAAGTTTTCCTAATTCCTGCCCGCGATGCGAAGAATCTCGGGCACCACTTCATTGAGCGGTAACACGCGGTCTGCAAGACCCGCATTTACTATGGCTCCAGGCATCCCCCACACGACGCTGGACGCCTCATCTTGCGCAAGGATGTTTGCACTTTGCGCCTTGAGAATCTCTACACCACGCAGGCCGTCCTGGCCCATACCGGTTAATATGACTGCCAGGGCCGCGCCGCCGTACACCTCAGCGGTGGAAGCGAATAACGCGTCGACCGCGGGACGGCACGAGTTCTGCCGAGCAGACTGATCCAAGAAGACATGAACACCATCTCCATTGGAGGCTAACTTCATGTGAAAATCTCCGGGCGCAATCAGAATCTTGCCCGGCTCAACCATCCCACCTTGGGCTGCTTCCGCTACCGGTAAGTGACAAGTGGAATTGAGACGCTCAGCCAGCAACCGGGTGAATAAGGGCGGCATATGCTGCACGATAAGAATCGGCAGCGGAAATCCGGCAGGAAAACTCGGCAGGATTGCGCCTAGAGCGGTTGGTCCGCCTGTAGAGACTCCAATCACGACCACCTTAGGCCGCACCTTCTTACCCTGCGGTACTGGCGCGCTTTGCCTTGCCGGCTGCGCCATTGGCACATGTGCAGTCACTTGCTGGGCTGCGGGCCGAGCTTGTTGAGGCGCGTTGAAGAACTGTTTGATTTTCGGGATCATCTCTTCCCGCAAGCGCGCCATTGAGCGGTCGAGAGAGCCCTCGTTTGAGACCTTTGCCACGTAATCGTCGGCCCCGAGAGTCAAGGCCTCCATGGTTATCTCGGCTCCACGCTCGGTGAGCGTGCTGAACATGATAACCCGCAGTTGAGGGAATTCGCGGCGAACACGCCGCAACATCTCCAGGCCATCCATGTCCGGCATCTCGATATCCAACGTGATGACGTCTGGATTGAACTGCGGAATCCGCTGCAGACCGATCGCGCCATTCGAGGCAGTTCCAACCACCTCGATGAGTGGATCCTGCTCGAGCGCCTGAGTGACCAGCCGCCGAATGACCACTGAGTCGTCCACAATCATTACTCGAATTCGCTCGCCGGGCTGAAGAAAGCGCTGGTTCTTCGTGGGCATGATTACACCCCTGCCAAGGGAGAAATCCCAACAAGCTCCAGCTTTTCCACGAGGATGTCTTTTGTGAATGGCTTCATGACGTACTCGTTGGCCCCCGCCTCCATGGCGGCTGTCATCTGACCTATTTCGGTCTCTGTGGTGACCATAAGTACCTTCATCGAGGCAAACTCAGGGTTTTGTCGCAGGCTTTTCACCAGTTCCAGGCCATTCATTTCAGGCATGTTCCAGTCCGCCAGGACCAAACTCACTGCTGTTTTCTCTTTATCGAGCACCTTTAAAGCCTCTAGGCCGTTTCCCGCCTCGCAGACCTCGTATCCGAGATCAATCAAGATCCTCTTGATAATCATGCGGATAGTTTTGGAATCATCGACAACCAATGCTTTGCTCATCATTCATCTTCCTTTGCGATTTGAAGGGTGACCCAGCGGCTGGTAACCAGCCGCCGGCTGTGATCCGTACAGTTAGTTCGGTCAGAAGGTGAACTTTGCTACTGAAGCCTGAAGCCGTGATGCCATCTGACTCAACTCCGACGACGCGGTCTTGGTATCGTTCGCTCCCTGCGTGGTGTTCTTCGCCGAAGTTGCGACGCCGGCGATGTTCTTGGAAATATCGTTGACCCCTTGAGCTGCTTCGGCCACGCTGCGGCCAATCTCGTTGGTTGTCACCGTCTGTTCTTCCACTGCCGAGGCGATGCTGTTGGAGATATCGTTGATCTGGTTGATGATTGCGCCAATCTCCTCGATCGCCGTGACGGCGCCCTTGGTGACTCCCTGGATGGCCTCGATCTTCTGACTGATCTCCTCGGTCGCCTTGGCAGTCTGCTTGGCTAGTTCCTTGACTTCATTGGCCACAACCGCAAAGCCCTTGCCCGCTTCACCGGCGCGCGCGGCCTCGATGGTTGCATTCAGCGCGAGCAGGTTGGTCTGCTGCGCGATCGAGGTAATCACCTTGATCACGTTGCCGATCTCCTGACTGGATTCACCAAGCTTCTTCATGGTGTCATTGGTCGTTTGCGCCACTCCGACAGCATTCTTGGCCACCCGCGCCGAGTCGTTGGCGTTCTTCGAGATTTCGCGGATCGAGGCTTGCATTTGCTCTGAGGCCGAAGCCACCGAGGCGACATTCATCGAGACCTGTTCGCTGGCTGCGGAAACCACATTAGCCTGGACCGCTGTCTCTTCGGCGGTGCTCGCCATCACCTGGCTAACCGCCGTCAGCTCTTCAGAGGACGAAGCAAGCGAGCTAGCGTTCTCGGCCGTAGCCCTGAGCGGCCCAACGATCGCTTCGAGAGTCTGGTTGACGCCCTCGACGATCCTCCGGAAGTCACCCTGATGCTTGCTAGCGTCGGCGCGCTTGCCGACTCGGCCGTCAGCGGCTGCTTTGGCGAGCATGTCGGTGTCGGCAATCAGTGCCTTCAAGTTTTTGCGGACCTGTTCTATGGTGTCGTTGATGAACACCTTTTTGCCGGGGAATTTCTCCAGCGGGGCCTCAAAGTTGCCCTTGCCGAACTCGGCCACGCAAGCCATCGCTTTCTTTTTCACGGTGATATGCCCGGCAACCATATCGTTGACGCCCTGGGCGACCACTTTGTATGCGCCTTCAAACTTTTCCGCAGGAATGGTCACATCGATGTCGCCCTTATTGTGCTCTTCCGACATGTGTTTCATGTCGGTGATCAAGCCACTAAGCGAATCGATGCATCTATTCAGGTTGTCCTTGATATCGTTGTAGCCGCCGTTGTAGTTGGCGGTGATCTTCGGTGGAATCACACCTTTGGAAATCTTGTCGACATAATCTGCGGCCATGGTCAGCGGATCAACGACCGCGTCGAGAGTCTGATTCACTCCCTCGATAATCTTGCGGAACTCTCCGGAGTGCCGGCCCGCGTCCGCCCGCGTGTGGAGTTGGCCGCTGGCTGCCGCTTCGGCGAGCAATTCTGCATCTCGCGCCATTGCGTTCACGGAATCGACTGTGCGCTGATAACTCATTGCCAAAACGTCGAGGTTGGACTTGGCTTGGATAGTTACACTCATGTCACCTACGGCCATCTTCTCCAGCCCTTTGGACACACCGAGAATATACCCCGACATAGCGCGGAAAGACTCAGCCAGCGCTCCTACTTCGTCGCCCGCACGATAGTCAATCTTCTGATTCACGTCGCCCTGTGAGATCTTCTTCGCAATCTCGGCGATGAGACCGAGAGGCTTTGAGATGCTGCGTGCGATAAATACCCCGAGGCCCAGACCGGCCAGGATGCCCACCAAAGCAAAGGTGATGAGCAACGTCCGACTGCTTTTATATGTCTGGCCCTCTTCTTCATGATCCTTTTTGGCAATTTCTTCCTTGTGCGACCCCAGCTTTTCGAATAAGCCCTCAGTTACGTCCAACTTGGCCTTAAGGCCCCCAGCCGAAAGTATCCCAGACGGCATCTTTTCGATATACCGCTCTTTCAAGGTCATGGCAACGTCCAGGTCAGCGACGTCGCGACTCTCGTCCCACGCCTTCACCGCCTGCGCCAGCATCGCCAGACCGCTTTCGGTTACAATCGTCGTCTTGGCCTTTTCCAGATCCACGTCAACGCGCCGTTCGGACGCTTCCATGCTGGCCTTGTATTGTTCGGCCTCCTCACGAGAAGAGGATAGCTGCACGTTCTTGTTGTCTCTGTCGACTTGGACCAGGTCGATATTGGCTTGTTTGATATAAGCGAGGCCAACCGTTTCTCTTTCATACGTGATCGACGAGAGGTCGCTGATCTTGCCCATTCTTGCGATGCCCATATAACCGACAATGGCGGTAATAGCACCCACAACAAGGAATGCCGCGATAAGTCTGGTGCCGATCTTCATGTCATAGAACCATTTCATTGTCTTAGCTCCATTCAGGCGGTCGCAACTCCTTGCAAGCCTACCTGCCCATTCAGTTGCCCGGCTCCGCCATGCTCACACAAGCACCCTTCTGCGATATTCCCTAATCGAGCGGGGATTTCAGAGATGGGAACGCTTCTCGTTACAAGCAGATCGACAACTGTTTCACGGTGTACTCATCGGCACGTCGTGGAACCTTGTTCAACGCAAGAGTTTGCCAAGCTATCGAAGAGTAATGGCGCTAAGACAGCCGCCTTCAAGAGCGGGCGCAGGATCGGGATAAATGATAGGTTCAACCTGCACAGGCAAGAAAGACACGCGGAGGCGGTTGCGAGAGGAAGATACTTACTCACCTTGTGAGTACCGTGCAGCCCGCCCCTAGGACATTTGCTTGCAGAAGCGCGATACATTCCGCCACACCTACATTGGCGCTGTGGGACTTAGGAGGAATCACACCGCCGCTTTCGATCAAGGCGTCCAGCGCTTCGGTCATGGCCTGCTGCGCCGCAAAGAGCAATGGTGTTGAGTATTGAACCAGTCTCACGCCCAGCTCCTTCAATTCAGCAATCGAGAGCCGCGGGCTTTTGCCTCCGGCGATCTGGTTGAAGAGAAGAGGCTTGTCAGTGTACCTCCGGACTCGTTGCAAGGTTTCAATAGAGTCAATGCCGTCCACCATCAATACATCTGTATCCGTTTCCGATATCGCTTCTACGCGCCGGTAGATTTCCTCCCCGGAAGCGTCGGTACGTGCCAGCACGCAGATGCTCTCGCGATCGCCTACCACCGCGCTCAATTTTTCAATGTAAGCCGGAAGCGGGAGCAACTGCTTGCCATCAACGTGTCCGCAGCGCCGTGGCCTGGCCTGGTCCTCCAGCATGACCATGGCAACTCCCATTCGCTCAAGTTGCTTGGTGACGTGCCGGGCAACATGAACGTCCACGTAGCCGTCATCAATATCGACTAATAGCTTGTGCTCCGGCAGTATCTGCCTTATTCTCCACGCAGCTGCGACCATATCGTTCCATGAGATATAGCCAACATCCGGAAGTCCGTAAAACCCAGCGGCAAACCCGAAACCGGAAAGGAAGAGATTTGAGGAATAAGGTGCGGCAACGCTTGCAGAGAAGCAGTCGTATACCCCAAGAAAGGGCTCAATGACACTAGTGCCGGCCAATTCATCACGCAATAGCTGTCCAGGTTGCTTCATGCCGATGGTCTCCATTTCGCGAGGGCCATCCATACTCTGCCCGCTATCTATCGTTCCCGATGCTGTCGCCGCCAAGGGCTTTAGAAAATGCGTTTTTCCTGGTTCACAAGAGTCTTTAAATCGAATTCCAGGCCTGCGTTGATTCCCTGTTGGGCATTGTTCAATACCCTCCCACCTACTTCGTGGGTGAAGAAACCGAATGCGGTCGTGTAGGAATTGATTTTG
>Ga0302186_10003580_pt1 | contig 11315 bp, 4 predicted proteins | sample II_Bog_E1_2_FD_198782 | JGI IMG/M metagenome (GOLD analysis project Ga0302186, IMG submission 198782) | Peat permafrost microbial communities from Stordalen Mire near Abisko, Sweden - II_Bog_E1_1 | ecosystem: Environmental > Terrestrial > Soil > Wetlands > Peat | place: Sweden: Abisko, Stordalen...
TAAAATTATATTTAAAAATTGAGTTTAAGTAGTCTTTGAAATTTCTCACATTATTTTAAATGCGTAGGTTTCAAAATATTAAATTATTATCTATCTCCTCTTCTAAAGAGTCTCCCTTGACTTCTATTCATCAGTTGTAAGTCATCGGGGAATTAAACTAACAAAATTATTCAAATAGTCAGGAGTGAGGAATTAATCCAAATATAGCTTCGCTGATGTGGCCCTTGCGAAGAGTGGATTTTATAGTTCATCTTCTCTTCAATAAAGTACAGTTAAAGGCGTTGATCGTGGTATAGGCAACCTCTCTGAATCAGATCTTAGAAAAATTGCAAAATATTTCACAACTTTTATAGCAATGGTAGTGGTATTCCAATGAATGGACTAAATCGCATTCAGTTGGAAGCCTCTGATTTCTGTAATCAAAAACTTAAATTTAATGACGATTGTGTTCGGTATCTCCTCAATTTTTAATTTTTTTAATTAAGTAAGATCTTTATAGATAATTCTTGATGAGCAAAATTAAAATTAAAGATAAATGCTAATTCAATTAACAATTTAATTTTGACATATTAAACTAAATTATCTAAATTAAGACTTTTAATCCATCTAAGAAATAGCCGGTCACATATAGAACTATTGCATGATTAGTTCCACCAAATGATATTGATAGAGAAATTGTGATTTTTTTCGTATCGTCAGTAGGAAAGATAAAGGATTCAGAATAATGGCTCCAATAAGTGCTCTAAGATCTTTCTTTTATTGCATTATAATGAAAAAATTTCGAATTTTCAAAATAAGCAAAGCAAATGGTTTTTGAAGATGTTTGGGCATCTCCAATATCAAAAAACACCATAAATTAGACTCCTTTGGCTGAAGGATCAATCACACTTGAATAGTCAACCACAACAGTCTGACCTTAATATTTCCACCGTATATGGAATATCCACCAGAATTTTTTAAAAATTTTGTTGACAAGTCATTTACTTGAAGTTAAAGTGCCAAGACTACTTGAGTGAGTCCTAAGATCATGATAGCAACTATCAATAGTTTCATTTTTAATAATATAAATGAATAAATCTTATTAACTTTTAAATCAACGAAGTCTTAAATGATATTGATGTTTGGATCTTAGCTAAAAATATATAAATATTGGCTAAAAATATGAGCTACTTTCAATTATACAATTCAAAGCAATAATCCTTTACATAAAAGACGTAAATAGGATTATTATAAGAGAATGCATGAGTTTTAAACATAATTTTAATCATTTAAAATATATAAATATGAATAATTTTGAAATGGAACATAACAGTTGAGTAAATATTTAGATAAAAATTTATCAATACTATTTAATAAAAGGTCTTCTATTAAAATTGATGTGTTATATTATTTTCAAAAGAACAAATGGAATCAATTTACAAATATTCTAGTAAACTAATTGTGAATACAGAAATATTTTTTTTTTTTTAAAAAAAATATCAATTACTATAGTAAATTAATAAATAAAGGTATTTTAGAAATTTTATTTCCAATAATCAGTATTATTGCAAATTATTAGATTTATTGTTAATAAGAAAAATAATTCTAATAAACTCATGCTTTTTAACAAATTTTTATTCTGCAAGAATAAAAGTATCAATTTTTAATAGAAAATTCATTTAACTAGTTTTTAAATTAGATTATTTGTATTTAAAGATCGACTGATAAAGATCAATCATCTATTGATTAGTTTCATGCATGTAAATAACTAATCAACTAGAATTTGGCTTATTTTGCTCAATAATTTTTTAGTTTGTAAAGTTCCATATCAGCATCATTAAGTTCATTTTGCCGACCAATGTTGCATGATGGATCATTTTTCATATGAGTAAAGCGATACTTAATTATCATATCTCCAATATGGGCCCAAATAATATTGCATTCATTTTCACGAGCAATCGTACTATAAGGTCCTTTGTTAAAATGTTAATACCAGTCAGGATAGCAGTTTTTAATCCAGTCAATAACTTTATAAGTTGTGCCTGCATGATTTATATATCCGTTTTGTACTCTCTCGTGAGTATAGCAACAACTTTTAAAGGGAAAGCCAGTGAAAATATAATAAATTCCATTAAAACATTCCATAAGATGTGTATTTTATAAAACTTAATGAGAACCGGGGTGATTAGAACTTTTCTTGCATTTCATACCGCATGCTGGACATTTTGATTTGCATCCAATGACCATGGGCTCGATTTTATCTTGGAGATATTTATCAGACACTGTCCTTAGTTATATCATTTTATTGTTTATCTTTTCAGTAATTTATTTAAAATCAAAACTAAAATAAGAATCCATTTGACCTTTCATTGTCAGTATTATTTATTTAACAAATTTTTTATGTTATGGAATTTTATAAGTTACCAAGACAATATTGAATTGTTTTTCATAATAAGATATATCTTTTTTTTCCGGATTATTTAAGGCTTCTTGAGAAATTTTCAAATGGATTTATTTGATTTTGTTTGTCAATTGTGTTATCATCAAATTTCTTTTATTTTATATTTGATCTTTTAGAGAAGTGATCTGAGCTTATTGATAAAGAATTTCTTCTTTAATATATCGATTGATATTATTAACCACTTTATAGCATTTGACCCATCGCTATTTTGTTCGAGATGTATTTGTATCTATTGACCCCAGTAGTGCCTTTTGAATGACACTCTCAGGACTCAATGATGCACTGATTGAATCTAAATTAATCAAAAGAGATTTCTAATGTTATTGATATAGTTTTTAAATTTCGTTGTCAATCATCTTCCAAATCCATATTGTGGCTGTACCTTTAATGTTGCCTTGAGAATTTATACTTTCAGTGACTTATTTTTTCTTTTTTTATATTATATCTTTCTAGATCCAATTAATGATTTTTTCTCTTTTTCAAGTTGTTCCAAATAAATCGTTAAATTTTCTTTGGAAATAACGAAATAAATAAACTTAATATGAGGGATGGCTTATTTATAGTTAGTGAGGAAAATGTCCAGCCTTGTTGAATTTGCCTAATATTACTTTCAAATTAATCATATAAGAGAGATATTTCATCTTTAATTTTTAATTATAGTGCCTCAATTTCTTATAATTTTATAATCTAAGAATTTTCTATTAATTAATCAATTTTTGCTTCTGTTTTTTGCACGTAATCTTTTGTCAATTTATAAATACTTGCAAATTATTTGGAGGTAATTGCAAAATTCTTTACACTCATAAACATTTATATTAATTTTATATTAGCATTACCTTTAATATAGCATCGAATTTATTAAAATTATTCGTAAAGGGCTTTTATGTGTTTAAACACTGTTTTATTAGCAAAGTTATATTGACGCAAATACGAACTGACTAAATCAGCAATTTTATATGAAATTTAGTTGCGCCCTATATTTTTTAATTTGACATCAATCTAGGAAATTGAAGATTTTATCTTCATTTATAGAGTTTTTGAATGGTCACCTAATTCCTTTTGGATATTCTCACCTGATTTTCCTTCAGTATATAGTTTTTCCAAAAGATTGTTTATTTATTTTTAAAATTAATCTTTTTACTTACTTTACAATTGTTTATTTATATTGATTTTGAATCTATCCACACAAATTTTATGCAGTACAGCATTCATTTGCTTAATTTATGGGAAAAAATATTTAATCCATTATTTTTATTGACAAAACTTTTAACATTCTCTAAGAAAATTATCTTAAAACTGCCTTTAAGATTATGCTGCAAAAATTGAAAGTCTTTGCTCAATTAATTCTTAATTTTCAACTTATTTTCCAGCAAATCCTTGAATAATATTTTATTGTTATTCTCTAACACTCTTTTGATGATTAATCTTCATTTTTATTAAAATTCCATCCATTTTCTTTTTAATTTCTGCCTAATAAATTGATTTAAAATTAAAGATATCCTTGCCACACATTACAATAGCTTTCCATGTTTATTGCGCTTGTTAATAAAATTAATATAGACTTTTATGCTTCGGCTATTTAAATGAATCTATAATTATTGACCTCAAAGCTAAAATGCTTTTTCCAAAACAATTATTTGCTTGTTAAATTTTTAGAAGACCAATATTTTGAGTCATAAAAGCACTTTGAAGTGGAAATACATCTTATGCAGTGAAATTCATATATTTTGAATAGTCAATCTGAGAGTCTTTTCTTAATGATGAAATGATATCTGATAGCATCTGTGATTGTTTTGATGTTCCATCATCAGTTTGATCTCTTAAAGCAAATATAACTTTATTAGCCTGATAAGTCTCTTTCTTTGCATTATTTTCATTAGAAGTTAATGTTGATTTGGTTGAATTAAGCTAATCAATCGCATAAATGCACACGCCCAGCAAATCTCTCAAATGAGCATTCACCTCTCCTTTATTATTGATAATCACCAAGTCGGAAATAAGCATTACAAAACTAGTAATCTGAACGTCAAATGTATGATCTCGCGCTGTCACCGAAATTAAGCCTTAAGTATCAATGACCACAATGGTTTTTCCATTACATTAAGCAATTGTAAAATACACTCCTTTAGTACATCGTCCTGCTGAAGTTGCAAAATTACATTTAAACAAATAGTTTAGGAGAGTGCTTTTAGCTGAGGATTGGGCTCCAATTACTGCTACAACATATATATTTTTATTTTTATATTTTAGCTCACTTAATTTTTATATAAATTTCTAAAGGAAAATATTTCCAAATGTTAAAGTTTTTCCTTAAATTAAATTAATGGGAACGACATCTTCTTCTGAACTTCTGTAATAGCTTTCAATAAGTTAGGCATATTAATTAACGGGTTGGCCATTCACTATAGTAGTGGATGCTATTGCCTCAGAAAAAATGGTGTCTCCTGAAACATCGTATGTTTCAAGTTTTTAAGATAAGGCTGTTACTTAATTGATTAATTTTTATTTTTAAAAACTATTTTATTTTTTCATTAATAATTTATCTAATTCGGCTCTTTTTTCAGAGTATAATTTTTATATTTCTTAAGTTTATTAATTTCTCCATTTTGCTAACTCATCAGACAAATTGCTTAGAAAAATTGTTTTATTGGATAATTCATGAAATACCCTTCGTATTAGCTGACTTTTTATTTTTTTATTTTTTTAGGTGTGTTCCTCAATCTTCTTTTTAATTTTCTCAATTTAAGTAATGAATTTATCCAAATCTTTAATAGCTTTTGCTTGTTAGTACTCTAAAGATGCAATATCTTTTTGATATTTATACATACAATATTAATAGTTCAGATTGGGAAACATGGTTTCATAAAAAGTATTTCTGTTGTTATGATTTCTTAAAATATTTATGATATCAGTATTTTTTTATTAAGATTGTTGGCATTGAATTGCGCGCTATTTAGATAAAAAAGAATGATAAGCTATCTATTCTGCAAAGAATTTATAATTTCCAATAAATTTTTAAATTTTTTCAAAAATAAGTTTTATATTTGGTGATAATTTTGCATCAAATTTAGGCATCCAAAAAGTTGTAAAGTTAAATAAATCTGCCTGATTCTCCTTTTTACAGTCTCTAATTATTAAGATAATTTTAGCTTGTGAATTTATTGATAAAAATTTGATATTGTTCACAAACAATTCCGAATTCATTTTTGGAATTTAGCTTTAAGTTATATGAATAAATACAATTAATGCAAGCTAAAATGATTTTTTGAGTAAAGCCTGATAGTTTGGATGTTATATCTGATAATTTCCTTGAAAATCAGCAAGCATTAAATTTTTATGTTAAATTTTTACGGGAATATTGGCATAGAAATCTACTGCTCCTGAATGAAAATTTGAATTTTTTAAGTTTAGATACTACTATTTTAATCTGTAAAGCTATTGGATAAACTTAGTTTTTCCTTTATCAACCATTTCTTAAGTTCCAATGTTTACTATCAAATGATATTTTTTGGCCAAAAGAATATTTTCAAGCAGTTATGGTTGATAAAACTAAATATTTTCATTTTCATTTTGAACAGAAAATAAAAGAGGAAGAGAAAGATTAACCTTTGTCAGAAGAGTTCCCAGGTAAGGTTTAGAAATATAAAATTTAGATAGGATAGCTATAAAATCTGTAGGAGTTAATTCCGTTAAAGTTGATTTTATTTCTTGATTTAATTAGGTGTGCAATATGGCTTGCTTATTGAATGTTAAAATAAGCTCAGACACATCAAGTCTTCTCATTATAAAGTCTAAAAAATACAATTAAATATTCTTGAAGAAAGCCAATAGATGTTATGATTTTTTAAAGCATGTTGATACCAATTATATTTAAAATTTTTACAAAGTTGATATTATCTTTCCTAGTTAACAAGTAGCTCTTTCAAATTTTACATAATAAAGATAGTTCTTCTGTTTTCCAAATTATTCTTTTAGTTGTATCATTAATTGAATTGGTTTTGTCTTTTCTTTGCTGAGAAATTTTTGAAATTATTTGTTTGTCTTGAGCTAGTCTATTAAAATTTTTGTTTTCCTTGCTCTTTTTCCCAAACAATCTTAGCAACACTCTTTATATTAGGCAGGATTTTTGCAAATTTCATCAATACATTATTCTGATTCTGGGCCAATTTATAAATCCTAAAATATTTTTGAAAGAAATTTAGCTAATTCAGCATTTTATTGCTTTTAACAATCAGTTTTCATTTTCCCAAGAAATGTTAAAAATAATTATAATTTTATCTGATAAGATTGAGAATCTACAGTCAAGATTTATGATTCAAGACTTATTATTTCAGAATTATTATTTAAGACTTATTATTTATCAAATACTATTGCTTAAATATATTTATAATTAGTTCTTAATTTGCTGAGCTGATGATTTTTTTAAAAAAAGTTATTTTTAATTGATGAGATAATGATTTTCAATTGATTTTGTTAATCATTTTCGGAGAGGAATAGAATAGATACATTTTAATTATTTAATTAAATTAGAAATACAAAAAAATCATTGGGAAAGTTTTAAGAGAATGAATTGAAAAAAAATATTATCTTTTGATTAATTTTAACCATTAATAAAAAGTCTAAGGAGAAGTTTTTATAATACTAATAAATTTTTATATTTATTTTCAATTTAATATTACAAATCCAATCAAACTACAATGACTCTAGCAGACTGTTAAGGGCAATTAAAAGATAATCCCACAAGGATCATGTCTAATTTGTCTAATGCCAATATTTTCTTGTAGCTATCCTCGCTTGAAAAAATATAGTCAATGATTTTTTTACTTTATTTCTTCAGGTAAATTTGGGCGGGTGATAAAAAGCGTTTATTCCCTATAATTTTAACAGAGATAAATTAAAAAAAGCCATTAAACTTTTCGATATGACCTCCTCCTGATGATGGAAATTGAAGTTTTGAGGTGGAGATGATAATAATGGGAATGAACTAGATTGGTAAAGATATGAGATATTTATTTAAAAACAACTGCTCTAAAAATGGTGTGAGTTGTTTCGTTAACAGTGAATAAAGAGCAATCTCCTTAAAATAAATTTAAGTATATTTTGATCATATAAATTAAAACATTTAAAATAAGAGGCTCCCATTTTAAGAATAAAACAATCAAAACGAGAATTTATAATAATATTATTAGGTAAAATTATCAATAAGTAGATAGTTTTAAAATTATTGTGAGACACCATGTTTATTCTTAAAAATTAGTAGTAAAACTGATGGTTTCCTAAACTTAGTTAAACTTAGAAATAAGCCAAATATACTATATAAATATATTAAGTATGAAATAAAAATACTCTTGGAATAACTATAAGAAATATATATTTTCAAAGAGGATATTTAATAAAATGGAAAATCCTAAAATTTTCTAAGATGAGGTCGATCTAATTGAAGGTCAGTCACGCTGTGTCTAGATTAGTGCTCCAACTATCCATAAATTTCCTCATAACTGCATCGGATCTATATACACAACAAATTAATATGGTGTTAGAGTTGGTAATGGAACAGGTTTTTTAATCTCTGACTGTTTGGTTCTCACAGTAGCTCATAATTTCTTGAGAAAATAAGGCGGTCAGGTTATTAAGCTAGTTGGCTCTACTTTTAATTTAGTTTAGGAAGGAATAATCACCCGACAAATTAAAATTCGAGATCTTCGCATAAATCCTGAATTCATTGACATTTAAAAGTAGATATCTCTTCATATGAATGAATATGAAAAAATTTAAAGCAACTCCAATTAGAAAAGATAAATTAAGGGAATCATTTAAGCACTATATTAAGCAGAATTAAAGCACGATTTCGCTCTATTACTGTTAGATGAGATTGTGAAAAGGTAGCAATATTTTGAAGTCACTGGCAATATTAAACCCCTTCCTTTATTAACAGTATCAGGATTTGTAAAAGATCCCTATTCTGCTATATTTCGTCAAATTTCTCACTTCACCACTCTCCCGACAACTAAAGATGATGGAGTAACATACCCAATTGATACTAAATCTGGTTAAAGTGGAGCTCCAGTCTATATCAACAATTCAAATATTATAACTTTAATAGCCATTCATAAAGCATTTAGCATCAAAGATAAGTTAAATATTGGAGTCATGATAACTGAATAGTTAATAGAGATCCTAAGGCAATGGGCTTTTGCTATGAAAACTCCTTTTAGAACAGGAAATATAATTTAACTGAAGATATAACGAGAGAAGTTAAAAGAGTAAAATAAAAAATTGAATACTAATCAACAACAAAGCGTAAAATAAGTTATAGAATTACGAAACAGAATAACATAATTGGAGTTCAATGCTGGAAAAGAGGAAAAAATATAAAAATATAAATCCTATAGTCCTGTTTCGGCAAAATAACCTTTTTATCACAAGTAAAAAATAACCAATGCTTTTTATCACAAGTAAAAAATAAATATGCAGAAAGTGGATAAAGGCTAAAATAAGTCCTCTAAATAATTTGATAAAGCAATTAATTTAGAGAATAATACATAAGTCATTGAGATTGTTGGATGGGGATATGGATAAATTGCCGAGAAGTTAAAATAAATTGTAAAAAAAGAAAAGATTACCAATTTAATTTTAAAAAATACAGTAATAATTTAATTCACTCAGTGTATTGAATGATTAATGAAGACGTTAATCAAAATTAATTTAGGGTAATCATTTATTTACTTAGACGAAAATATTAGTTAATTTAGTGTATTAAAGAATATATTTAGGGGTAAATCTTAATTTTATTAAGAGTACTTAGTAATCTATTTAGAGGTATTCGTTACTAAATTTAGGGTAACTATTTTAACGATTTCAGACGTACATATAAAATATATAAAGTGTACAAAGGCTATTATCTAGATGTAAATAACAATTAATGTAGGGTAGATAATTCATTATCTAGACGTATGTAATATTTGATTTAGTGTAATAAGAATTGTATATAGATGTATAGTTTAAAGAATTTAGGGTAAGAATATTACTATTTAGAAGTAAGCTTTATGATTATAAAGTGTAGACAATTTGTTATATAAGATGTAAATATCTATTAATATAGGGTATATAATTATCTATCCAAGATGTAAACAATAATTAATATAGGGTATGAAATCTACAATTTAGAAGTAAATAATTAGATAAATTAGTGTTCCTCCTAATTTATTTAGATGTAAATATATATTAATTAAGGGTATACCATTATTAATATAGTTGTTAATAATTGTTTATTTAGCCAAAATTAACTTATATTTTGTCAAAGCTATCTACGCTTCGTCATTTCTCCCTTTACATGAAGTAATTTTTATCAAAAAAGGCATGAACTTTTCAAGAAACAAGTATTTGATGAATTAGTGATACAATTAAATCAACAAAAACTGGAGACAGTGAATATTTTTATCGAAGAAGCATTCAAAAAATACTAAAAACATGAGTAATAATAATTTTTAACAAGTTGGTCCAAAGATCTAAAGGCTTCGACAGTGACAAAGAAATATTTAAAATGGCAATGATGATCTCAAGATAAAGATAAGAAATTTAGCATAAATTGATTGTTAAGTAGATATTTTTCAATGATGTTTAAGTTTAATAAAATTTTATAAAATCGAATTTTCCTGCTATTCATTTATTCCTTTCATAAAGAGCTAATAAATTTTAAAGAGATAAAATGAAATAAACATCTGTATAATACCAATAAATTTGATATTAAATTTATTTCTTCTAGCATTATTTTTTATGTTCAATCCTATCTTTATTTGAGATTTATTACCAAATACGAAAATTAATAATCTCAATTAAAATTGGATAATCATGTTTAAATTTCAGTCAAAAGGATGTATTGTCCAAGTCTACTCTGGGCCTCCGATTTTATGTACCATACTCCATGTTTATTAAGGTCCTACCTTATCTTTATCATAGTAACGATGAGAATTAATACCGAGCTGCTTCCATGCATTATGAATCTTAAAAACTCCCAATAATGTTTCTGGATTAATTCTCCAAATTCCATTATGTTCAGATGTTTTTCCAATAACAAGATACCAAGAATTGGAGTCTCTAACTAATTAATTTGTAGTCTGCAATTCCCATCCTGAGTATACGCCTTCTGCAACAACAATTCTATAGACATTTCCTCCATTCACTGGCTTAATGATCCACTTAACTCCCTAAGTGGGTGATTTTTGAATTGAAACTTTTCTAAAGCGATCAATTTAATATTTCTCAGCATATTAATCAAATGATAGGGACCAACCATACTGACCATCTCTTTGTGAGGCATATTGAATCTTATACTTTTTTTCAGCAGTAAACATTTATAAATTATATTATCTTTAAGATTTATAGGAATATTTAAATTATCTATGCTACTTAATTCTAATACTTTTTAAAATTATTTATTAAATTTACTTTTCAAGGTTTCTTGTTCTTTTGCAAATAACCAATGCACTAAACTAGTTTCCCCCACGTATAGGCGAAAAATATTAAACTTATTATAACTTCTGAGAGAATTGAAAATAAAGATATATTATGATTGGCATGAGATGAATAATTAAACTTCGAACAATCAATTGGCAATTTATTTGTAAAATTGTCTAATTGAAGACATTATCCTTATGGTGATATTGAAGAATTAAAAACAAATAGCAAAGGATGTGCAAATAAAAGAAAAGTTTAATCCTTTATAAATTAAATAAATATACTAATTAGAATAAAGCTTCCAAATTGATAATCAATGATTGGGATAATTTATAAATTTATAACTTATTTTTCGAGTTATTTTCTTTTTAAATAATAATAATAATGTATTTGTGCATATTTCATATTTGAGATTTTC
>Ga0302186_10003583_pt1 | contig 11310 bp, 11 predicted proteins | sample II_Bog_E1_2_FD_198782 | JGI IMG/M metagenome (GOLD analysis project Ga0302186, IMG submission 198782) | Peat permafrost microbial communities from Stordalen Mire near Abisko, Sweden - II_Bog_E1_1 | ecosystem: Environmental > Terrestrial > Soil > Wetlands > Peat | place: Sweden: Abisko...
AAGAAGGAAACGCACTCGTTGGACATAAGGACAGATGATGTTTCCATAAAGCTTGAAGGTGGGAATTGAAGGCTATTTTAACAATGAAATGCAGTCAAAGATAGAAAACGAGAAGTATTAAGGATTTACTTGCATAAGGCTCTTTTTATTTTATTTTATTTTGAATTTATGATTATTTATAAATACAAACTTTGCCAATAAATTTTATTTGTTTAAAAAAAATTATATTTTTTTTTTTTCAATTATATAACTCGATTGCATTCCAAAATGGAAAACATTTTTTATTTAAAAAAACTGAAATTTCAAAATTTATAAAATAAAAATTAACCAAAAGAAAACAATTTTTCCAAATAAATTTCAAGAGAAATCTAAAAAAAATTAATATTGAGAAAAAACTTAAAAAAAGAAGGAAAAAATGTAATTTTGAAGAAAAATTTTTTAAAAAATTAAGAAAATCTTTAAATTTTAAAGAAAAAATTTAAATGAAAAGAAAAAATTTAAAAAAATAGAAAAAATTCATATTTTAAAGAAAAAACTTTAAAAAAAAAGTCGTTCCCATAAAAATAAATAAACAAAAATTTTTACATGATGAGAAACTAACGATCTAATTAAACATATTTTTGATTGAAAAAATTCGAATGCCTCGAAAAAGAAATTTCGTAAATTTCTTTTTAGCAAAACAAATTTTTTTTTTTGAACGATTAATTTAATGAGAAAAAGAAAAATATATAGAACCATTTTTTGTTTTTTTGCATTTTTCCTTAAGTCTGGAAATCAGCCAAATTTATATAATAAAAAAGAAAGTTCACCGATGTAAAAATAAATATAATGTTTTGATTCATGAGAGACATATGAGCCGAACTGTTTTCCAACGATGCAATGCCAATTGGGGAAGAACTTTTTGTCAAAATCCAATTTAATATAAGCTGCGATGTCTTTCTCGATCACATATTTGCTCATGCCAGTTTTAGCGCAATTAAATGCATATTTTATCATATCATCAGTCATGTCGGCATTCTTAGTGATCTCTTCTCCTTTAATTTGTTCATCCATTGGGTTTTCTTGTTATTTAGATTTTGAAGAAGTTTTAATTTTTCAAATTTAATTATATGTTAAATGTTTTTCTCATGAATTTAAATTTCGCATTGAACGATTTCAAATAAAATTTGAAAAAAATCACAAATTCTGTCTATTTTTTAAAAAATTTTTCTTCATTTTATTTTAATTCTGTTTATTTTTTCTTCATTGCTTCCACCATGGTCTTTCCCATATCGGCTGGTGATCTCGACACTGGTATTCCTGCATCAGCAAAGGCCTTGATTTTTTCCTGAGCGCTTCCTTTTCCCTCTGTTTGAACGATATTACGAAGAAAAATCACATGCATTACAAATTATCTTGAATGAAAAAAAATATTTTAAATTAACTTTGCACGATAGCTCCAGCATGTCCCATTCTTCTTTCTGGTGGTGCGGTGATTCCGGCAATATATGCTATAACGGTCTTGTTTTCTGGGTTATTCTTTTTCTCTTTCAACCATGCCGCTGCCTTTTCTTCTTCCTCTCCTCCTATTTCTCCGATCATAACGACTCCTATTCATAAAAATTACGAATTTTCATCAAAATCTATTAAAAAAATGAACTTGTGGTCTCAGGATCTAACATAAACTCCTTCAATACATCAATGAAATTCGTTCCATTGAAAGGATCTCCCCCAATGCCGACCACAGTGCTGATGCCCATGCCACAAGCTCCGATTTGATACAACGCCTCATAAGTCAAGGTGCCTGATCTCGAAACGATCCCACAAGCATTTGGGCCTTTCTTCACAATGTTCCCAGGAATAATCCCGATTTTGCATTCATCAGCCTTGACGAGACCAGGACAATTCGGCCCAATAAGTCTGGATTTGGATTGGGATCTCAACGCATGCTTGACTTTCACCATGTCTTTTTGAGGAATTCCGTCAGTGATGCAAACTATGAGGCTGATCTCATTTTTAATGGCTTCTATTATGGCATCTGCTGCGGTTGGAGGAGGCACATAAATCACAGAAGCATCGACTCGCATGTCCTTCTTCACATCATTGACACTCGCATAGATGGGAAGACCCAAATGTTTGGAACCTGCCTTGTTCGGGGAAACACCAGCTACCATTTTAGTGCCATATTTCAAAGCATTCTCAGTATGGAAGCTACCCTAAATTTTATAAAATTTTGGAATAATTTATGAAAATTTTAAGGGACTACCTCTTTGCCAGTCATGCCTTGACAGATTACTCGGGTGTCTTTGTTAATCCAGAGACGAGGGATGGCGGTAGAGAAGAAGGATTTGGGGAGGAATTTGGAAAACATGAAGGAATTTGAGTTTTTTATTTTTAGTTTGGATTTATTTGGGTTTGGAGTCTTTAAAGATTAAATGTTTTGAGGAATTATTTTAAACTTTTTAATAAAAAGGAATATTTTCGAAAAACATTAATTAAAATGAATTTTTTGTCATTTTTAACATTTTTTCTCATTTAAAAAAACATAAGTTTTTATTAAAATCAGAAGTAAAAATTCACAACTCAAAATTATTCTCAATAAGTTTTTCTCTTGTATCTTTTATCGGTCTTCTGATAAAAAGTCCATATATAATTAAATAAAATCCGAGAAAAATAGCATATATTGTCAATCCTCGCGAAAACCCAAACAAATCAGCCAGAATCCCTCCAAGCAAAGGTCCAATAAACTCGGAAAGTGCCAACCCTGAGTTATAAATACCACTTCCCATCTCATTGATCCCTCTCCTGTTCCCATAAATATCATTTAATAATTCAATGAATTCTGGTATTATCGTCGCATTGTAAAAGACTTGCGATAGCCCAAAAAAGACCATTCCCACAGATATCACGGTAATGTCCTTAGGCAAATAGGTGAAATCCTCAGGTCCAAGTAATAATAAGCTCAGAGCTGTAAGGGCTCCTCCAAATATAAAAAGATGCTTCCTTTTGAAATATTTGAAAACTTTAATCAGTCCAATTGAAGTTAAAGCATATGCCAAATCCGCCAAGGCAAATAAGAGTCCCACAGTGTCAGAATCATAACCAAATGAATGGATATGATCTAAAAAGGTCGGTTGGATCAAAGTTATGGAGCTATAGCTGATGCAATAAACAAAAAACGTCATAAAAAAATTCCGGTTTCTAAATATAACAGAATATTTCATTTCAAGGTGCTCTACTATATGATCCATTTCCAACGCACTATTGCTTTTTGACATATCATAAGAAGAAAGTGGAGATGATGGACTTGAGGGACTTGTTGGTGATAAATCTAACTGATCCTTTTCTACATCATGTTTCATCAAAGCGATAAAAATCCAGGAAAAAATAGCATAAATCCCTGCTATTATAAAGAACGATGACTCATAATTCAAATAGCTATAAAACATCCCGCCTAACACAGGACCTATTGAAACACCAGCCCCCACACTCATTTCTATTATAGCGAAGGTCTCTTCTTGGTCACGGGGAAACAAATCAGGGACATATGCATAAAGAATAGAACAAGCCCCTCCTATAGCAGTTCCTTGAACTAATCTTGAGAATATTGACAGGAAAATTAATAAAGATTTGGAAGTTATTAGGTCAAGTAGCCCGAATAGAATATGAGCCAAAACAAGCAGAATTTGGCATTTTATTAGTAATTGTCTTTTCTCGAAAAGATGCAGATTTTTGCCCAAATATAAAGAAAAGATGAAGTAGCTCACAGGGTAAAAACTGAAAATGAGCCCGATAACTGAAAGGTTGATTTCACGGGATAGGATGAGATCTGGGAGGATTGGGGCAAGGAATGAAAAGGATGTCATGTCTAGAAGCAGAAACAGACATATTATAAATAAAAAATAATTTTTTTTCATTGAAATGAGATAAATTTTAAATTTATTGAATAATTAAATTACGTTTTTTTTTTGCAAAAAATGTTAAGAATCAAAGGTTCAAAATCTGGCAGAAGTAATATAAAATTTCAATAAATTTTGCATATCTTTCTTTAAAAAAATGATAATTTTATGATATCGTTTCTTCGAAAATATAGAAAGAAAAATTTAATTAAAAATAAAAATAAACATTGGAATTTTTTTTCAAACTTTTTTCTTGTAAAAAATGAAATTATTTGAAAAATATATAAAGGATCATTTATTTTTCAAAGCTCGTCTCTAAAATTATTTTTCAAAGCTCGTCTCTAAAATTATTTTTATCAATATTAATTTTAAATATTAAACCCCAAATGGGTGTCTGCATCCCCAATTGCAAATCTCAAAAGATCGCTGATGTCTCAAGCGCCATCAACAAACAAGCACTTTTCCAGCAAGCTTCAAAGAAAAATCATCGTCATTCCTTCTTCAATGCCAACTTCCTGCAAAACCAAAGAAACCCGACTAAAATCACTCAGGAAAAGGTAGATGAAGAGGAATTTCTACGTTTCCTCAAAGTAAAACATCCAAATAAAAATAAATATAGTCATATGAACAGTCCTCTGCTTAGAGCTAAAAGAGAAAGTTTCCATAATTCAAGGAATGATACTTCTATGAGAACTCTTGAGGTTCAGAGCTTGAAAAGATTGGTCTCACATTCCATTAAGCTTTTTAATAATCGGGTGAAGAATTTAAAGATCATGAAAGAACCTGAAACCATTGAAAATAATAAAGGAACCATGGAATTTCTCAAACATCGACAAAAATCAATTGAAATTCTGCAAAACTTTGATTGTTTCATCCCAAGCAAAAATACTATTCATCAAGAAATGAAGAACACTCTTCCAAACCTCCAAATTAAAATAGATCAAAATACTAAAAATCCTAAAAATGAAGAAAATCGCAGTGTTTCCGTAAATAAGAAATCTGGTAAAGTTGATAAAAATGATGAAACCAACAATTCTGCCACTATCAGTCGAAGAAAAATGGGTAGTGTGGGGGATGTTTCAATGATTTCCCAAAGCAAAATATTAAATAATAGCGCATCAGTGAGAATCAGACCTGATGGGGATTACAAGAAACTAATTGAAAATAAATCTCAGAATTCGGCTTTGTTGAGAGCGCTGGAGAAATTAAAGAAGGGGGAGGATGGAAAAAATAATAACAATATCAAAGTTTTACATGAGGGCAAGGTGGTCATTTTGAAGAAAAACAATTTCATCATTAGAAATGATAGGATTCTCAAGGTGATTTGAAAAGAAAAATTTCTGTCTTGTATAAAGCAGTTTTTATAATGTTTTGTTAAATTATAACAATTTAGCTTATAATTATTGTGCAGAAAAAATGGTTTTTTTATCTATTTATTATGAATTTTTATAAATAAATAATGTTTTTTCTATTACCTTTCTTGACAATACATTCAAAAATTTCATTCAAGAAATTAATAAAATAAGCTCTATTTTTTCATTAAATTATTAAAATTAAATTTTTGATTTTATATGAAATTTTATTCAAGTTATTCATTCGGTAAAATTTGTTTCAAAACTAATACTATTACCTAAAACTTCCTTTCTCCAGTCCCGCCCAGTGTTGGTCTTTTTTCTTCTTTCTTTTCACCAGCAGCAAACGAGGGTATTTTCTCATCTTTTTTCTCTTCTTTTTCTTTTCCTTTCATTCCTGGCTTATCTTCTTCATCTCCATAACTGATTTTGGCTGTAGTCGTGCTACTATAGCTTGTACTTCCTGGCTTAATACCTGATTCCCTTAAATTATTCAGATTTTGTGATGATGCATTGAGATTTTTCTGCACTTTTTCTATAATTATGGTATTGTTGATTTTCCTGATGCTTTTGGCATCATTCTTTAATTTCTCGTTTTCTCTTAATAAAGATTCCTTCTTCTTCTCGAGTCTTTGGATCGAATCATTCAAATCATTCTTTTCAGTTAATAGATGATCCTTTTCAATATTCCATTTGGCTCTTTCTTTTTCATGCTCAAAGATTAGATTCGACTTGTTATTTTCATATTCTCTCAGCCTTTCTTCGATCTCAGCGATCTTTTTCTTCAGATTCTCCCTTTCCTTATCAAATATCGTCTGATATTCCTTGATCTTCACATCCCTTTCCTTCTTTATTTCCTCTACTTCATTGTTCATGCGTTTATCATTTTCCATCAACTCATTGATCTTTTTCTCATTAAGGACCTGATTCCCTAATTTCCCATGTGTATCCAGCATTAATTTATCATTCAATGCCTTAAGCTCCTTTTCCAATTTCCTGATCTTCTCTTCATAATCTTCACTTGAACCAAGTTGTTTCTGATTCAATTCATTGATTTGCGTCTGATATTTCTTCTCCAATGCCAATAACATATCCGTCATATTGCTTTCATTTTGATTCTTCTCATTATTCCTCGCCCTTTGTAAATTTTCTAAAGTAGTTTCGAATTTCTTCATGGATTCAGCCAAATCATTTTTCGCTTGTTCTCTTTGTTGCTCCAAAAAGTTGAATTTCGCTTCCCATAATGATCGATCCTTATCATATAAAGCCAAAATCTCATTTTTTTCGCTTTCGAATTGTAGACATAAAGCCTTATATTTCTCCAAATCCTGAACTATAGGCTTCTTATCAGAATCCTGTGAATCCTTATATTGTGTAATCTGGAGATTATAATGATGGATTTGGGTCTCGAATTTTGATTCGATTTCGCTTAATCGGTTTTGAAGTTGTTGATTTTTCTCGAGTAAAATGGCTCTTTCTCTTTCGAGATCATTGATTTTCTTGACATTATTGGAATCTTGATCTTTGGTGGCTTTTTTAAGCTTCTCATGTTTTTGTTCTAAGTTATTCCTATCTTCCATTGCTTGATTCAATCTTTCCTGATGGTCTCTTCCGATTTCTTCTTTGAGTTTTTCTAATTTTATAAGCCAAATCAATTTTTTCTAATCATAGATTTTATCATTTACCTATTTTATCTTCATAAGCTTTTATCGCATCTTCCAATGTTTTCTGTAGTTCCTGAAGCTTACTATTGAGGAATTCGATCTAAGAATTAAAAGAGCTTTTATGAGAGTTTTCTTCATATATTTTTACTTGTTGTTGAGAAAGAGCAGCGTTTTTCTCATAATTGATCTTCTTATCTAAATATTCATCGGATAATGCCTGGAACCTGTGAAAAAAGCATAGAAAACACCACTTTAACTTTAATTTTCAATAAAATCGAACCTTTTCTTGAGATCCTCCAACTTGTTATTAAGATCTTCTCTTTCCTTCGCGAATTCCGCCTTCAATTTCTCTAAAGTCTCATCCTTCCCTTCTCCATTCTTAAGTATATCATTGATTTTCTGTTGCAAATTCAAGATTTCACTTTCCTTATTGTTCAATTCCTTATTAAGATTCTCGATTTTTTCTAAAAATCCATTCCTTTCATTCACCCATTGACCTTGTAATTTCTCAATCTCTTGTTTATTATTTTCCTTCTCTTTATTCAATTCATCTTTAGCCTCACCTAGCAATTTCTCTATATTTTCTAAAGCTTTTTGTTTCAAATTCAATTCATGATCATATTGTTGAACAGTATTTTGAAGCTGAGCCTCAGTTTCCTTCAATTCATCCTTCAGATTCTTCATTTCCTCTTCGAAATTCGTCTGGATTTCGCTTATTTTCAATTCATATTCCTCAATCATCTGGTTGTTTTTCCTTTCATATCTATCTTTATCCTCATTGATCTTCTTCTCAAGTCGAATCCTTTCAGTCTCATATAAATCCTTCAGATTCCTCAAGTTTTCCTCGAATTTAGCCTGAAGAGTTTTGATCTCAATTAAATGCGCCTTCTTCAATTCCTCACACTCATCTTCTATTAAATGGATCTTATAGAGATATTTCTCCTCAACTTCTTTCATGGTCTTTGATTTTTGAAGGTCGAAATTCTTCAAATCCTCAGCAATCTTCCTCTTAATTTCTTCAGATTGTTCTAAGGTTTCCTTCAAACTCGCAATTTCCTTCTTATAGTCATTTTCAGCGATTTGCATCTTCAGCTCCAATTCATTGATCTGCTCATTTAATCCATCAATTATCTGGTTCATTTGCTTCTTTTGATTCAATAACTCTTGCTCAAAAAGCTTTTTATCGTTCAAATGAGCTTCTTTCATTTCGAGGATGTCCTTTTCTGTGATCAGAGATTTGAACTCAGAGAGGTTCATTTCAAAGGCCTTTATCGTGGCCTCATGGGCTTTTTTTAGGTCAGAGAGCTGATCTTTGGTGTCTTTGAGCTCACTTTCGGTAAATTCGAGCTTTTGCTGAAGAATTGCACGGTCTTTGTCCAAACCTGATTTGATTTCTAATAACTAAAGACAAAATTTTATATAAAGCAATGAATTTAGCTTTTTATTTTATTTAAAAATCATATAATTTATGAGAAAAAGCATTAAATTATTAGAAAAAATGATAAAATTTATTTAAAAACTGATGAATATATTTTATTTTTAAAAAATGATATTATCTATTAGAAAATGAAAAAATCATTCTAGAAAAGTGACAAAATATGTTAGAAAAAGGACAAAATATGTTAGAAAAATGATAAAATTTTTAAAAACCTGTTAAAAATTATTAGAAACCTGTTAAAAATTATTGAAATTATGAGATAAATGATAAAGAAAAAAAAAACTGATGAATATATTTTATTTTTAAAAAATGATATTATCTATTAGAAAATGAAAAAATCATTCTAGAAAAGTGACAAAATATGTTAGAAAAAGGACAAAAAATGATAAAATTTTTAAAAACCTGTTAAAAATTATTAGAAACCTGTTAAAAATTATTAAAAATGATTGAAATTAAGAGAAAAATGATAAAGAAAAAAAAAGGAATTTACGCTTTGGTTTTTCTGCTTAATAACAGTTTCGCTCTCATTGATTTTCGTATTCATCGTCTCTACCTGTTCTTCCAATTCCTGTTTCATCCTATTAAATTTCTCTTGATCTTCCTTTTGAATTTCCCCTATTTGTTTCATCAAAGTCTCAATGGTTTTATTGGCTTCTCCCACTGATTTCTTCAAGTTTTCTTCTCTTTTATTGTAATTTTCATTTTGCATAGTGCCTTGTTGAGTTTGTTGTTCCACTTCTCTTTCTAAGGCTTCGATCTTCTCATTCAATTCCACGATCTTATTCATATAATTCTTATTAATTCCTTCTAATTTCGCATTCGAATCTCTTAAATCTGAATTATTTTTGGTTTTCATCTCATTAAGTTCCTCATCAAGGTTTTTGTTCTTCAATTTCAACTCTTCAAGGCTTTTCTCAAGATTCTGGCTCTTCAATGCAATCAAGGCTTTTTCCTTCTCGAATTCACTTTGCGACAATAGAATAGAACGAGTTTTCTCCTTGAGTTCTTCTTCCATATTCCTCAATTTCCCCTGCAAATCTTTCATAATCGCCTCATTTTTCTTCTCCTTCACCTCAATTTGCTCTTTCAGCTCAGTTTCCAGCTTTTCTTTGGCTGCTCTTGTTTCTTTTAATTGTTTTTGAAGCTCTTGTTCATTTGTATCTAGCTCATTTTTCTGTTTTTCGAGGTTTTGAACCTTCGCTGTTAAAGTATTTTTCTCTTTAATGAGGATTTCCTTCACTTCTTTGGCTTCTTTCTCATATTTGGTTTGGAACTCATTGGAAATATTCCTTTGGATCTCGATTTCATTCTGCATGTTCTTTATAAACAAAAAGGCGCCTTCATTGCTCATCTTCTGAATGAAATCAAGGAAAATCAATTCCTTATTCACCACATCAGGTCCATTTTCCAATAAATATTTCTGGAACTTCTTCAAATCTTTATCATAATCAGCGAAACTCTTATATTCATTCATTTTCAATTTCTTCTCAATGGTTGGAAACTCCTTCTTGATAAAAGCCTCACAAATGCTTTGTGAATCCTTTGCGTTTTGAGCTTTGATCTCAGAAAACCTCTTTTTCATGGTTTTCTGGATTTCTTTCAAGCCAGGTTCTCCAGCTTCTCCTAAATCCTTCTTCTGATAATAATCACAAACGTTTTCTTTAACTAGATTATGTGAATATTTCAGGTTTTCTAGGCTCATAGGCATTTTCTTGATTAATTGTTCATTCACGTTCTTTTCATAAAATTCCAATGAATCTTGAATTCCTGAAGCGCATTGTTCTTGACAAAGATATGTCCAAGCGTTTTCTATATTTGGAACTGATCCTTCATTTATAGCTTGGAGATATGAACCCATAAGTGCTGTCAACATCTCTCCTGAGAGGTTCTTACCATTCATGGTCTTAGGCCTCATTTTACCCATAAGTCTATTTCTTAAATTCATCACTTGTTGATAAAACTCAGGTCTCAACTTCTTAATATCCATTGTATTAAGGTTTTGGAGGTTCTCTTCATTGGTCAAAGGTCTAACCATACAGAAACAATCCCGATCTGGGAAGAAAGTATTCAGGAGTCTTCTAATTCTGTTCTTTTTCTCTGTGTCATCTGAGAAACCCTCCTGAATAGCCAAGGCTTTTTCCAGATATTGTTGAGAAGTGATCGGGTTTCCTTCAGGATCGACTAATTTCAACGTGAAATCTCTGATGATCCAAATGAAGGAAGGGAAGAACTTGCCATATTCCTCAGGATCGATTTCGCGATCATCACCAGAATTCAAATGGATGTGTTTGGTCAGGTTTATCACGAGTGAGAGGTTGTTGATGGCGTTTTCATCGATACTGCCAACTGAATTATAGATGAAAATGGAGGAGAAAAGGATCGTTAAGGAGAAGATTTTTGTATCATGAGCGGAATCCTCATCCAATGCTCCTATCCCTTCAGAATCTATGACCAGGATGTTGATAGGATCACCTTTGGGAGTTTCACCTTTGAGTGGGGTGCCCCAGATCCATAAACCCTAAAATCATATTTAAGATGATATAAATTTAAAAGAAATTAGAGGAAATACCTTTGTGCAGGGATTGATGGTGGGTCCGACACCGAAACCATCAGATCGATTGAGGATCATTCGATTGAGCAGATAGGATTTACCTGTTCTGTACATACCTGCCACACCAACAATACCAATCGGTGGAGGAACTGATTTGATAAAAGCCATTGCCTCTGGGTTGATTTCATATCCTAAAAGAAAATTAGTTAGAAAAAGGGGGAAGAGGAAGGGCACTTTGATTCTGAGGCGTGTAGGTCACTAAAGCAATTGGCTCTTCCTTATACAACGACTTAGATTGGGATTTCATTTTAAAATTTATTGATAATTTTATTGAATTTTTGAAATAAAGAAGCTTTTTCTTTATTTATTTTAAAAAATTTTTATTTTTTTTTTATTTTAAGCATTTTCAGATAAACAAATTTGATGG
>Ga0302186_10003584_pt1 | contig 11307 bp, 9 predicted proteins | sample II_Bog_E1_2_FD_198782 | JGI IMG/M metagenome (GOLD analysis project Ga0302186, IMG submission 198782) | Peat permafrost microbial communities from Stordalen Mire near Abisko, Sweden - II_Bog_E1_1 | ecosystem: Environmental > Terrestrial > Soil > Wetlands > Peat | place: Sweden: Abisko, Stordalen...
TTTATTTATCCAAGTAAAGTAAACTTATCATTGTAAAAGAAATAATTAAATCACAGAATGTCCCCTCAAGTGAATTTGTTGAACACCAATTTTCTTGATGCTTTGAAATATGTCCTACCAAAACTACAACTTTTTTGTTTAATTTCCTCATATTGTAAGCTTATTTCATCAAAACGAAGAAAACTTAATTAAGGGGACAAAGAACAGAAATTCTTTCAACGGCTTATCAAGATTTTCCATATGGCTACATAGGAAAGGAAATGACCAGCTTTACATATCATTTTCGAGGGTATATCAGTTTTCGGCTTTCGAATGAGAGCTTTTTCCCTGAATTTGAGAATTTTTTACTGGGAAATATAAATTTGATATATGTTGATTCTGTGATTTATGGGTAATGTCTATTTTATTTATCTTTTTTCTGATTATTCGTTAGATGTTTGGTGAATGTGGCCTTAAATGAGGAAGAAAGGTTCAAATTAATTATTCTAAAACAAAATAGAAAAAGCCAATCATTGATTAAATTCGAAATCACTCCTTAAAATATTTAATAAAATGTTTTTTTTAAAAAAAAATCTCAAATTTTTTTCCTTGAAGAGAATTAAAAGCAAATTCAAGAACATTTTCATTAATTTTTCTCATCTTTAATTATTTAATTATATAGAAGAAAAGCATAAACCATCTTAAGATTATCTTAATCAAATAATTTAAAATATATTCATAAAAATGGAATCATACAAATATGGAAATTCTTAATAAATAAAACCCAAAAAACAAACCATCCTTCTCCTCATAAAAACCTTAGAAATAGTTCTTCTTCATAAGTTTTCTCAAATCGCCGCATTCCTTTTGTATCTCTCCTTCATCAGATTTCCTTATTTTCCCTTCATTTTCCTCACATTCCTCTTCCAAAACTGTCAATTTTTTCACAAATTTCTTCTCAGCTTTGTTTTCAAAATTCGTCAAACTTTGTGTTTTTTGTTTAAAAAACAACTCGCTCTCATCAGTTTCACACAATAATTCCCTCTCATCGATTTTTGAGAGGTCACCTTCCTCATTCGCGAACCCAGTAGATTGCGAGGAGACATATTTCTTGACTTCTTTGACCTCCAGCTTTTTATATTCATTGACTTCCAAGAGATTATAAGAGATTTGTAATGACTTCTTCTCTTTATCAAGGAATCCAATTTTGGCTTCTTCCTTTAAAGATTTAGCTCTATGATGAAGCAAAAGCGAGTTTTCTCGAAGCATTAGTGGGTATTTCACCAATTCGATGAATTTCAAGATGCGTTTATAAAAGATGCCACCTTCGTCTTCTATCAAGAATTGGATATCATTATGTCCGACGCCTTCAGCCAACACGAGCCAAATCTGGTTATTTTCTCTTGAACTTTTCACATATTTTTCATATAACAAATTGCTATGTCTCACATCGATCGTCTGGTCTCTTTTCCCATGAATTATGAAAATTTTGGCTCTGATGTTTTCTATTTTGTTTATACTGCTATACATATCAGTCAAAGAATATGCGTAATCCCAATTAGCTCTGGAGTCAAGCCATATCATGACAGAAGCCAAAGGACTTTGTAAGACCGCACCTCCTAGATTCTGGAATCTGGCAGCCAATTCTATTGTGGGCCCAGTGCCTAAAGAAAAACCCCAAAGAATGATATTTGGCAGATCATAATGCAGTTTTTCCTGAGCAAAAGACATCACGAATTCAAGGTCCTCATAAGTCGACTTTTCGGAGGTCTTTTGAAGCGAAGATATGCCATAACCTCGGTAATCATAGGCCAAAACATGCACTTTATAGAGATGGGAGATGGTTTTAGCGAATTCATAGACATCACCCAAATCAGATGCGTTGCCGTGACTGTAAATAACAAGGAATTTGTCATCACAACTAAGAAAAAAATAATAATAAGCAAAAATAACTTGAGTTATATTTTTACTCGTTGTTTTTGAGGTATATTAAGGGGATAGTGCCACCGTTAGGAGCATTTTTCGTTATCTTGAGACAATATGAAGAAAGCTCCATATTTTCAGGAATTATAGGACAACGATAAACCCCGCGTTCTGTATGTAGGAAGAATTTATAATTGATTTCACCGTTGAGAAATGAGGTTTTTTCAAATTTATAGCCTTTATAGATTTCATATAACTTTAGAGTAATTTTTATTAGAAAGACCTTTGGGTTTAGGGGGTTTGAAAAGGAATAGACTACAAATGGAACTACGGAATTTCTTGGATTTTGAGAGAAATGAATAGAGTTTCACTGCAGAAGATTTTTCATCTGGTTGCTGTTGAAGGGGGGTATCTATGGTAGAAGCACACATTGTGCTTTTGTGCAAGTTGCTGGTTTTCATTGAAAAGATTAGGTGGAAATAAAGAAAAAAGTGAAAATTATAATAATTAGATGTTGGGGTATATTGAAAATGATGGAATTAGAATGTTTACTACTAAAATCTAAGAAATTATTAAACTTTTTCAAAAAATGAAAGGAATTTATAAGAAATCGAAAAAATATTTAAAAAGAAGAAAAAATTATGAAATAGAATGAGATTGTGTTCTATGAGTATCAAAATGTGTTAAAACTAAAGGAAATACCCAAAAAAGTCTAAACATATTTAAATTTCAAATTTTGATAAAAAAAATAAATATTTGGAATATATAAATAATGGAGCAACCCAAAATCACCAATGTGCGTACCTTTTTTCGTTAACTAATTGAATCTTCTAATAAATTCCCTGTTACCTTCATTATAGGACGTAGAAGTTTCTAAAGAGGACCAGATAAACATTAACAACTTCAGCAAATTAAACCTGCAATACCACGAAAAGCTTCGTGAAATTAATCAAAAGAAAGAATCCTTAACCCAAGTCGATGATGCTATAATGGAATTGGACCTTTGTGATGACGATGAAAAGGTCAAAATGAGATTCGGAGATTGCTTTTTTTCGTTGTCGACAGACGAAACCAAGGAACTTTGTGGGGAAAACCTGAAGGAATTGAAAGGGGATATCAATAAATTGGCAGATGGTTTGGAGGAAAGCAAGAAAAGAATGGGCAAGTTGAAAGCCACTTTATATGCGAAGTTCGGGAATTCGATAAACCTCGAAGAAGATTAAAAGAAATTAAGTTGGTTTTGAGATTTCGGGACAAGAAATTACGAATATCTTGTTTTTTTTTGAATATTTTGCAACTTTTTTCAATGTTTTTCAAGAAATTTAAAAGTTTTCTATTGATTTTAGATGAAATTATATTGTTTTCTATATGTTTTTATATATTTTATCTATATTTTCTAATATTTAAATGCCTTTAAGTCAAATTTATATCTTTTTCTAAGTAAAATAGTATAAAAAATGGAGATTTCTCATGAATTAAGCCAGATTTTCTCATCAATTCTCTCAGCCAAATCCACTGAAGAAATCAAATACCTTGAAACCCTCCTTATCTCAGTTTTCCCTATAAAAATCATCATTTTTCACTAATTTTCCTTATAAAAGTTTAGAGAAAAACCTGATTTTCTCTCGAAATTGCTGATTTTCCTTGAAAACCCTGAGATTTCTCTAGAAATCCGTCAATTAGCCCTAATAGAACTATCAAATTTATGCCAAAAAGCCCGAATTCCTAATGAAAAAAAGCCTTTTCTCTATGAAAAGCTCGAGTTTTTCCTTGAAAAAGTTTACAAGAATAAGAAAATCTCGTGTTTATTAGAAAAATCGATAAATGAGCTGTTTTCTAATGAAAAACCTGAAAATCTCTTGATTTTCATAGAGAAATTCACTATAAACTCCGATTTTGAGCTAAATCGGCTGTTTTCTCGATTAAGTATATTGAAAAGCCTGGTATTTTATTAATTTATATATATGAAACTCGAGATTTTATAGGTAAAAAGCCTGGAAGTTCATAAAATAGAGCCAAAAAACACGATTTTCTCCATTATTATTGAGATTTTGAGGATTTTATTAAGCAATTTCTCAGAAGAAAAGGCCTTTTTATCAATAATTATTATGAAAACACTCTATTCGTTGTTTAAAGTACGATCATTTCTCATAAAATTGATTTTTTCTAATAAAATATTGATTTTTTCTAATAAAATATTGATTTTTTCAATAAATTATTGATTTTTTTCAATAAAAATGAGAAATTAAGCTTATTTTTCCTTATAAAATAGATAGAATTCCTGAATTCTTTACAAAATCAAGCCGAAATCTTGAGTTTCTTCACTATTTTGAAGACTTTCTTAGAATTTCCTATAGAAATTCCAATAGAAAATGCGAATCTTCAAATAGAAACTCGATGTTTCGATACAATGAAGAAATGGGCCTTTTATCTTCTATTGAAAATCGCGAAATTCTCTTCAAAAAAAGTAAAAACTCCGATTTTCAAGGTTTTTCTTAATAAAGAAACCAGTGAATTTGCTGAGTATAGCTTCAAATATCTCAATAAAAGCCCTTTTTTCAAATTACCCCCAAAAATCCACCTTTCCGCATTGAAATTCCTTGAATTTTCCTTAAAACAACAGAAATTTTCAATAAATTCTTTAGATTTCATATTAAAAGCATTGATTCCCTCAATTTTTCTCACTAAGGATTATGAAAACCTATGGAATTCGGACCCTCAGGAATGGATTTGTAGAGAAGAGTCACCTGATTGTATAGAAAATGCTATACAAAAGCGGATTTCCAATGTTATAATGTTAATGATTGAAAAAGACCAGAATTTAGCTAATAATTTCAATATGAAAATGAAAGAATTTTTCCAGGCAGAACAAAAAACTGAAATTTGGCTTTATCAGGAGGCTTTTATGAGAATTGCTTATGGGAATTCACAATTCACTCAGGAGCCGATGATTATGTTGATGTTGAATGTGGGATTTTCCAGCGCTCTAGGCTTATTAAGGGCAAGAGCATGTATTTTGGTCAGCGAAATCCAAATTCTGGAATTTAAAGATGCGATTTTTATCGAGAAAACCATAGAAAGCCTTGCGAATTGCCTGCAGGACTCCGAATTGCCAGTTCGTTATTTCGCGTGTCTTGGCTTAAACTTTTTAATCGACGATGAAAGGGTTCAACATAAACTCAAGCCTATAATCCTGACTGTGACTGAGCTTTTATTAAAGCTAATGGATAAAATTTATAACGAGCAGACTGTTTGCACTTTAGAGAAAATAATCGAGCTTTTTTCGGTTGAAATCTCAGGCATTTCAACCGAATTATTAAGGATTCTAATAAAGAATTTCTTACAATATGCGGAAAAACGAGCAAATATGAAGAAAAACCAAGAGGAAGAAGCCGAATTGGCGGGCATACGAATCCTAGAGGCCATAAAGACCCTGATCGAGAAAAAGCATGGGGATCTAGATATTCAAGGCTTGGATATTATATGGAATTTCGCGTTTAGGCCTGAAAACAACGAGTTTCTAAAGCCCGCGGTTGAAATTTTGGCACTTCTAATGAAAAACAATGCTTTTCTCGATGAAAGATTAGTCCTTTATTTCCCTATAACGATTTATACAATAATTGGAGTGCCTAGATATTCCATTGAAAACCCAGATCTAATGAAATTTCCTATAGAAATAAGAGAATTATTAGCAATTCTAGCGATTCATCATAATGGATTTGAATATTTGGAGGTTTTGATGGGATGTTTGGCAGCTTTTATAGCTAAATTTAAAGGGGAAATAATGAATAGAAAGGATCTTTTTGGTAATAGTTTCATTGAGCTTATTGGGCTATTGGTCATTGGAAGTAAGAATGAAGCTGGGTTCGAGAAAAGCCTATGTTTGCATTTATTCGTGTTTATTCTAGAGAAAAACGAGGGCTTGGCTTGGAACTTATATGAGGAAATCGCAAGTTTGGCTTTAGAAAATACTGAGGAAAGTCTGGTTAAAGCGAAAAATGTGGAAATAGTATGAAAATTGAGTTTTTATTAGAAAATATAGGAGTTTATTCTAGATTTTCATGATGATTCAGAAGGAAAACCTGAAAATATTGAGTTTTATGGAAAATAAAGGGGTTTTTAAGTCTTTTTTTGACAGTTTCATAGAGAAAACAGCTCATTTACAAGGGGGATATAAAGGAAATGTTAGGATTGTTTTAGGATTAATAGCAATATTCAAGCATTTAATGAGTTCAGGGGAAATTGCCTTGATATTCTCAGTGAGTTTTAGTGTTTTTATTGATAAATTTATGTGATTTAATAGAGAAATCAAGTGGATTATAGAGATTTATTCAGGTGTGTTGTGAGAATAGTGCAGAAACTAACAGTTTTAAGAGAAATTGAAGAAAGCTTATTATCAGATGATTCTGTTTAAAAAAGATGTTTTTTCATATAATAAGAATATTTTTTATTCAAAGGATCAGGAAATCAATGAAGAAGAGGCTGAAAAGGGCTTTTATAACACTTTAAAGCAGGTTTAGTTATTGATTTTTCTAATAAAAAACAGCATTTTCTCTATAAAAGATCAAAGAATTAACAGGAAATGCAGATAATAACGTCAAAAGCTTAGCCAAAAAGACTGAAAATATCATAGGAAACACAGGATATCTAGAAACTGACGATTGGGAAGAAAACCTTAAAGACTATTATCAGAGTCCTTTTGAAGAAATAGATGAACTATTATTAATGGATGAGTTTTTGATTAGTAAATATATTAATATTATTCTATAGAAAGTTCATGTTTTATTAGGCCTTCGGTCAACAAACCCAAGTCTTCATTCACAATTAATAGCCAGTCTCACGGAAGAAGATAGGAAAAGCCTAGAGGAAAACCTATTAAAAGCCAGAAATTCTCAATAATTTAATAATAAAAACGGAATTTGACAGTAACATTTCCTATATATTTATATATTTTTCTTCTTATAATTTAATATAGTACAATTCAAAAATAATATAATACAATATACTCATTAAAAAAGTTTTATTATGGGAAATAACATGCCAGTTGGTCTTGAGTCTACAGGTTTATATGGCTTAGATAATACACCAAAAGACAAGCCCGGATTTGTTGAAAGGGCAAGAAAAGACATCAAAATGATGAACGTTTCTCATGAGAATTCAGGCCAGAAAATGGATATGAATTCTCTAGAGGAACTGGATAGACCAAAAAGAGCGTATTTGGAAATCTATAATGATGACTTATTTTAAATAAGACAACTTATATATTAAGAAACCCATAGGTTTGGGTTATTTATTGTTTTTCATTGAAATTACCACAGCAGCTCAAAAAGGCAGCAACTTAAAATTTTGTTAGTTAAATTATATTATGCTAAAATTTTTTTTAAAAAAATCGGATCATTTAATTTTTTTAAAAAATTGTAAAACTAAGTTTTTTTTAGCTGAACTGGAATTTAACGCAATTCCGTCATCGTTCTTTATAATATAATATCTAAAAATAAATTAATATATACATAATAATTTGTCATAATTTCTTATAATGGGCGCAACAATGCCACTTAGCCATTATGGTACAGGCTTTGAAAAGCCAGGAGAAAGGCCAGTAGGTTTCGACATGAAAGAATACCACAAATTGGTTACCACTCTCTGTGAGAACTCAAAAACGAAACCGGATCTCAATTCTCAAAAGGAATTGTATAGACAGAAACTAGAAAATTGGGTCTTATATAATGATGATTTAATTTATTAAACATGTATTTGTTTAAAGAAAACACCTGTTTTATGTATAATATAATTATAATATATGTTGCTTTTCATTGAATTACCTTAAAATATAACTTAAGAATACATATACAATATATTAGTCAATCATTGTTCACTTAGAAAGAAAGCGGCCAAAAAAACAGCCACTTTAAAATTGGAATTAACGATTTTTAATTATATTAAAAGCCCTCTGATTTCTTATTAAATAATAATAATTTTTTCAAAAAAACCTAGATTTTTAATTAAATCAGAATTATTTTTGTTTTTTAAAAAACATTCTATTATCAATATTTAGAAATATGGGAACAACAATGCCAAAGGGCCATCTAACTACAGGCTTAGAAAAGCTAGGCGAAAAGTCCAGAGAAGTTCAAGAGACAGGAAAAGACAACAAAATGATGAACCTTTTCAATGAGAAGAAAATGGATAACAATTCTAGAGAGGAATTTGAGAGGCGAGAGAGATTATATTGTGATATCTACAATGATGATTTATTTGTTTAAGTGTTATGTATACTTAAAGCAAACTCTGTTTTTTAATATACATTATTTTCATTGAAATTATTGTATTGGTACATAAGCTCAAAAAAGCAGCAACTTTAAAATTCCTATTAAAAGTGTTAAATTATGATAAAACTCCTCTAATTTCGTCTTAAATACGGATAATTTCCTCATAAAACATTGATTTTTTCATAATTTCTTATTATGGGAGCTAAAATGCCATTTAGTCATCAATCTATAAGATTGGAAAAGCCAGGAGAGAAATCAGGAGATGTTGATAGCAGTGGAAAAGAGCATAAATTGTTGAATAGGAAACCAGAGAACAATTCTTCAGAGGAATTGGATAGATGGAAGAAAGAAGATTGGGGGGATTATCATGATTATTTATTGTTTTAAGAAGGTTTATATGAATAAAAGCTTGTTTTTGAATAGATATGGAATTTTGCTTATATGTTTTTTCTCTTTGAGAAAAAAAACTCAAAAAAACAGCAACTTTAAAAGCTTGGTTTTTTAATTTAATCATAATTATTGATAAAAATCTAAAGACAAAATTATTTTTCTTATATACATCATAATTTCTTTATTATGGGAGCCAAAATGCCAATTGGCCAGCATTCTATAGGCTTAGATAAGCCTGAAGAGAAATCTGAAGGTGTTCATAATCTAGGAAAAGACACCAAATTGAATAATTGGTTCAATTGGAAACCAGCAGAAAACAATTCTCGAGAGGAATTAGATAGATGGACAGAAGAAGATAGGAGAAACTATTATGATTATTTATATATGTGTTAAAAGCCATTTAATTTATATGAAGAAAATACCTTTTTTTTGAAATTTATATCGAACTTATTTGATAGGGTTTTTCATTGAAATTAATGAGAAAAAAAACCCAAAAACGCAGCAACTTTAAAAATTTTCAATTAAAAGTGTGAAATTTTATTAAAGTTCTTTTAATTTCTATATTAAATCATCACAATTTTCTCATAAGCTGCCTTCAAATCGCCTAATTCCTTCCCAATCAAGCCTTCGACTTCCCATTTCAATACAATATGACATGATTCCTCATCAATCAGTCTATATAAAACCCAGGTTTTTTCCTCATCTTTTTTCTCTAATAAAAGGTCATCGATCCTCTTTAGAACCCTACTATAGAACCTATTATAACATCCGCTTTTAATAAACCTCAGCTTGATCAGGTTTTTTTTGACATCCCATTCCTTTTTCAAGACTTCAAAGTTCTTGATTTCATCACGACTTTTCCTCATGATTTTCTCAAGGCTTTTCTTCACTAGCCATTTATTTTCTTCACAAATGCTAACAAATCGCTTGAAACTCACTAGATCCCGACCCTCATCATCTAATAAATCGCTTTCCTGTTTGAAAAGTTCTAATATTTCAAGGCTTTTCTCTTTAAATTCCAGGTTTTTCACTAATAGAGCGAACTCATTGACTTCTATAGATTCTCTATTTTCAAGGTCCACCACTGTGAAAACGCTATGGAAATCGCGATTTCTCTCATCTCGGATCCAGAAGAGAAATTCTATAATAAAATCCACATCCACCACATATTTCCGAGATATTAAAGGATCTGGTTCTTTCACGGCTTTGATCTTATTGATGATATCTTCTAACTTCATTTTATATTTTTCTACATTGAGACTTTTTTTGAAATATTCAGTGATTTTCTCCAATGCCTTATTCAGACCTATTTGGGCGCTTTCTCTTTGATTCAATAGAAGAGGAATGCCTGGAATCGTGTTGATTTTCTCAAAGGAGTTCTCCTTATTAAAAGTCCCAATGAAACTATCATCTAATTCTCTAAGACATTCTAAGTAAAAATGGAGATCAGAGCCATCAATGAATTCTTTGTTTTGAAACATTGCGAAAAGTCTGAGATAATTGCGAATCCTAGCATTTTCCTTATAAAAAATACAGGATTGTAGGACTTTTGCCATACGGGTCTCAGTGTTTTCTTGGGATAAGGAATGCCTATTGAACATATATTCATAGAAAATGAAGATAAAAGGGTTTAATGGCAATTTATTAGGAAAAGTCTTGATAATCCGTTTTAGGAGCTCGATTAATAACGGTGATATCGTCTTTATTATAGTGGAAATCGAAAGCGAGCCCACGTTTTTCTTGATGAGAAGATCTGAGTTTTTCTCAAGGAAAAGTCTTGATTTCTGAAGGAAAATCTGACAATTATTGGAATGTGGTGATTTGATTTTGATAATAATCCGGTTATGAGAAATCTCCTTCAAGGTTTCATTGAAGAAATCGGCTCTTTTTATTGAAAATTCATTGAATTTCTCAAGTTTCTCTTTCTTTTCAAAGGATTTATCAACAAAAATCGTTTTTTCCTCAGTAAAGGAATGCTTTCTATGAGGTTTTTCTGAGATTTGTGAGGATCTCTTTACAGAAAACTCACGAAGAGTCTTAAGGACTTGAAGCCGGTCGATTTGGGAATCATCTTGAGTGAAAATAACAGTTTTATTTTTTTTTTTCTGATTTTTTGCTGGTTTGTTATATGAATTCTCTTTAAAATTGGGTGCTTCTAAAGAAGTTTCTAATGTTTTTTCGCTGGCTTCGATAGCATTGTCTGCAATGAGCTTTTCAGCTTCTTCTTTCAATATAAACTCAAAGAATTCATCAAATTTCCTTGAAATCTTAGCGAATTTGGCTTCGAGCTTCTTGAAATTTCTCTCAGATTCTTCGAAATCTAGGTTTTTCTGAATAATCTCTATTTTCTGGCTTAAAATCTCCTTCATTCTTTTCTTATCCCGTTCGAACAAAAGTTTAATAAATTGTTCATGAAGGCCTCTGTTATTAAGTATGGTTTCCTGAGTCGCGAACCAATCTATATTGAGATTATCAAAATTATGATTGGGACTTGAATGCGTGATTTCCTCTGAAATGCTTAAGAGAAGCGTATAAAAGGTCTGCATTTCACTGTGGTAGAAATCCAGAACCTTGGAGACTGTCAAGGAGTTCATGTCGATATCTTGATCGAGCGAATGCAGGGTTTCCTGATTAAAACTGAAAACGCGTTTACGAATTGTGGAATGGGAGTTGTCAGGCGAATTGGAAAGGTCTCTACTGTCTAAAATAAAAGTAATAGAAAAATGGCTAACATTCTGTCCCCCCT
>Ga0302186_10003586_pt1 | contig 11299 bp, 13 predicted proteins | sample II_Bog_E1_2_FD_198782 | JGI IMG/M metagenome (GOLD analysis project Ga0302186, IMG submission 198782) | Peat permafrost microbial communities from Stordalen Mire near Abisko, Sweden - II_Bog_E1_1 | ecosystem: Environmental > Terrestrial > Soil > Wetlands > Peat | place: Sweden: Abisko...
TTTCTCACATGGTTTAGAAGAAATAAGAAAAAACGAAGAGTTTTTAATGAAGAAATGATTTCAGTAGATGCTTCAGTGTTCATTGGCAGGAAAAAAAGAGATTCAATGAATTCCACCATGATTTCCAGTGTTACAATGAAACAAGATATTATTAAAGAAGTGGTGACCGACCAAAATGAGCTGAAAGTTAAGGCAAACCCAAAGTCCGATAGATATTCTTGCGAAATACAAATTCAAAAGAAAATAAGAGATTTTAATAAAAATTTCTAAACATGATTTTTTCTTGAATAATGAATTAAAATGAATAAAAAATTAATTAAAATACTGTGATTTCCATACATTTTTTACAATTTGACTTTCCTTAAATTGTTTAAAACAAAAATAATGATCAAATTTCTAAAATACTTGAAAATTTTTTTAAAAAAAACCAAATTTCTTCATTAATATAAAAAATATTGCATATCTTTTAAACAAATGGAAAAACTCATCCCCAAAAGTTTCGACAAAATTATTGAATCCTGGTTTCAAGAAGACATCCCATCTATCAATTATCATGCCTTCATTGTTGGTGATCAACAACAAAAGGCAACCCTCTATATGAAGCAAAGTGGAGTTGTTTCTGGTCTTGCATTTTTTTCTCGGATTTTCCAAAAACTTGATTGTGAGGTTTCTTTTTCCGTTCCCGAAGGTGCCTACATTTCCCTTGAAGATAAAAGCAAGATCCCCATCGGTCATGTCACTGGTCGAATATGCGATATTTTGGAAGGAGAACGTTTGTCTTTAAACGTTTTAAGTCATTGCAGTGGTATATCAACAAAAGGATATAAATTGAATGAAATTCGGAAAAAACATAATTGGAAAGGCAAAATTGCGGGAACAAGAAAAACCTTACCTGGTCTCAGATTAGTTCAAAAATATGCATTATTGGTTGCGGGACTTGATACTCATAGATTTGATTTATCGTCTTGCGTTATGATCAAAGATAACCATATAAAAGCATTAGGGTCTATTGCCAAAGCAATTGCCAAAGCAAAAGAAGTAATATCTTTTGCTAATAAAATAGAGGTGGAATGCAAAAATTTAGAAGAAGCAATGGAAGCAGCTGAAAATGGAGCTGATATTGTGATGTTTGATAATTATGAACCCAAAAAGTTGAAGGAAGACGCTGCGAGCTTGAAGAAATTATACCCAAAAACCATTGTGGAGAGTAGTGGCGGAATCACAGAAGAAAGCATTGCAGAATATTTCGATATGAATATTGATGTCATCAGTATGGGTTCGGTCACACAAGAAATAGAAAAAATTGACTTTTCGTTGAAAGTGGATTAATTTATTTTATTTTTTGTAAAAGGCGTTTAAAAACTTGAAATTTGGAAAGGGTCAAAAGAAAAGAAATATATTGTAAATTTGCAAAATAAGAAAGAAGTTTTTTTTTTGTTTTCTCAAAATTTTCAAGCTTTATAAAGACTTTGATGTTATTAGAACCACCAACATGTGGCACTAGGACCACCTTGAAAAAAAAATGATAAGTTAATCTAGGCAAAGTAAAAGAAAGAAGAAATGGAAAAATTAAAAGGAAATTTGGAAGTATTCTGAAAAATGAAAATTCATTCTAAATTTTTATCAATAAAACAATCTGATTAATTCGGAGTTTTCAAAGCTTAATTTTTTTGAGAGTAATTTTAATTCAAAATAATTTAATTGCTCCCCCTGAAAGCACTTTTTAATTTTTTTCTGTGAACTTAAACTATTTCCTCCCAATTCTCGATTTCGATCAACAGCAAAAAAATCCTTATAAACCTCCTATTTTATAATTTTTTTGACTTATTCTAACTCAACCTTTATATATATATATATTTATTTGCCTAATAGCCTAATCAAAATGGCGGATGAACAAAATGCAGCAATTATCATTGATAACGGTTCTGGTATGTGTAAAGCCGGTATGGCTGGTGATGATGCTCCAAGAGCCGCTTTCCCTTCTATTGTTGGTGTACCCAAAATGAAAGGTATCATGGCAGGCATGGACCAAAAAGATGCCTATGTTGGTGAGGAAGCCCAAGCTAAGAGAGGTGTTTTGACCTTGAAATATCCAATTGAACATGGTATTATCAACAACTGGGATGATATGGAAAAAATCTGGCATCATTGTTTCTTCAATGAACTCAGAGTCACTCCTGAAGAACATTCTGTCCATTTGACTGAAGCACCAATGAACCCAAAACAAAACAGAGAAAAGATGACTCAAATCATGTTTGAGACCTTCAATGTCCCAACTTTTTATGTGTCTATCCAAGCTGTCTTGTCCCTTTATGCCTCTGGTAGAACCACTGGTATTGTGTTGGATTCTGGTGATGGTGTCACTCATACTGTGCCAATCTATGAAGGGTACAACTTGCCTCATGCTATCATGAGAATGGATATGGCTGGAAGAGATTTGACTGACTACTTGGTCAAATTGTTATCCGAAGTCGGCCAAAGTTTCGCTTCTTCAGCTGAAAGAGAAATTGTCAGAGACATCAAAGAAAAATTGTGTTATGTGGCCCTCGACTTTGAATCTGAGATGAAGACCTTCGCTGAATCCTCTGTCATGGACAAGGTCTTTGAATTGCCTGATGGGAACACTGTTACTCTAGGAAACCAAAGATTCAGATGCGCTGAATCCTTGTTCCAACCAATGAAAGTAGGAAAAGAATTCCCTGGTGTCCATGAATTGACCTTCCAATCCATTATGAAATGTGATGTTGATGTGAGAAGGGACCTTTATGGCAACATCGTATTGTCTGGAGGAACAACCATGTTCCCTGGTATTGCGGAAAGAGTGAACAAAGAAGTTGTCGCTTTAGCTCCTTCAAGCATGAAAATCAGAGTCATCGCTCCTCCTGAGAGAAAATTCTCCGTCTGGATTGGTGGTAGCATCTTGAGCTCTTTGAGCACGTTCCAAACCATGTGGATCACTAAGAGTGAATATGATGAATCTGGACCTGCAATTGTCCATAGAAAATGTTTCTAAGGGAAGCTGGCCGGACCTCGGAAGAACATATTTATTTTTAGTTAAGGAAAAAAAATAAAATAAATATTTTTCTTTTGAATTTGATCACCAAAAAATATGTCTTTTCAATAAAAATAAAATAAAAACTTAGGAAAAATAACACCAAGGTATGACAAAGAATGTAGCAAATTTAAATTTATTCGATTCCCTTTTTTTTTTTTCATTCATTCATTCAAGATGTTTGAAATTATTTTTTTTTTAAATAATCTACCATCGATTTGGAAGAAGAGTGTTATCATTGTGAATTGTTAATTAATTTATCGTTATTTAGGGAGTTGATCATTTCGGCATAAATCCCTTATCAAAAACTCTACCATTTTGAGAAAAATTAGCTCACAATATTCAATATTATTCTTAATTATATATACATGTAATAATCAAAATCTCAAAAGGGAATTATAATTTTTTTTCAATGTCGGTTCTGAGAAATAGTTTTTTTCAGTGATGATAATGAAACATGCAAAATAAAAGAAAAGAGTTAGAAAAAAAGGAAAGATATTAAAATATATTAAAAAAATAAAAGGAAAACTCGAAAAAAAAATATAAAACAACAATCGTCCAAAAAAAAAACTAAAAAAATTTTCGATAAATATAAAACCTCTTATGGAAAAACTAATGTTTTTCTTTAAATAGACTTCAAAAAAACACAAATTTTATTATTTCTTCTATTTTTAAAGAACCTCTATCTCCACCAAAGATTTCTTCTTTTCGCAAACCAAACTTTTGCAATCTTCTCTCAATTTATCCTTATTTTCAAGGAACAACATAGCGAATTCTTTATCTTTTTCAACTTTGAAAATTGTGAAATCTCCTTTTCTTTTTTCTTTAAAATTGTCGGAATTCAGCACTTCCATAATTGTTTTGAGAGGTTGATCAAATTTCCATCCACTCGAAATGAAATATAGATTTAGATTTGTAAGACAAGTGAGGCCCTCTTTTAAACTGTTGCCAAATAGCCCGCCAATATAAGTAGATTTAGACCAATCAACGATTATTTTTTCATTACGAGAGTTCATAGTATCTTTCATTGAGTCAAGTTGTCTTTGGGGAATAGTTCCGCTGCATGAGCATCCCATCTCTTAGAAATTTAAGATTTTTTCGAAATTATTTATAAAATGGAATAGTCTATTTTATAAATTTGTCAGATAAATTAATTTTCAGCTAAAATAAAAGTTAAAAACATATTTTATATTTTATTATTTTTATTGTGAAATTTGATGAATTTAAAAAAAAATATAAAAATACCTTTTTTCAAACACAAAAGTTCTTAAATAAATTAAATTTTGAACTAACTTTATATTAATATTAAGCTTATTTTAAAAAACTCCGAATGTTTAAAGAATCACTTGTTTTTTTGAATAACTTATTGCCCAAATTCTCTAGTTTCTTCTCTTCCATTTTGACAACATTGAATTTTCTTGGAATTGGCATATCTTCCTCCTCATTTCCTATCCTGTGATTGTTGATTTTAACGAAATTCATATTTGAATTGTTGATTTTCACATTAAAATTCGAACTCAATGGTCTCAACGCAGGTTCAACAGTGATTAATTTTTCAGTTTTTTTTCTCTCAACCCCATTTTCAAAAAAAAACTCTTTTCTATTATTATCATTTTTGTCATAATTTGTTTGAGGCTCATTTCCTAAGATTTGATAATTTGGAAAGTCGAAATTGACTTGATTCATTTTGGTCAATTCCGTCTTGGTGTTTTCAAGCATGTTCTTTATTTTTTCTATCATATTATCTTCTTCATCTTCACTATTTTGATGTGCAGGCTTCAAATTTTTCCCTTCTATCTCCGAAAAAATCACTTTCTTCGGCTTTGTGGGCTGTTGCTCTTCATTTCTCATACTAGCCCCCAAATTCTCCCCCCAATTTTCCTTATCAGAGTCATTTCCATCATAACTTTGCACATTTTTGAAAAAAAGCATTGGGTTCAGCTTTTGTATTTGTATTTCTTCGTTTTTTATCAAACTGTTTAGCAAAGAATCTCTTTGGTTATCCATTTCTTCATCAAAACTTCTCGATTTAGCAGTGATATCAAACGAAATAGGAGCGTTTTCTTTCTCTTCATCATTTCTGAATGTTTTCTTTATACTTTGATATGAAACCTCAACCATTTTCTTCTCATTTATTAATGAAAGATCATTATTGAGGTCGTCTTTGAGGGATGCTCCTAAAGGGTTATCAGGCGAAAGGAAAAATGTCTTCATGTCTTTAGAAACAGTTGATAAATTTTCAAATTTCTGAGGAAGGGTTTTGTCTTCAGGACTTAAAAAATTTGTTATTTTGGGTGAAATCATTGGGAAATTTGGATTTTCTTTGGCCTCGTTAAGATTAGTTTCTAGAAATCTGATCGTATCCTCAATTTTATTCAAAGACTGAAAATATGGCCTCATTTCTTTATTTATTATGGGCTCCTCTGGATGTGATTTTGGCTCATTTGCCTCTTTTTCAGCTATTTTCTCCATTTTTTGCAACATTTTGGAAGGGTCTTTAACTGTTTCTTTGCATTTTTCCATTTTTTTTATGAAAATCCGAGTTGATTCCAGATTCTTCTCAATTTTATCGAGCAAATTTTCTGGTTTTTTATCGTCTTTGAGTTTCAATGTGAGATTTGAATCATTTCCCATCGAATTTAGAATTTTGGTCGATTGCAAAATGACGCTTTTTTCTCTTGGTTTTAATGTTTTTTTCTTTTTGCCCAATAAATTTTTGGCTAAAAGGGCAGTTTCCATGATTTTTTCAGTGTCTACGTCTTTTATACCATGTTTCAATTTCTCTTGAGTGGAAAGCCAATGTTCTTTGGCTTCGTTTCGATGTTTTGAAATATATGAAAATTTTTTTTGAACCTAACATTGTTTAAAATATTGAATCATAAAATTTATTTACCATTTCAGATTGAGAAAGCTTATATTTGTCAGGATCGGATAGAGTGAAATCCCATTCAGGTTTTTTTTTCTGAGGAGGATTGGATTTATCTTGAGATTGAGGCTTTTCTTTCTTGAGGAGCTTTGTGTCACGGTATTTCTTATACATTTTTAAAAATTTAAATAATTTAAATTAAGCTATAAAATTAACAGATATTTGTTTTTAAAGTATTTAAAAAAAAAACAATATTCATTGATTTTTAATTTATTATAGTTTGTTTTTTTTTAAAACGCATTTCCGAAAAAGCTAATTAAATTTTAATCGAAGTTAGCAAAAGTTTCATTGAGTCCTCCGAAAACACTGGGAATTACAATTTCTTCCATCTCTTCTGAGAGAGTTTTGAAAATTTCCTCTTTAGAACTCCCAACAAGATTGAACTTTTAATAATTTTGAAAAATTTAAAATTCCGGAAAAAAACCTTTTTTCGTGTTATTTCTTTTAAAAAAGGACGGACGCTTTGCCAAACCGTTTTTATAAACCAATTTGTATTCGCGATAAATACTTTATAAAGTCTTTCAGGAAAATTAGCCTGCAAAATGTGAACGACATCTATCAGAAACTTTATATTAATATTGGCTGTTGACACCTTGCCAGCATCAAGAATGACCATATATTGATCAACACTTTTAGGACATCTGATAAATTTTAATATTTTTAATAGCATAAACTACAAAAAAAAAATAATACAATCTTCCTAATAGTTCCAATGTATGAATTGCTCTCATTTTGTGTTCTTGTAAATCACTAGAAAATTAAGGTAAAAATGTTTATAGATCAGATTTTTTGAAGAAATTGGTACAGTTGACCTGGGAGGAAATATTGACCACGACCAAATATTATAGGCCTATCACATTTATCCCTTCCGATGATTTCAAAGACTTTATCATTTAGGACAATCTTGAAAATTTCTGAATAATCATATGTGTCTAAGCCGCTTTCTTTTCTCCATTTTATGTATTCATCAAGCATTTTTTGAGAGTTTGGAATATTAAAACTAGAAATTTAGTCAAAGATAATATTTTTTTAGAGAGTTAATTATTTCCTCACTCTCTTGCCATTAAAAAGCGAATTAAGCAATTATCATCAAGATAGTCTATTCGATAATTTGAATAGAGTTGTTTAAACTCCAGAAAAACCTTTATAAAATTAATTTATAATCATAACTTATATAAAACTACTTTAAATTCCTTTTCTTTTAGATTGATTTTGCGGTCCAATTCTTTTTCACTCTTTGTCATGAGAAATCGTTTTTTATTATGAGCATTAAGACATTTCAATAAAATTTGGTTTTCTTTTGGATCTTCAATGACTTTTTCATGTTTTTGGGAAAATGAATTTCTAAATTCATTTAAATTCAAATTGGTTTTTTTCTCTTCTTCCTCTTCCTCTTTGAATATTTCGATAGATTTAATTTTTTCAAATTTATTTTTAAGCGTGATTTTATCAATTATTTCGTCTTCTTTTTCCAACATTTCTTTTAAAGCTTCGCTTTGATAAAATACGGAATCCAAACCTTGTAAATTTTATGGTTATACTCTTTTTCTAATTTTTATTATTCGCCTACTTTTGAATCTATCATTTGGAGAAGGAGATTCGTCTTCATTTTTATTTTCGATCTAGAAGTAAAAATATTAATTATTTAATTCGAAAAATAAGTTACTTCATAAAAATTTGATTCTATATTGACGAAGATTTCCAAATATGAGATGAGGATTTTATATAAAAGCAACCTTTCTACCACATTTTTCTGAACTCTTAAATATATTTTCAGAAATGCCTTCTCATGAAATTTTTTAATTTCAACAACATGCTTTTTTTTTTAAGAAAATTCATGAAACAAATTAAAAAAAAACCATGGTTAAATTGAATGGAATTTTGATGAAACTGAAGGGGAAAAAGGAAAAAGATTTTGCTTTTACAAAGGATTTTCCCGAAGATTTTCGAAAAACTGTCAATCTGTTTTTCTTTCTGATACTTTGGCTTTTTAAAAATTTAATTGACCTTCAGAGAAAAATGAAACATTTACACAATATAATCATCTTTCCATAAAATTTCAACTCCCAAAACTCGAAACAAATAGGATGCAATATACAGATTTTGTGTTTTTTTGTCAATATTCTCCAAATGCTTATTCCATAATTTATGATTCAAATCACACTATTTTATAACTTATTAAATCTATTTTCTTTTTTTGCAAAACCTGAAATAATTTAAAAATCTCATCAAACGGTCTATCCAGCAATATTTCCCCTAAATATATCTCACTTTCATTGGTTTCCGTATGAAAAATTTTCATCTTATCCATTTGTTTGATTAATCGGAATTCTAGCTAAGCTTTAATTAAGTTGAGATCTCCTATGAAAATTACATTTCTTCCATTTTTAATTAGATTCGCGTAATCATTATAAAGCTCATATAATCCACTTCTTTGAAGATCTGAGTAAAAATCAAAGATGAAATCATTTCTCTTCACTTCTGGATCATTCTGAGTTTCTCGACTTTTGAAATTCAAGAACCAATTTTCTTCATCTAAATTGTTTCCATTTTGGATATTTTCATTTACTAGCTCCTCAATTTTAACAGTTTCCTATAAGAAGAATGTTGAAATCTATTTATCAAAAATGATAAAATAAAACAATGGCAATTTTTAAGGAAGAGACCCATTCTTTTGCTTCAATGAGAGTCAAGGCTCCCTTTATTCACATTTTTAGTTATTTTTAATAGTTTTTTGTTACGAAATAATGAAAATCAGAATTTCCGTTTAAAGAAGTCAAAGTAAAGCAGAAAAGATCTTCTTTTTGGAAAATTGCATCCACTGCATAATTTAATAGATTGATTACTTTGATGGAAATGTCAAACTATAAATAAAGGAGAAAGTCATTTAGAAAAAATAACAAGCAAACTGATTTTTCAGCTTTAAAAGATAACAAGTTCGTCCTTTCTAAAATAAAATATCTCGTGATCCATTGATCAGATTTTGGATTAATCTTTTTTTTTCTAGAAAGGTGAACGAATATTTATTTTCCTAATTTTTGTATATCAAATTACAAATATCCTGTTTTGGAAGGCTGAGTTTGTAAAAAAGAAGAGGCAATTTTTTCGATTTCCATTTTTTCTTAGATTGCGATTACAAAATTAGCTTTTTAATTAAGATCGAGTCAAATTTTAACTAAAATTTTTGAGATTTTGTTTTTCTTATAGGAAAAATTAAAAAAAATTTCCAAAAAATTTGGGATTTTACAATCATTTTATTTAATTTTTTTTTTATTTTATTTTATAAAATTAAAATCATAAAAAATTTTTTATTGAATTTTTTCGAAACATTGTTTTTTGTTTTTTCTTTCATTTAATTGAGCTAAAAAAATTAATGAAAACAAAACAAAAAAAATTAAAATTTCATGAATTAATAAAAAGAAAAGAAATTATTATGCTTAATACTCGATTTTATAGAATGTGTGAAGTAGAGGTTTTTCTTGGAAAGGAGGAAATTGTTTGTTCCGTCGATGGAATTTGGAAAATGAAATGCTAAAAAAATAGTTATTAGAAAATACCATATTTTCGTCCCTAATAGGTTGTAGCGATTTTTGGTAGCATGCCACCTAAGCTATCAAATCAATATAATTTTTGATTTTAGGACATTAAAACACAATAAAACCTAAAATTTTGGCAATAAAACCTAAAATTTTGGCCCTTTTGATTAATGCTTTAAAGCTGTTTTTTTGAATTTACAAGTCAAATTAAAAAAAAAATTTTTAGATACACCATAAAAAATGGGAAATCAATGCTCATCAGCCCACAAGGGCCAGAAACCGATCATTGAAGAAAAAATGCAAGACTATGTATAAAATAAAAAATATGTTTTTTAATCTTTTGAATAGAGTTGGCTTAACAGAGAAAGTGAAGAAAAACAGTTAGAGCAAATAATCAAGATGTTCCAAGCCTCAATTTGATAATGGGTCCCAGCAACTGTGGAAAATCTTCCTTGCTTAATAAAACTTTTCAACGACTCCACAAGGACAAGGCGATTTATACACTCGTTGGGATTTCAAGTAAATTAAATTGATAATCTTTAAAATTGTGATATTATTTCTTAGAGGTGAAGGGTTTTCAGACTTCACAGGGCTGTGTGGAATTATTAGTAATGATTTTCTCATTTGCACTCGAAAGATTCTCACATCAGAAAAGAGCGAGAGTTGGGCAAACAAAATAGCATTTTCAGGAGGAATTAGTGCTTATGGCATGAACTTGGGCATTAACTTGGAAGGAAAAAAAAAAACTGAAAAGAAAAAAAAGCAAAAAAACATTGACCAAAAAGAATTCCTAACCTGACTTATGCTGATTTTAATAATTGTTTGAAAGGTTTTCAAAAGGATTTAAAAACAATCTCAGAAAATCAGAACATCAAAATCGTTTTATTGATAAATGACACTCAAGTAATGTTTTTTTCTTTTTATTTTTTTATTGTATTATTTAAGGATGTTAGAGCAATGATCAAAAAAGCCTTACACCTATTGTTTACATGTTTAGTTGCTCTAACTAAAATGGATCAAACTGCTTATGCGTTTTTGGTTTCTTCAGAAGAATTTTTTTATAGTTGGCTGATGAAGCAAGAAAATTTTATCGAAAAGATTTACACAATTGGTAATTTATCAAAAACCTCTGCTAGCACATACTTCACCAAAATTGTGGGTGTGAACCAATTGAATTTAGCAATAAGTTTTGATAATTTATTTAAAATAACAGGTTCTTTTACTTATTGAATATTTTCAAGCTTTCAAGAATATGAATGACCCACCAACTGGCATTAATCTTGTACTGAAAGCAATAATCAGCCAAGGTTGTTATCTTGAACAGGAAATTGTAAATAAATATGGCAGTCTTTTCTTTCTAAAATTATTAGATGATCATCAAAAAACTATTTTTCATTATCAAAAAGAAAGACCATTGGTTCCAGATGATTTAGATGATTTAGGTGAACTTGGTATTCAAGTTTTTCGGTGCAAAAATAGGTGCTATCTTTTTGATTGATATGGGGTATTATTACATTTTGCTAAATTATTTTTAGGACTGGAATCATGGATATTCTATTACAGGAAAAAGGAGTGAAAAAAAAATAAGAATATAAGAAGAAAAAAAAAATTTGAAAGAATTATAAACTTTTTTTTTGAAGACAGGGAAAAAAATAAAAAATTAAATTTTTCTAAATGTAAAAACACAAAATCTTTTTTTTTTATGTTGTTTTTAAAAAGACCCAGAAGAAAATTAATTACGTCTTAAATTTCAAACTAAAAAAGCTTCATATTTCTAATTTTAAG
>Ga0302186_10003588_pt1 | contig 11297 bp, 19 predicted proteins | sample II_Bog_E1_2_FD_198782 | JGI IMG/M metagenome (GOLD analysis project Ga0302186, IMG submission 198782) | Peat permafrost microbial communities from Stordalen Mire near Abisko, Sweden - II_Bog_E1_1 | ecosystem: Environmental > Terrestrial > Soil > Wetlands > Peat | place: Sweden: Abisko...
TTTCATATTAAAAATATTCATTTTAATCGAAGTTTTTTTTAATAAGAACCCTCTTGATCATTGTTTTCATCTAAATCATTAACAAAAGCAATTTCATGAGGGGTTTTGGCTTTCTTTATGGTGATTGGTGCAGGAGTCTTGAGTTTGGTATCATTTTGGAATTTTATCTTGGAAATCTTTGATAATAAATTGATATCACTTTGATCTTCGGTTTGAAGATGTTCTAAATTCGTTAATCTTTTATGTTTTGCTTCCTGAAAACAAAACCAATTTTAGAGTGAAAAGAAAAGAAAGAGAACCAAATCAGTGACCAACGGCTTGTTTTTAGGCACTTGCGAATAACTGAAATCGTTGAATTTCGTGATCTTGTTTTTGAGTTCGATTTCTTCATCGAAATTAAACACTGTGCTTGAGAAATTCTCATGACTGATCCTCATAATATCACACATCATCAATAAATAGATCAAGTCTTTTGCATTATCTAAAAATCAGAGAAAATCATTCATAATTTAAAAATAATTAAGTTCTTAACCTTTTTCAAAAATCATTAGGCATCTTTTCAAAAACTGGTATTCTTTCCCAAGTTTGCCTTTTTTCAATTCTTGGGTAATGCTTATCCTCGACTTGTAACTTTCGACCTTGTGTAGAAACTCACGTAAGTTCGTCGTGGATAATTTCTCACTGGCTTTCATTATGAAATTCTGAAGGTGAAGGGCTGCCCTTGCGGGATCTTTTTCTGGGATGAAATGATAGAGTTCTTTATCTTTTGCATCAGTAATATCCATATCCCATTCATTTTTATTCTCATCCAAATTCACACCCTCCTCATCGGAAATATCATAAGTTGATATGATATCGTTGAGGTCGTTTTCACTTTCCTCGTATTTTTTGGGGAGCTTTAATTTCGAAGCTGCTGTTTTTGCAAATGAAAAAGTTGATTTATGAGAAAGCAAGGCCAAATTTAAATGGAGCTGACTTTTCCTATGGGGGAAATAACCTGCTCTTAGGAGACGTATAGTTAATATTCTGGATGAGGTCAAATTTCGGAACATCTCAGAGTGGACTTGAAGCTTTGTTCTGAAGAAATATTAAAAGATTTAATTTTGTAAATATATATTTCCCTAAAAAAAGAACTTTCGATCAGCATATTTAATTTTTAAATAAAGGTCGGAAAATATTGTTAAAATAAGAAATTTTAATGTCTTCGTCAAATCGTCAAATTTTTATATTTATACAAATTTTTCATTTTTTCAATTTTTTCACTTTTTTCTTAAGATTTTTTATTATATTTCTGATAAAACATAATATATTCTTAAACCAAATTTTTTATGAAGGTCTAAATTTTGAATGCCGTTATGAATTTATAGACATTTTAAGAATATTTGGACATTTTTATCAAATATATAGTTAAAAAATTAATTCTTTAACATTTGTTTTTATTTTTTATTTTTTATTTGTTATAAAAAAAAATATGAATTTAGAGTCCCAGTTCCTTCCAAATTTTTTTCCTTTCTATATATAATTTATCAACTCGTGTCTTATGCATAGCTCGGACTTCTTTTTTCGATAAATGTTTATCATGATATTTTATATCATCCACATGTTGATAGAGATCGAATTTGAGATCCAGCAGATTCTGCATTTTTTTCTCAAATGGCACTGGTTCAAAGACTCCCCTTCCCAAAAATTTATCGATTTTTTCTTTCAAAATTACCAATGTTGAGGTTGAAATCTCGAGGAAAACAAAAAATGAACCGCTTATAACATCATTTATTTAAAAATCTTCAAAAAAAATTTTACAAAACAAAGACATATAGAGAGAAGTCCATCCTAATAATGATTTGAACCTTCTATAATTAGAAAATAAAATTCCTAAGGCGTTTCAGAAAAAATATATCAAAATTTCAAATAAAAGACCGTAATAAACATCGGAAATACATAGGTGAGTGAAGAGACCCAATCCAACACTAGCAAAAAAACCTTGCTCTAAATATGTGTAGCCCAATGTGGAAGCTGTTGAGGATGAAGCCATTCTAAATACAGAGAAAAAAAAATTTAGATTATATATTTTCAAAAAAACATGGGAATTTCATCATGGTATTTGTAATTTTTTAGGGAGTTTTCTCGATTTTCCAAGAAATGTTCAAGTTCTTCTTCATTTTCAGGAGGGATGTAATAAGATTTAGGTTTGTAACTCTCCAGATCTTCAAGTCTATATCCGTATTTATCATATTTTATATTTCTTTGATTGGGAGAATCCATTTTTTTTAATTAAATTTTAATTTAAAGTTCTTTTTTTATGAAGCTGTATTTTTTAAATTCCTTAAATTCTTATTTTTTAAAATTTTTTCTGCAATCTTCCTTCCAGTTTTTTCCTATAAGCAATTTTGACTTTTCTTTTGATTAAAATTTTTCAAATCAAAATTTTTTTATTTATAACACTAATTATTTTTTTCATTTTAAAAAAATTACATATTTTTAATTCGATTTTTTTACATATTTTTGAGAGATTTTCCTTATACTTTGAACTAATTTACAAAATACATTTCAGCACTAAATTTAAAAATTAAAAAAAATGAATGTTTTCAATCCAAATTTAACCGTAAAAGAAAAACAGATCCCATCAATATCTGTCACTTCCTTTCTTCAAAAAGCCAAAAATTTGACTAAGATGCAGCCCCAACATCGAAACCTCGGTTACCATCAGAAATCCAAATCCTATCACATCGATCCATTCTCAAAAAACTATTTAGAAGACAAAAATCTTGGCAATTTTGGTTCTTCAGAAGAAAACCTAAAAAATGAAAAATCATCCTCATCAAACCTTAATAACAATGATTATTTGGAAAAAATCGAGGAAAATCCAGATAACGCTTCGATGATAATAAGTCCCCAAATTCAAGGAAACAATCCGTTGGATCATGAGGAATTTGAGAAATTTAATATGTCGGATGAAAAATTCATAAGGTTTTTGGACAGATATTTGAATTATTTGGATAAAAATGAAGAGCTGAAATATGAGAAAGAAGAATCGATATACAATTCAAATAACGAAACCGATGGTTCGAATCTGATCAAGAAGATTTTGGTGAAATATAAGAAAAAATGTGCGGAATTTCAAGCTGTTCAAAATAATTTTTGGAGACAACTTCAAGATTTTAAGGATGTTGAGAAACATCTGCAAAAAGTAAAAAATAAAATTTCTATTTTTGTTTTAAATACAAGCCGTCATCATAGAAATTGTTTGAAAAAGATCAACAGATTATAAGTTTGAATCAAGAACTCAAGCTATCGTTCAAAAAATATAAAATTTCGCAATCACTTTTGGTCAAAGAAAAAATCGAGAATGAAAAAAAACAAATCACCTTGAAAAAACTCGTGAAAGGGTTAATAAAAATATTTGTATTCATCTGTTTTAAATTTGATTTTTTTAAGAATAAATAACGAGGGTAAGTCCAAATCTTTTCATGCGATTGACAAATGTCCTTCCGAACAAAAGAAAAACAGAAGCATCGTGAAGTAAAAAAGCAAAATTATCTTTTTAAATATCTAAAGAGATCAAGAGTTAGTCAAAGAGGAAGCTAATGATGATCGTGATAGCAATTCTTCTCTAATTGAAAACACGCTCAAGAAAAATCAAATACTGACTTCTAATAAGGTCTTTATATTAAAATGTCATAATTTTCAACAAATTTTGTGAATTTTTTAAGAAAATTGAAGACAAAAGAGATGCTTCAGTAGGCACAAATAATGAAAATGCAGGCCCTTTTTATGTGAAAAAATTAAAAGTTGTTTATAAAATTTTGCATTAATAAATTAAGACACCACCAAGAAATTCGAATTTCATTGTCGCTCTCAATGCCTTCAAGAAAAGTGTGGAGAAAATAAAGAAAAACCATTTTTTGATGGAAAAAATCAATTGGAACAAAAACACCGACTATTTGATTTATTTGAACAAATCAAAGACTGCGAACCATGAAAGGAAAAAGTCTTTGGATGTTTTATGAGATTTGAAAATTGTTTTTTCTTTGTGTATTTTTTTCCAAACCAATTAAGAATATTATTAAATGAATAAATTGATAAATTAACCATATTAATGAAATATTTTGTTTTATTTTAATTTTTATCAGTTTTTCTCGAAAACTTCACTTTTGAAAACTTGATTGGCTCTATTATTTCTCCTTTCTTGTTCTTAATCTAAAAAAAAAACAATAAGTCTTTAGAAATTTTCCATGATTAAAAAATTACATCAGGTTTAATAAGATTTTGATGTGTAGTCATTGTATTCCATTCTGAGCCTGAATAAAATAAAATTACCCAAATAATTAATTAAATTAAGTACCTAGAGGCATGTTATTCAGAAAGTTAAATTGTTCCTTGGATTTGAAAGGGACTGGAAGTTCAGAAACGAGGTATTTTGATATCTTTAGAAATAAGAAAATTTATCAATACTTCGATTTTTTTTCATTGTACATTTTTGTTCCTTTTTTCATTGATAATGACACTATTCAAATTGCCATCTCTTCTAGTTTTTTTGATTCTCTCCTAGAAAATATTATATTCAAGTTATGAAATACAAATAAAAAATTATTTTACAATTTCCAATTTTTTCCTTTTTAATTTTTCTTCGGGTGATGTTTTTTTTTGTTCGATTCCAAAACCTGCCCAAGAGCCCCATCCTTTTAATTTATCTTCCTTTGTGTCTTCCTTGATTTCCATATCATCAATTTTTTCTTGATAAAAATCTCCTTCATTCTAAAAATCAATAAGTTAATTTAATAATCCATAAAAAATCAACCTTATTATCAGCTGTATGATTGAAAGTGATATTTTGATATATATTTTGCAAATCTTCTTCTGCAGCGTTTTCTAGGTTATTTATTTGAGACTCAACATTTATTTTTTTATTGTATTTCGTCTTGAGTTTTCCTAAATTGATGCCTTGTGTCAAGTCTTCATTCTGATTAAATTTAATTAATAATTTTCTTGTTTTTTGAATTTACTAAATTTATTTTCTCTTCAATAATTTCTGATGTTTTCACATTTTCCTTCATTCATTCATTTTATTAATAAAAATATTTTCCATATTATATATAATACTTGAGCATCGTTTTTATTTATAAATTTGTTTAAAACTTTAGCAGCTGACATCTCCTTAGAAAGATCATATCCCTTCTCTTTTTCATTTTTTTCATCATTTGCTTTGATAAACTTTTTTCTCCCTTCAAAATTTTCCTCATTTTCTTCAGTTTTGTTTTTGGGTTCTTTTTTTTTATTGTTCTCTTGGTCTTCTTCTTCCATTTCGCTATCATTTTTATCTTCTTTTTCTTTTTCATCTGAACTTACACTAATTTCACTTTTTTTTAATCAAAAATAAAGTTAAATCATGTTAAAAATTATATTTACTCAAAATTTTTTGACTCCTTTAATCGTTTCAAAAGTTTCGCAGCTTCGTTTTTAATTGCACCTTCCCTCTTTTCTACAAATTTATCTAAAAACTTTAATCCTTTTGCTTTTTTCTCATTTTCTTCTTCGTTTCCTTCTTTTAAAAACTCTTTTTCAAGCTCTTGGACCATTTTGTCCTTAAACTATTTTGCAAATATTTAGAAAAACAAAAATCGTCATAATAATCGACATCTTGTTCATTTTCTTCTTCAGAATAACCATTTTCTACTTCAGGGTCCTCATGAATTTTTTTCAACAATTCAGCCCGGATTTGATTTGCCTCATTTATTGAGTCTCTAAAAAATTAAAATATTGTTCTGAGAAAAAAAATATCTACTTACTTAATGTCTTTTTTGTTGTTTCCACCATAACGAATCAAATTTTTCACATATTTTGATTTCATTTTATGTCTTAATGACAACCTTTCCTATTATTATGTAAAATTGCTTTATTTATTTTAAAATAAAAACTTCTGCTCTTTGAGCGGTCATTCTTTCAATTTCATTGGCTTGAAAGGACGGATCCAAATTCTGATTGTTTAATTTTTGTTGTCTTAGTTTCTTTTTTATTTTTTTTTGAGTGAATATCAAATTTATTAAGAAGGGAACCTTATTTTTCAGTTTATGATAAAGCTTGCTTTTTATTTTTGACAATCTTTTTTGTTTCAACTCTTGATAAAACATTAGATTTTTATGCTTCATGATTTCTGAAACATTTAACTGTGAATTTCCCTCTTTCATTTTCTCCTCCTGCTTTTTAAACATCCCCTCATTTTCCACGTTTAGTTCCTTTACTTTATTTTCAATTTTAGTGGTAAATTCATTATTTGAAAGTGGTTTCAATTCAATTGAATTTCTAAATTTTTTTTATTTTATTGAAAAGAATGAGTTTTACATTCTCTTCGAATTAGTTTTTGTATTTTGTGTTAAGTCAAGATGTTCAGTCTCCCTATTTTTTTTAATAATTGGCTGCCATTTCTTCATGTCTTTCACAATCATATTATAATTTGCTTTTCTTTCAGCTTGATCTTGAAGTCGAGTTGAAGCAGCCTCTTGTATTTTATGCTAAATGTTCATAATTTATCATTTATTAAAAACTATAAAAGGGGTACCCCCTTTGAATGGAGATCCGAATATTGTTGCTTGATTTTGGAAATTTTGAAATTTTTTTGCTCAAGATTTGTCAACAAATCAGATAATTTCAGTCCATTATCTTCATTGGAAAAGGTTTCTTCAGGGGATTTCAAGACAGAGTCTAAAGGGTCATTTTTGATATCTAGATCTATGTCGATTTTTTTCAATAAATTTGTGTAGTTGTCATCCTTATTCCCTTTTATTTTCTTTTTGGGGTTTTTTCCTTTAAGTTTATCCATTTAGATATTATTTTATCTTTTTTGTTTTTTGCAATTTTTGCTAAATAAATAATAATTCATAGATAAAATTTGTATAAACTAATAATTTTATCTATAAATGGAATTTTGTCTTTCTACTGAGTTGTGTTCTTACCAAAAAGTTATTCAAAATAAAAATTTCTTGCTTCTTTTTTTCATTTAAAAAAAAAAACAATTTTTAAAAAACGGAAGGCAGCTTTTAGATAATAATATTATTTAAATTTTTTTGTTTTACTACTCAGAAACAAATGATTAATTTTTTAGTCTGCACTAGTTTGAAAAAAATGTATTACTACCTAAATTCATCTGTACTAATTAAATTTTTCATAATGCATAGCTTCTCCCTTTAATCATTTATTGCGTATCATAATCATATGGTATCACCAAAATTAAAGTTTTATGGGCAAAAATACAGCAAGAGCAATTGTAAAATTTTTATTACGCATCAAAACCTATAACATTAAAAAAATGATCCTATTATCTATGACAGTTCAATATAATAATATGTTTTACGATTATGAAGTCAATCGGGCTTTAAAACCCAATTCAATTTTTTCTTTTTGAACAAAGCATTAAAAGGCCTACCAATTAACTAATGGATCTGTATTCAAATATTAAAATTGTTGTAGTCGGGGAGTGTTTATCAGGAAAGACCTCCCTCATTAATAGATATATGCATGACACCTTCCAAATAATGAGGTAAAAATTTCCTAAATGAGACTTCCTTTTATCATTTTATAAAAGGTTTTTGGAGTGGATTTCAAGATGGTAAAATATAATTTTGGGTTCCGTGATTATATCGTCCAAATCTGGGACACAGCTGGACTTGAAAAATATAAATCCATTACAAAAAGCTATTTTCATTCAGCAGCATGCATTATCGTAGCTTTAGACTCGAACGATGAGTATTCCCTCGCCAAATTGGATAAATGGATTTTGAGCATACAAGATTGTTTGTCTGAGGACTCCTTTTGCAAAATAATTGTCGCAGTAACAAAAACTGATCTCGAGGCAAAAATGGACATGGAATTTTTAAAAATTGTGGCTGAAAGATATGATTTCAAATACTTTGAGGTGAGCTCGAAGACTGGAGAGAAAGTCAATGAAATGTTTGAATATGCGATTCATGGAAGTTTGGTGGCAAGGAATAAAATCTACTTGTCAAAGAAGGCTGAATTGTTTAAAAGCAATAATGACTCTTATCTTAATAACTCTCCAACTGAAGGAAACAGTTTAGCGAGCAATTGTGATCTGTTAATGAGTTTTTCATTGAATTCTCTTCCAAAATCTGATTGTAACAAGGAGAAAAAGTGTTTATGTTAGTCATAATAAATTTGTATTTTATCTGTTGATAAATATAATATATTAGCTTTCAGAAATATAACATTATATATTCTTATTGTCTGTTGATTAATTAATTATTTTTTTACAAAAGGTTTTGAATTAGCAAATTTTATTTTTATTTCTCAAAAAATTTTTTCAAAACAACTCAGTTTTGAAAAAAAAATATTCCATTTTTCTAAATATCAAATATATATTAAAAAAATATATTATTTATGTTGGTTTTCCTAAACAACACCTTTATCAGATAATTCCACTTTCACTCTCATAAAATAAGTGTCATCAGGGTACCCAAAATGTGAGCTCCCTCCAAATAAACTTGTTTTATGATGAATTCCATTCCAAACAATCACATTCTTTGCTCCTGTTGTTACTGAATCTCCAACGATAAAAATCAATCTTCTATCAAATGCCTTCCTTAACAATCCCAATACTTCATTGCCTTCTTTATTGTTGGGCAAATATGCTGTTCTATGGGTTGAAGGATAAGAAACTCCATTTTTTTTGCCAGCATACATAATATAATTTATTGTGATAGTGCCACAGTTTTCATATCCGTTGCAATGAATAGAATTATGAACCGAAATATCCATTTTTCCATCAGGACCATCACCTTCATTTATTTTTAAGAAAAATTATTAGACGAATAATGAAATTAAGACAGTTTTTTACCAGTCATTGTTCCATAGATAAAGGAACAAACTGGACATTTGATATATTGTTTATCTTTACAATATGGCGCCAAACACTCCAGATGGAAATAATGGCCCTCGCAATTTGAAAGTTTGATGGCATCGGTTTGATTTGTTTTGAAAAGATTGTCCAAAACACCAGCTATGTTCAAGGAATCAATGTTATCGTAAAGGTCACATAAACAGATGGAACATTTGTCTTTTTCAATGTCAGCAAATGAGTTAGATTTGCCTTTTTGCTTCTGATTTTCCTCGCTGAACCTTATTAAGGAAACAAGGTAAAATTCGAACTTGGTAAAAAAATCATATGATATATTCGCGACCAGCTTGGGTCCACTTTCTTTTTTTTGGGAGTATAAATTCGAAATTTTGTATGATTCATGGTTTTCAAACAAATCAAAGTACAAAACAAAAAAGTCAGGTACATGATCTAAAGTTTCATCTATATTGAGGGTATATTTTTTCTTATTGATAGTAAAAACGTAGCTTTCTTTCTTTTCCTCAATTCGAAAAACAAACTCTTGTTCGATTTCCATAGAAATTTATTTTGAATTCTTTTTTTTTTTATATTTTCCTTAACTCCGATAATTTGGATAAATAATATTAAATTTATTTCTATTCTATAAACGCAAATTAGTTCTTAAAATGTGTGGATTGTTTTCTTAAAAAAACAATGAAAAAATATTAATAAAAAAGATCATTTTGTCTTAAAATTATAATGAAATCGTTCTTTTGCATTTCTTCTATTTTGCTTTGCTTTTCATGCAATTTTCTGCTTAAGTGGCGGAACTGCCACCCCCCTCGTTATTATGACAACACCGGGTGTGGAGAGGGGTCATCTCGCATTTAAGCGTGTAAAATGGCTTTATTCAAGTCAAAGAAAAAATAATTTATGTTTTATAGGACTTATACAAGAAAAAAACATTGTTATTTGAAAGTGTTAATTTGTTCTGTTCACACGTGTGAGAAATTTGTTAAGATAAAACAAAATCTTATAGATATTTTAATGAATTCCTTTTAATTTGTTCTTTTCACGCGTGTGAGAAATTTGTTAAGAAAATAAAATCTTATAGGTATTTTAATGAATTCCTATTTTCGGAATTCATTATAGTTCTTTAAATCAAGCTCATCAAATAAAACATGAAAAATTTACCTTCTAATTTCTATGAATTTTATAAGGATAAGAAGACCAAGAATTTACTCCATCTTAGAGAAGACATCAATGAAGATGAAAAAGAGTGGTTAAAAGATGAAGGTCTTGATATTCCTTTATTTATTTTTAAGTTTTTTTTATTTAGAAAGGTGGAGAATCATTTTGAAAGCGTCAGTAGATTCAGTCGAGACTTTCAAGGCAACTCTCAATGAATTTGAAATTTTTTTTCAATCAGATGCACAGAATTTTTTTGCCCAAAGTCTAATCAAAGAAATTCACCAAGAAGCCTTGGAAAAAAAAAAAAAATCAATCGAGTCAAATATAAGGAAATGTCTTAATTTCCTTGTGTTCCTTTGTAAGTCTTCCAAATTTCCGTAATTTAATTTGGAAAATAGCGGTAATTGCATCATTTATCATCTTTTTCATCGGGATCTCTGAAAAAAATTGGACCGCAACAACAATCGGAGGCATTTTCTTTATTATTATTGGCTTCTCCTCTATGATTTATTGGATATGTAAGGAGATAGTGAACGATGATCTCCAGTATTTTTCACAGAAATGACTGAATTACAACATTAATAGAAATTTATTTAGATTTCCAAATCAAATGAGAAATATCAAAGTGTGCTTTCTTCTCCTATGTAATTTTTCTGAATTTGAGTCGTTTACTTTAAATTAAAACAAGGGGCGCTTGTATCAATTGTCCTCTTGATCATTGGTCTCTCTATTGAAAACTGGGTGACAACTATTCGTGGAGGTTGTTTTTTGATTCTGATTGGCTGTCTTGTTAGCATTAATTGGGTTTATGAACAGGTTTTACAAATCGAAACCCAGTCTCAAAAAATACAATTGTTCACAATCAAATTCTGTTGCTTATTTGGTTTTTGTATTTTTTCTTTTTAATTAGATTTGATGATGGTTTAAATTAGGGAAAATAGTATCTCTAATTATCTTGATTATCGGTTGCTCAGTGAGAAATTGGGTCACGACAAAGATTGGTGTTATTTCCTTAAGTTGTAGTTTATTCTACACCATAGTTTATTTGATATTCATATTGATTCTCGATGAGAAAAGGAAGCAAAAATATTCAAAGAAAGAGAACAAGGAAGAAACCAAATCATATTAAAAGGGAATTTGATAAAAAATTAATTGAGAAAAAGAATTCATTTAATTTAAAAAGAATTATGAAAGAATTAATTTTTTTTTAAGTAAAACCTTTTTTTTTTTTTAAATGGGGCGAAATTAAATTAAATTAAATTAAATTAAATTATATATT
>Ga0302186_10003590_pt1 | contig 11296 bp, 8 predicted proteins | sample II_Bog_E1_2_FD_198782 | JGI IMG/M metagenome (GOLD analysis project Ga0302186, IMG submission 198782) | Peat permafrost microbial communities from Stordalen Mire near Abisko, Sweden - II_Bog_E1_1 | ecosystem: Environmental > Terrestrial > Soil > Wetlands > Peat | place: Sweden: Abisko, Stordalen...
CCAACCCCAACCCCAACCCCAACCCCAACCCCGTCATTTTATTTTCAAATTTAGAGTTAATGTTTATAATTTTGCTGCTAATATCTTTGAATCTTCTAAAGTTCAAATCAATTAATCTCATGCAATATAATTTGTAGCACACTTGATTAATTCATTGTTTTCAGATTTAAATAATAAAGATCAAGCCCATCCAAATGTCTGCCCTCTTTAATAATAAATAATTGCATATTGGTCAACTCCATCAGAATTTTTATAATATTAGTGAAGTTGCCATCTTGTTTGGTAATTTGAGCTAATAATGACAATTAGTCTTAAAAAATTAAATTTAACTCTATAAAAATCAGCTTACCCTTCACATACGAAACAGGCGATAAAATTGCTCTTCAGTACCTATACCAGGTTTGATTTTTTTGTTGAAAGTCACAGAATTATCAAACTGCGGTTCTCTACTTTCAATCATTCTAAAATGTTAATCAAATGAAAGATCTGTTTGGTTATTCGGCTTTTACTATTTCGGCAGCATGGCTTGTTCTTTGTTTGATTTTGATAGTGGTGTTGGCTGTATTTGTTCTAACAATTGTTTGGGCATAGTTTTCATCATGATTGATTCGTATAGCATATTTAATTTGTACATTTTGATTTGTTAGTTGTTAATGTCTTCGTGAATTTTATCTAGATTGCTTTCTGAGCATTGGGTTGATTCGTCTTACATTTCTTAATTCGATGAAGCAAGCTATCTACTATAAGTACAAAATATATTAAAGCTTGATAATAGGTATGATCACAGAATTATTTTTAATTTGATTTGTACAATACCCCAAATAGGACATTAAACATCTATAAAAAAAATTAGGATAAATTACAAAATAGTAATAATATATTAATTAACAACAGATAACGCCTCTTCATTTTAATTAGTTTTTCAAGATAAAAATAAGATAGGTTCTTTGTAAATACAATAACTCATTCTCGAAAAACAATAAGCCAATTATTCGTTTTTCCAGCAATAAAGAGATTTGCTTTAGTTAATCTTTTGTATTCGAATCAAATTTCTCCCTAATACTGTAGTTGTAAAATAATTTGAATAAGTCAGGCTTAACTTGATTATATATTAATTTTATAATATTCGATTGACTTATTCTTCTCAATTCATGGAAGAAATTGGATTACCAACAATAAATGATATGTACAACTGCACTCGCTAAAATCACGATTACAATGCTATCCGCAAGTACGAAGGACCTCATAAAAATTTCGCCGTCAGCTGTAAACCCACCAAAAGATCACACTATCTTGATGAAACTATTCGACTTTAGTGTTCTCCGGGGCCAGCCAGTATTCATCAATTCATACAGATAAGGCTAATCACCAGGAAGAGTGGACTCAAAAGACACCCTTTCAATGTAAAAGAGCTGAGAAGGCAACCTTCTTAGATTAGATTGGTAAGCAAGAAAAAAAACTGAACTTTCCATCTCCCAATCACTATCAAGTCAGCATGCCATGGCCTAAAAAGAAAGACCAACTAAAGAACATCGCAGAAAAGATTAATTTTTCAGATAATTGCCAATATGAAAGTGACAAAACTCCAGGACCGGGAAATTATAACATCAGTACGCATCCAACTGCGGGAAAAAGTGATAAAAAATGGAGCCCTCACCAGCCTTTACAAGAAAGATAAATAATAGCAGCGGAGGTTGCAACTTACAAACCTTGCCCTTTGGAATATAATACTTTTTCCAGATACTAGCTTTTGAGGCAATCAAGCCACCCCAACTTTAAAAAATCACCATAAAAGAATGATAAAAAATCAAAATAAAATCATTTGCCAGGTCCAGGCACATATTCGACTGTGTGTTTCTGGTAAGGAAAAGCGGCTCCTAAAAAGAACTAAAGCAACTACTTCAAATTTATTTCGAAAGCTCCATCGTCTGGAGTCTACAATAGTTGAATACCTGATCAATAAATATACTTTTGCAATCATACTCATTCATAGTTAAATTTCTTATGAAGTTTAAATATCTTAAATTTGAGGCTATTTACAAAAAATAATTAAGTAATAATCATGTGTAATAAGCCTTGACGCCTTCCTTTCGCGTAGATTCAAAGAATAATTTTTTGTCGTCTTTTTTTCGACCCACACTAGAAGGACTGAAAATGGGATCCATATCTTTCATTTTATGATTTGGCGAGATGTTAGTCATTTCCCGGAAAATATTTTTTTGATCTTTTTCAACATCCATTTCATTAGTGAAGTAGGCGTGGTTGAGGGCTGCTTCTGCTGATATTCGTTTGAATGGATCTTTTTATAGCATTCTGGTGAGGAGATCCAATGTTTTATGGTTCAATTTACTATAAAGTTCTTTTGCAAAATTGAAGTCACAGGCCCTATTTTGATTCAGAATATCATTGTATTTTTTGCCCTCAAAGATAGAAGAACCAAACAGTAAGTGATGAAAGATAATGCCAGCTGAAAATACATCGCTGATTGGCTCACTTTTAGTGGACATGTCCCGAATATTTATTATTTCAGGAGCTACAAATCCAGGGGTTCCACATCGTACAAACAAATATTTCTCCTAGTCAGCATAGGTAGCGAGCCCGAAATCGCAGATTGCCAAATCATATGAGTTTTATTTGCGGAACATTATGTTTTCGGGTTTCAAATCACGATGAATGATTCTATTTTTAGATAGATGACTCAACCCTCTTAAAATGTTCTGAATTACTGCTCGGATTTAATCACTTTCAAGTTTTTTGGTACTTTTAAGGAAGTCATTGAGTTGAGCGCCTTCCAAATATTAGAGGATAACATAAATGGAGTTTTATGTTTCATATACTCCTTCTAGCTTCATGATGTTGGAATGATTAAGCCTCCTCATCACTTTGATTTCATTTTAAAGAGACTCCTTTCCTTTGTCACTGGCATATTGTTTTTATTTTGAGAAAGCTTTAACTGCCACCATTTTATGATCTCTTAATCTTTATGCAAGATATACGGTTGCAAATGCGCCTTTACCTATTTTTCTTTTTGCCTTGAAGAGTTTGTGGAAGTTCCTTTGATTTATCTTCTTTTCAAGTTCTAGTGCCCATGTCTCGATGATCGCAGGACTATTGGCAGTGAAGGTAAGCTGCTCAGTGCAATTATCTCTTTCCAGTTTTAAGGCGCAAGGTATGCCTAGGGGATCTTCGTTGGTCACTTGCTGATAAATAACTTCAAATTTGACATCAAAACTTAGCTTACAGAAATGTGTGGGTGTCCTGAGAGCGATATTCTCAAAGAGCACAACATAATTATCAGTGAGTGCCAACTGTATTTCTGTTTTGTTGACAAGGAAATTATTTCTGAGGCGTGACTTGTCTAGTTCCTGAATGAGTTGAAACATGCCGGGATGTATTTCCTCAAAGAGATGCATGGTTGATTGTATCATATGGAAGAAGTTTATTATGTATAAAATATTCTATAGAATATTCGATTTATTGGAAGAAAATATAATTTCATCAAGTCAGGCGCAATAATTTTATTAACGTTTAAAATTTTGATTTGTCAGGCCCTTTTATCGGTGAGGACAAGTGAGTTGTCTTGGATATGTGCCTAAACAATGAGAGTCGTTTGTATTTTGTCTAGATATTTGTAAAGTAAAATAAATAATTTTGCCAAAATCAATGCTTCCAGCGACTTTGATCATTTATTTTTTATTTTTGCACTTAAGAGATCGCCATTTTAATCAATTGATGTTGCTATCGGCTCGATAGCACATTACTCTTTCATCTCCGATAAGTCAGTAGCATTAAACAAATAGATGTTTGCCGATATCATTAATTAATTGTATTGTTGGCTGGCATATTGCTAAAATTATTCAAATAATATATGATTTTTCACTCTCATCATTTCTTTTCACTGGATCAATATCTTGTGGGGGAGATGATATTTATACTTAGGGAGACAATGATGCAGGAATCGTTTGTTCAGAACTGCGGTTCAATTAATGTCGTTTTATGGATGAATAGTATATCCTTTTTTAAGAGCTAGTATTGGAGGTCTCTTTCCCTTTTTCTTTTTTTTGCTAATTATTAATCTTCAAAGAAAAATTAAATCCGTTATTTGGAGAAATATTATCTGTGAGGCCAAAGGTTCCAGTTTAAAGATTTTAATTTTCTTGCTTGAATTATCTTTTGATTTATTGTATTTTTGGTGACTGTTTGATGTGGATAGATTATTGATTCGATTCAATATTTTGACGAACGTCTCTTAATCTATTTATCCAATTTGTACTCGGATTAGTTCATTGCAGTTGCCATTTTGGCTTGATGCTTAAGTTCCTTCTCCTTTTCTAAAAGTGAAGGCTGGTTGATCATAATAACATTTCTTAAGTTGGGAAACTGTTTTTTAAGAGGATTATTAATCTATCGGTTTGTTGTGGATAGCTTCCACCTTGTATTCAAATATTTAGACTCTACTTTCTTTAATTTTTCTTCTAACTACCATATAATTCTGCTCTTTTGCTACAGATTACCTTGAAGTTAACAGTTTTATATCCGATACGATTAAAGTAGTTCCTAGATTTTGCCCTGAATATCTTTGGGAGATTCACTAGCAATAGCAGTTTAGAGTCTTTTAAGTTCCTTTTCATACTCTTTCATCTTGCCTTCATACATATAAACGATCCGATAGACTTCAATGAGCTCAGCCTCAATAATTTACATTTTACTTATATTTCTTTCATTTGAGTTGAGTTGGTCTTCATCTCAAAAACTATTTTGTCCTTCTTTAAAATTTCCTTCTAGAGGCGCTCAATCTCTCTGCGACACATTACAATCTCTTTGGTTAAATGATCTTGGCTCATGGTAGTGCAAACCTTCTCGATTTTGTTAAAGAACTTCTGTGTAATCAAAGAAGTACTGTCTTTGTATCGTTGAGATTATCTGACTTAAGCGAATATTGAAAGCGACGGAAAGTTTGACTGGAGTGACGAGATTTGGATAGACTGTTATAGTACTCATTGCGGATTTAAAAATTAGAATTTTTCATTGATTAAATTATAAAAATAAAAATAACTAGTTTTTAAGGAGGTTCAATCCTGTAAATCAAAAGTAATATATAGAATATGGATAATTATACAATATCAAAAAGATATTCTTTTTGATATTCACAGTAAAATATTAGATGATTAGCTGCTTCATTCAATGCTAAATTACATTTAACAATTATTTTTACAGTCAATAAGAAGTAATTATAATAATTAATATTAATTCTCTTGATTTGAATGTCGCTCAAGAAGCACATAGCCTTTAAGATTAAATACGACAAAGCAGAGCGATTGTAAAAATTTGCCAAATTCACACAAGCTGGATGCATCCCTCTCATTATTTAGCCTTTCGCCAACTCATAGCTAACTGCTTTCGATAATTGTATGTTTTGTATCTCTAAGGATAAAACGATCAACTACCTTAAATCAACCCTCGAGCTCAAATTAGGAAAAAACGATTTGAAAGGTGGATTTTTTATGTTTACAGGCAGAAAACTTCTTCAAAAGAATTAAAGTGTCACTATCGGTGACTTATATGAGAAGAATAAGGATGAAGACGGATTTTTATACATTAACTACGATTCTTCTAATCCATTTTGATACTTTATTTGAATTATATTCTTTAGCCAATTGAAGGATACTATTGATAAATCTGTTTTTAAGTTGTATTAATATAAGTCAATAGATGCTTAGTAATGCAGATATAATTTAACGATGACTTAGCTTTTAAAAATTCGTAAAAATCGAAGCCTTAAAGAGATTAGGTATGACCACAGCAGGTACTTACTTCCCTCTAACAATTATCAGCCAGCCCCTCGAGATATAACTCATAAACATAGTACAAAATTCGTCCACTTATAGCCTCTTCCAAAAGTCAAAGATTCTTTCCATACCTTCAAAAAAGCTGAAATAAAACTAGACTACACCCAGCCTGTTAGCATTAAAAATGAGTATCAAAGCAAATAGGACTGTTTACTTTTGAATATAAAAGGAAGGAATGACGGGAGCAGACCTGTTAAAAATTGTAGTCTAGACAAATAGAATCGGCCTGCATCAATGAACTAATTAAAACATCCATCAATATCAAAGGCAAGACACACATTTTATAATACCTAAAAATTTGAAAGCATGAAAATATTTCAACCGATATTTTAACAAAAAATCTAACCTGCTTATCCCGAAGAAAAAGTTGCAGAAAAAGAAAATAGCAAACTTAAAATAGCTAAATCGCATAGCCGCACAAGGCTTCTCAGGCTCAACCAAAAAGATCAAAAAACAAAGACCGAAAGTGAAGTAAAAGGGGATCTTCATTCTTTTCATTTACAACAATTTTCTCAACAGAAAAATTTTCGTAAAAATATTATATAGCAAATATTTAATAAGGGAAAAGTGAAATAACCCGTAAAAACAGAAAATATAAAGATTGAGTTAGAAACATATTAAAAAACTCCATCTTTAGCCGAATCCACCATTATTTAACACTAAAGAGAGGAATCTCCATCAGTGACGAAAAAAATAGAAACAATCTTCCATGCTGATTGCAGTACAATCAAAGAGAGATAGGAATGCAACTCTTCCTTCATTAGTAAGAAAGCCTATTGCGAATTAGCAAAAAATTTATAAAACCCGAGTCCTTTCTAAATTGATAAAGCACAAGTATAAAAAAGGAAAAAAATAGATATCGATAAGTTTCGTAAAAAATTTCCTTAAAATTTTTTTAAATGATTTTTTTTCACATAAATTTTGCTATTAAGTGATAATTTTAATAATCAGATTAATTTTGTAATCAGCGATCTTCATCCATGATGGCTTCACTCATTTCATCTAATTTATTTTCAGCCACAGCAGAAAGTATACTTAAGAAACGAATCTTTTCTTTTAAATTGGTAATACTGGTAGAATAATTATCCACTTCTTTCACCATTTTTTGGTGCATGTTTGGAAATTCAAGTTCATTGATTTCATCATCCTATTCAAGTTATGGATTAAAACTATCCACTTGCTGAATTCTGTCCGATTAAATAGAAAATTGACTGTTGTTTACAGAAATTTAATGATTGGCGTTTGCTTGCTTTAATTGTTTGATTTAAATATCTTTGGATTCAAGTTCATTTTCAAAAATTTTAACCTTCAGTCTCAAGTCAGTCACTTCAGAAGTAAGTCCAGACACAGTTTAGACATAAGCCGAAATATTTGCTTGTGCCTCAGTAATTAAGTCATCTTTAGCTTGAATTTCTCTCTTATAGAAATTTAATTAGCTCTCAGAACTAAATCGAACAATATTTACTTGGGAGTGGGAGTAAGAGTCGGAAGGGTAGGCTTTGAAAGTTCTTTTATTTTTTCTTAAAGTCTTTCTATTTTATTTTTTAAAATTTTAGTGGATTGTTCTAAATTGCTGATCATACTTGCCTTAGAATTCAGCTGAAGGTCTTTGAGTTTGACAGTATTTTTAGCTTCTTCCAGTTGTATTTTTAAACTTGAAATTTAGTAGTGAGCATTTTAAAGGTTCATTGTTTCCATATTTTTTTAATATAACAAGTATAGTTTATATCTTTAATATTTATGCCTTTGTCTTGATAATGATAATTAAAGAATATATAATAATAGCAAATAAAAGATCATTATTAATTAAAATGTAAATATATATATTGTGTATGAAATGAAAATCCATTAAAGATAGAACTTCTCAAAGTAAAACTGTTGATCGTATTTGAAATATCAATAAATTTGATCATAAAGGAATGCAGTTTGAGCTTAAGTTCCGCAAGGCATAAAATATATGCTTCAAATAATGATGCATTTACTTGAAAAACAATCAAATAATTACAGTCTATACATTTATTAATTCTGAAAGTATGATTAAAGAGTTTGATCATTTATACAAAACTGTCATTATTGGTAATTCCGGAGTGGGAAAATCAGCTATCCTCGTTAGATTTGTCGAGAACCAGTTTTCAGAGCATTATTTAGCCACCATAGGAGTTGACTTTCGTTTCAAGACCATTCAAATCGATAACAAAAATGTTAAGTTCCAGATTTGGGATACAGCGGGCCAAGAACGGTTTCGAACAATTACCAGCGCTTATTACCGAGGGAGTCAGGGAATTCTTTTAGTTTTTGATCTGACTGACCCACTCAGTTTCTAAAACATATGCAAGTTTTGGATGAATGAAGTATAAACATACGCTTAAAAAGATGCCATATTTTTTCTGATAGGAAATAAATCGGATCTGAATGATCAAAGGCAGGTACCTCAGTAGAAGATAAATTCGTTTTGCAAGCTAAAAAATTTAGTTTATATGGAGTGCTCGGCTAAATAGGGAGACCACATCAAAGATATTTTTGTTGAATTAGCTCGAAAACTAGAATAAAAATTAAATCTGAAAAATATAAAAGGCAGTCCATAAAAAAAGGGAGCAAGTCTAAGTAATCTGACCAAGAATCAAGCTAAAAAGTGTTGTTGAATGATACAAATTCATTTTTAAGATTAAATTTGAGCTAAATGTAATAAATGGATAATCGTTATAATTTGCTTCTTGGATTTGTATGGTTTGGATTTAATAAAGATAAGAAAAGATATCTATATTCTATTACTATAGTATCACATTCAGAAAAATAAAAAAGCATTGCCTCTTTCATTTGGCTAAGTGAGAGTCTTTCACTTTGAGATACCTCGCTTTAGCGTGCCTAAGCTCGTCTGTGACATTGCCATCATTTTTATACAGCTTCTATAAAAATTAAAGCTGCTTTATTTTCTGCAGAAGAAACTGTTTGTATTGCTATAACAGCTCTTAATCTGTAGGAAATCGTGATGCATTCTGTCTGATACGTTTGTAGAGAGGTGTTTCAATAGTCTTGATATTATCCTTAAAGGACACTCGGATAAACTCTCCTCGATGGACACTGACAATTTTAACTCCGCTGGGCTACTTGCCCATATAATACTTTTCTCCAAATACGTCGCCTTCACTCAGGTGGTCCATCAAAATGGTTTAATCCCATATTCCACTTTTTCCTTCAAGCTTAAGTTTTTTGTAAACATTTGCTTCTCCCTTTACGAAAAATAGAATTTAGTTGAAAATTTGTCCCTCTTCAATTAGCACTTACTATTAGCCAAATTTTGATAATTTGGACAAAGACGAGACTATTCGTATCATAAATTTATCTTATTTCTGCATAGCAAATTATGTACTTAAAAAAAGGTGTGGTTTTCAAAGAAACGATTTAAATATTTTATTGACTTTTCCAGGTCCCCACATTAATTAAAGATAAGTTTGGGAATTTTGATAACGGAGCTGTCTTTATTAGCGACAATGGTGGCTCCTCGAGGAACATCATAAATGAGAGAAACTTCTCCAAAGGAATCTCCAGGGTAATAATATATATTCTTTTCCTTCCTCTTATCTTTGACATTTTCAGTCTAAACGCAATATACACCTTCCAGAACAATATAAAAAAATTATCCCTTATCTCCCTTTTTGAAGAGCACTTCGTGAATTCGATGGTTTTCGATTTCCAGATGCATTACTAATTTTTGGAACGACGGAGATTTTACATCGAAGGATTCCTTGATGAATACGACTTTCTATATTGGGAATGCCTTACTTTTAGAATATTTATTAGTAGTTCTCGCTCATAATAGTTCACATGCTCGGGCTTTTTTTGGATTATCATCCGCAGATTGGGTGCCACCAACTCAAATTACTCCCGGAGGAGTTACTTTTCATTTTTTTAAAACATAGAAGAAATTGAGAAAATATTATATAATTTTATATATGTCTATCAATTAAATTCATGCATGAAAACAGTTAAACACTTTAAATGAATTTGATCTTTTAAGGCGATAATCCCCATTGCTTTGCCAAGCCCAATTTACCCTTCTCTTCTTAAATTCATCATGAGACTTTTCCAAAGTATTTAGCCTTTTGTCAGTGACACTTTTGCTTGAGCTAATGATTCAGTTGATTGATTTTTTTTATTTTTTAATGTGCTTATCAGATATGTTAGACTTTACAACCAAATTATTGTTTATTAATAATTTTGGCAAACAAAATCAATTGATCTATCTTCCAACAAAATCGAAAATATATTTGAGCCCTTGAAGCTCTTTCCCTTTTGTAAGATATTAGGAGTTACTTTTCCATATACAACGCCTCTAAATTAGCTCAATTTATCTGTTATAAATTCATATTTACGTTTAAGTTGGCAGTCTGATTTCTGTTTCCCCCAGAATATGCCTTTTTAATTAAAGTAAACGAATCTTGGTCTAATAGTATCAGTACTATAGTTGCATTTACTAATTACCATACCCGACTAGCATAGCTTAAATCTCTATATTCCGATTAGGTTACCTATAATAATGAATTTTTCCGAGCTAAATTTTCTGATTTCTTCATGGAAGCAATTTGTTATTTTGATTTATTTGAGATAATATCTGCAATTTTACGAATTAATGAAGTCTTTTAAAGATGCTGTAAGATAAAAGAATTACTTTAACTGTTGGTCAGCTCAAAAATATTTATTAAAAGTTGATGTTTTTTTGTATAATTATTCAATCGAATATCCTCTTCACAATTATTTAGATTAAACCCCCATTTTTAATTGCAAAATACTCCTATTGTTTATTTTACGTTAGCCTCTATATTCTTAGGGTCTTCCTCTTTTACAATAAAGGATCTTTATACTTTTATGAGCTCAATAATAAGCTTTTAAAGAATTGGACTTTTTTTCCTATTTTTGATAGATTCAATTATTTTAAAGAGTAGAGGATGTGTATTGCCTGACAACGAAGATCTTTCACAGATTGATAAGCATTTGCCTGATAAATACTGTTGTTGACTGCCACTTATTTGGGATAGTATAAAAAAGAATAATGATTGAGTCAGAGGATCATATTTGTATTCTTTATTTTCATCAATTTAATAATTTATTAGAGAGCTCAGGCTGCTGATTTGGAATAACAATTAAAGGGTTTCAGTAATATCCCTCTTCGCTACTATTGTTTTCAGCAGTTTTTACAAAAATATAAATCCTTGAGACGTATTTTCTTCAACGATGCAGGCAACCAATATCTGTATATATAACTTTAGCCAACACCCCTTTTGAAATTAAGGAGAAGATTTACTGATTTAACATAGTTCTGCAAGTCTTGCTTCTAAAATCTGAACTTTCGTCCAATCTAAAGGGGATGAAATATTATTGATGTCTAGCAATAATGTGATCTCTGGGTTTTTAAAAGATGCATAATGAGAAGAAACACATGATTTGAG
>Ga0302186_10003593_pt1 | contig 11291 bp, 17 predicted proteins | sample II_Bog_E1_2_FD_198782 | JGI IMG/M metagenome (GOLD analysis project Ga0302186, IMG submission 198782) | Peat permafrost microbial communities from Stordalen Mire near Abisko, Sweden - II_Bog_E1_1 | ecosystem: Environmental > Terrestrial > Soil > Wetlands > Peat | place: Sweden: Abisko...
AAATATTCCAAAAATTAGTTAAAATTATTATAAGCCCAATAGAAAAAAAATTAATATAATCATTTTTTTTTATCTCAATAGATGCTGAACTTCTTTTATGTTAATTCATTTTTCAAACTTTTAATAAAATTATACTCCGACCTCATAAAAATTAAACAATTCCAAAAACTCCGGCACTTTAACAATTGCCTTGATCGCGCAAATCTCAGAAATCGTAAAATAAATGTTGAACTCCCCCTCAACGCATTTCATTAATGACTTATAATTCTTCTCATCTCCCTTATCAATTGGTATTTTCTCAATTCTGAAAATCGAGTCCAAAAATCTTTGTCTAAACGCCTCATCCAGCTTATCCGTGCTTTCAAACTGTAAATCAATATCAAAGGATTTCAATTTCCTTATGAAAGTATTCAACATTGACAACCCGATGCTTTTATTCGTTATTTGAAAAATTCCTTCAATTCCCATATTTTCAAGTAAAGCCAAGATGTCTTGAACTATGCTAGGGGAGGATTTTATTACGATTTCAAGGGCAATTTGTTGCAAAATCGCCGAAACCAGGTTTTGCTTTTTGTTCTTGATAATGTCGAAGATGTTTTTCATGTTGTTTTTGGATGCCAGGTTGATTTCAATGGAATTTTTCGCTTCCTTGAGGATTTTCTCCAATCCCAAAAAAGTGAACAACTTTATTTGCGAAATCGCTACTTCTTCGAAAGCAGAGCCTAATTTCAACATGACATAGACTTTATTAGCTTCTTTATCTAGATAATGGTCAATGAGAATCTGTTGGCTTAGGATCATTTCAGCCAAAGCCTGGTTTAATTCTGTTAATTGGTGGTTAGGACTATATATATTTTCTAAGGTTTGCAAGAATTCTGCTTGATTGGCAGGGGGGACGGTGAATTCACAGATTATGGCATAGTTGGGATCGAGTTTATTCTTTATGTTTTTGGTCAGGAAAACGAGTTGCTTTTCAGATTCTTCTTTGGAAAGGGTGAGATTCATTTGGATGAAGGATTTTATTGATTCGTTGGGGTCATTTTGACCGAAGGAAAGGCCAAGGCGAGAGAGGTTTTGATTGGATTTGGCTGGATAGGCGGCTTGTTTGAATTCTTCTTGCATTTGGTTTGGGAATTTTTAAAAATGAGTCTTGGTTTTATTTCGGAATTAAAATATATTGAAAATATAGAAAAAAAGAAAAAAGAAAGCAATGACCTTTTATTAAAATTGTGAATTTTGATATGAAATTTTTAGAAATGGGAAAGAAAAACAAAGGCAATTTAGAAAATTAATGTGTCCAATGGACTCCTTTATAAATTTATGAATTTTTTAGCTAAAATCTAGAAAAAAACAAGAAATTACTTTTTTTATAAATTTAGGAATTTTTTTTATGAAATTTTTCAAAAGTAGGCAATTTAGAAAAAATGTCAAAATTTTTCATTTTCTATTGAGGTTTTGTTAATTTAGAGACTTTAATTATTTATGAAAGAAATTTGAATTTTAATTAGAAGATTGGATATTTTGTAAATTTATTGAAGAAAAAAAAAATATGCAAGAAGAAACAGAAACTCGACAACTCCTCGAAAAGATCGAGACTATCGAAATAATTTTCCATGAAAAGAATGAAAAAAAGCTGGTGCTTTTAGGTTTTTTTCCAAAAAAAATAATAATAACTTATTTTCAATTTTTAGGCAAATTTTCAAACTCTGAGAAAATATTGTTGCTTTTTAATAAGGAGAGTTTTCTCTTCAAAAATGAAGAATTCCTTGATAATTTGAAACACAAAACCAATTTATCCAAATATTTTCAAGTAAAAAATTGTATTTTTTTTCATCAACTAACTAATAAATGCTTCTCATTCATAAAGAATGACATATTTTCCAGATTCAAAGTTCAGACAGATTGGTCAGCTCTGAATACAGTAAATTAAGGTGATTATGTCTATTTCTTAATTATGAGAAGATGGATTTGCAAATAATTTATCCTGCTACAGATAAATTGATTAGGAAATACACTCAAGAAAATTCATTGATCCTTGGAGAAACCTATGAACTTTATCAAAAAGTTTATAAAAAAAATTATATAAAATATTAATGACATTTGTTAGGTCACAAAACCTTTTATTTTGAAAGAAACCAGTTCCGCATCTTCTCTACAATGGATATATGACATTTTTGACAAGAAATCTGAAACAGATAAGATTCTTTATGAGGATGAAGACCCTGAAAGCGGGTTTATTTTATTACCGGATTACTCGTTCGACCTGAAAAACAAAGAGGATCTTCATCTTATAGCTTTGAGTAGAAAGAGAGATATTTTCTGCTTAAGAGAACTTAATGCAAGGAATTTAAAATTGCTAAAAAACATTGAGTCTATAGGGGTATATTCATTACATATATAAAATGTCAATGGAAAAAAAAAAATCTTTTAGAAAAAAGTTGTCACAACAAAATTCGGGATCAAAAGCTCAGAGCTTAGGATTTTTGTTCATTATCAACCAACATATTACCATTTCCATGTTCATTTTACGCATGTTAATTTGAATCACCAGAGCTTCCAATGCGAACGAGCTCATAATTTGTCGGAAATCATCCAGAATATAGAGATGAAGTCAGATTATTATCAGGTAGTGAAATTGGAATGCCCACTCACTTTAAACTCAAATTTGCATCAAATTTTCAAAATGGATAATTTAATATGAAATTTTATTGAAAAAATATGCAAAATTGAAAAAAATGAAAAAAAAACTTAAATTTTTGGTTTTTAATAATCGGAACAATTTCAAAAATATTTTGTTTTTCAAAAAAAAAAAATTAATAAAATTTTATTAAATAAATGTAAATATTTTGTTTTTAATTTTGATTTATTAAAAAAAAAAAAAAAATTTCACTTTTTCTTATTACGAAAAATCTAAAAAAAATTTATTCTTTCAGAGGAATCTCATATTTCATCAAAGCAAAGTTCATTATAAATTAATAAAAAGATTCAAGTCCCAACATTTAAGCTACAATTTACCAAAAAAATTGTAAAATTAATATTTTACTAAATTTTCGATGCTTCTGCTATTAATTATTATTTTTTTTTTTTTATCATATTGATCTTCCCAATATCATGAATGCTTCCCAAAGTTTTCCTGCTTTCAGTTTTTTTCGACAAATTTGAAAAATCCGTTGTCGACATCGAACTAGACAACTTTTTTAATCCTGGTTTCAAGAGCCTCTTCTCGTTTTTCGCATCTTCCCTATTCTCATCTTTAGCCGTTTTTAAATTTAAATCCATCGATGACTTTTTTAAATAATTAATCTTATCTTTTTTCCCGATTATGCTTGTTTCATGCATCGTTTTTTTCGTCATTGGCGTCCTAATGATTTTTTTTTCAATTCCGTTTGGTTTTGGTGGTTTTTTAATAGTTGATTCGTCTGGTTGGGTTTTTAAATTCTCTTTGAATTTGTTCAATTTCACGTTGGAAACGAGTTTCATTGGCTTGCGCGCTTCTTGAGTTTTGGAAATGGAAACATTTTCTAGGTGGTTGTTTGGAGATTCAGTGGACAGATCCTCAGATATGGGCAAGGTGGTGACGCTTTGCATGCAGGGCAAGGTTTTGAAATTTGGAATTGTGGTGGTTTCATCGAATTTGCCTGTTATCAAATATTGTTTCAGATTTTCTCGGGAACTGATAAGTTTCTATTAAGAAGACTAAGTTTTTTTGAAAATGAGATAAAAAAGAAACTTTCTCCAATTTTTCGATTTGCGACTTCAATTGCGAAACCTCCAAGTCTTTATAATCTCTTTGCAACGAAGATTGAGACAATTTTTCTTCGAGAATGTGAACATATTTTTTTAGGAATTCTTGGTTCATAAATATTACTCTATTCAAATAATTTTGGAAATCGTTTTCGGATGCGGTTTGCATGCCGAATTCCAATGAAAATAATTTTTGCAAAAGCAAAATATTATATTTTCGAAGCACCTTTCAAAAAAAATATAAATAAACTCTCATTTCTTCAAAAATTATAATCAACCTTGCGTTCCTCGTTCACCTTGCCGAACAATTCCAATAAATTATTATAATCTTTGATCAAATCATTAAGCGAACGGACTAATTCTTCATTGGAGTAGATAGTGACACTTTCTTCGGTTAAGGAAACATAATTTTTGCCAACGAAAGGCTCTTCTAAATAAGAATGTAAAGAATGATCTAGAGTAAACTCCTTGTTTATTTGGTTCTGGATCAGAAGGATCTGGAGATTGTTGAGAATGTTGATGTCGTATTTATAAGAATCTGAAAAAAAATTCAAATTTTTGTTTTCCATAGTATTTTCAGCTTTTTAATTCTTTTAAAATACTTTTCAGGAGTCTTTTTCCAAATATCAATATTATTTTGTAAAAATAAGTCTCATTTATGATCTCAAATGGCAAGTCTAAGCCAAGTTTCCTTTCTACCTTTTGTTTTTAAACACTTTCGTTAATAGTGAATGCCATTAAAACTAATTATTTTTCTGGTTATTCGTTTTATAATATCAAACCTTCAGCCGAATGCCAAGAATTGATAAATGACGCAAAATCCAAGGAAAGACCATGTTGAAATTTATCATAATTTGTAAAATTACCTTTTGATTTTAGACTTAAATCTCAAAGAATGGGCACGAAATAATTTTTTCCAGACGGAATGTTGTGAGGATTTGCTTCGAACATGTGAAGATAAGATCGAAAGAAGAAATTATGAGGATTTGTCTTTGGAAGAATTTCTGGGAACGTACGAAAAAGGCAACAAGCCATTGATCATAAAAAACATAACTAAACATTTTTTCCTGGAGTCTCAATGGAATTACGAAGTAAAAAAAATTCCATGAGTTTTAAAAAAAATGGTGATTTTTCAAGCCCATTTTTAAAAAATACAAAAACAAAGCATTTAAAATTGCTGAGGACATTGACGGCAGACGAATAAAAATCCCATTGAAATACTTTTTAGAATATATGGTTCATCAAAATGATGACAACCCTCTATATCTTTTTGGGTCAGTTAATAAAAGTGTTATCAAAGAGATGGAAATCCCTCCTTATTTCCAAGATGACATCCTCATGCTTTTGGATGAAAAGAAGAGACCTCCTTTCAGATGGCTTTTGCTGGGCCCCAAACGGTCGGGCAGCCAAATTCATATCGACCCTTTCCAAACTTCGGCTTGGAACACTTTGTTTGTGGGAAAGAAAAGGTGGGTCATGATGCCTTATGATGTATCTAAATCATTAGTAAAAGGAAAACAATTTATAGAAAAAGGTAACATAACATAAAATTTTTGACAATATTGTAATAATGAATTATTAAGAGGAAGATAATGAGGCGATGAATTATTTTTTGTACATTTTGCCTAAAATCAAAAAAGAGATGAAAGAATGTGACAAAATAATTGAATTTATTCAATACCCTGGTTAAAAAAAATTGATAAGATGAAAAAATTAAAATATCAATAAGGGGACACTGTGTTTGTGCCAGGGGGATGGTGGCATGCAGTTATTAATTTAGAAGATTCCATCGCCTACACGCAAAATTTCATGAGTCATCAAAGTTTCGAAAAAATATGGAAATGTTTGCGAGTTGAGAGGTTACATCTCGCAAAACAACTGCTTTTTGCTTTGAAGGAAAGGGAACCAGAGCTTTATAAGAAGGCAATAAAATTAAATGAAGAGGAAGAATTCATAATGGATGAAGAAGGGGAAAAAGAAAATAATTGTCATAAAGGAAATGCTCAAGAAGTAATAGTTTTAGGGAATCTTGATAATTTGGATTTGTTGAATGAGTTGAGTGACATCGAAAAAACCAGGAAGTTTTCAGATTCCAGTGAAATAGAGGAATCTGATCCGGAAAATTAGGAGATGAGAGTTGAAGTTTTTTTTGAGTACTCATATTATTTATTTAATAAATAAAAAATATGAAATATAGGAAATTAATTATTTTTAGAAAAAAACATATAAATATATAAATTCAAGTATATCCCCAATGAAAACTTCGGATACTAAAAAAGATTGGTTGGAATTAGGAGATAATGATGACCCATCGGAAGCTTTTTTTCAGAAAGATTTAGATAAAAAGTTTCAAAAAAACATTTACGATTCAAAAAAAGGAAAAATTCTGCTAGATTTGCAAAAGTCATTCAAAGGTGATGACCGATTCCATTTAAATAAAAGTTTCAAAAACGATATTGAATTTGATAAATTGCCTAATATGGTGAAATTGGCGAATAGGGAGTTGCAATATGATCTGAACGATTCTGAAAAGAAAGAAAAAAAGCATAATGAAACTGATCTTGATCGTGAAAAAAACGGACAGTTGAGCATTTTAAAAAACATGTTCCCCAAAGAAAAAATCAATAGTGAGGCCAAAAAAATTTTCACTAAGAATTTAGATAGTCTCATTGTTCCGAGGTTCGATCCCACAAAAGCCCAATGCAAAAATTTAATTATAGATGACAAAATTACAAAAAATAAGAAAAAAGGGGGAGAAAACAAATTTAAAATGGCATCAGGAATAGATAAGAAAAAGAAAAATATATTGAAGGCCCAAGCGATTTTAAAGGAAACAATTTCCAAACCGAACACAGTCGATCGTCCGAAGAAAAAAATTAAAAAAATTGATTATCAAGCTTGGAAAAAATTAATCCAGGAGCCCAAATTTGAGAATGATAAAGTTGGCACATTATTTTCAAAATAATTAATTATTGGAATTTTGTGTTTATTGGTATTTTAAGAAATTTATGAACCCTCAAGAATTAAACATTTTTTTTGTACGAAATTCTCATGAATTTGCAATTTAGAATGTTCATAAATCAAAATTACTGTAAAGCAAAATTTTTAACAATAAAATTCTCTTTTTTTCGTTTATGAATCATTTAAATCGCCTATAATAATAAAAACTTTTTGATAATATTTCCATCTATTATGCAAAGAAGCTTTTCTTTGAAAATTATGTTCTTCTTTTTGATGAACTCCATGATTCACAACCAAATTTTGTATTTCAATTCCTCTGTAATTGAAAGTTCACAAGAAGGAACTCCTGAAAATCCCTTGACATCATTGCAAAGTCTTCAGTGTCAATTAAATTCTTCAAATGAGACCATATATTTTCTTGATTCATTATCGTTGAACATCACACTTTCAATATCACAATCAAATATTACCATGCAGTCATTACTTTCCTTTTTTTTATTAATTATTAAAAATATACATAGAAGCTTTGAAGAAAAAGAAGAAATTTTTTTAGATGTTGCAGGAGGAATTCAAATAGAAAATAGCAATGTCAAATTAATTAATTTTCTTATCAGAATAAGTATCAGTTGGACAAATATTTATTTTATAAGTGCTTCATCTTCTTCTTTGGAACTATCAGTAAAAAAAAAATTCTCATCAAATCTTAAAAGAAATAGGAATGCGATGTGCAAAGCGACCTCACTTACCCAATCTTGGGGAATTTTATTGACATCTCAAATTCTTTTTTCGACATTATGAATTCAACTTTTTCGAACATTGTTTTAACCGAATGCTCTTTAATGATTATTGACGGACCAAGCGAAAATTTTTCATTGTCCAATGTTTTATTTTCAAATATCACACTTTTATCCAAAACTCAAATGAGTATTATAATAATTAAGAATTCGAATTATGCTTTGAATTTTATGTTTTGCATTTTTGACTCAGTTCAAGCCTGTAAATAAAAAATATTATTAATAAAAGTAAAAAGTTATAGATTCTGTCATCATCATCCAAAATTTTAAGTCAATCAATTTTGCATCAAATTCATATAATAACATCAATGTTGAGCGAAATATAATTAGCATTTCAAATGGACTTTCAATTTCATTCATGAACGTAAGTTTCGAAAATACGAATTTATTAGTGAACAATCTCTCGAGTTCCTTCAACAAAACTGGAGGATGTGTTGAGCTAAACAATATATATGCAATTAATTTCTCCAACATCAATATTTTAGACAATTTTAGTTTTAGAAGAACAGTTGGAATAATCATATATGACGATTTTACTCAATTGGATCCACCAGTCACAATCACACCTCAAGTATTTATTTTTCTAAAAAGTGATTAAATAAAATTATATCAGATTATAATTTCTGAATCCAATTTTATCAACAACTCCTTAGAATATCAAGATGATGATCAAAGTGGGGGTGCAATTTATCTCCAAACAGAAATTCCTTTCTTTCTTATAAATTCGACATTTGTGGTTTGAGAATTTGTTTTTCAAAAATCAAATGTTTTTTAGATGAATTCAATTGATTTGGGAGGTGACCTTCAAACTGCAATCCAGGTTTCTAGTCCCTGTGTATTATCATTGTCTTTGATTAATAAGTAAAAAAAAACATAAATGTTGACAGAAAATTCAAACCTTAGCATTGACATCCATAATTGTTCGTTTTTGGAAAATCAATCAAAATATCAATGCTCTTGCATAAGTTTCCTTGGTGAAAATTTTACAATAACTGGTAAACATTTCTTATTTAATGATCCTTCTTATATAGTTACTTTTAAAGAGTCTTTCTTCAAAAAAAACAAAGGTTTGATTAGCGATGCTACCATACAAGCTTTTGATATTATGCAACAAAATGGAGTCACTTTTTCTTATGTTGAAGAAATTGTGCCTGAAGTAGGTGGACCTTTGAATATTAGAGCATATTCTACCATAATAAAAGATTGTTATTTCATTGAAAGCAATGGAAATTTGGGAGGCGCCATTTATTTAGGGAAACAACAAAATATCATTGACAATCAATTATTTCTAATGGAAAGAAGCATTTTCTATAATAACACTGGAGGACAGAGTGGATGCGTTGAATTTGCTCTTGATTTGGAATTTTTTACAGGACTAGTTAATCAAAGTTATTTTAATTTTAATCGAGCAGGATGTAAACCATTAAATAATTCTGTTCATCTATAATATTTTATAAAGATGGAGGAGTGGCATCAATTTCATTTATGATGAATAATACAGCTCAATTCATAAATTGCGTTTTTGAGGATAACCAAGCTGGTTTTTCGGCAGTTGTTCATATTGTTTGTCAAGACGGAAGTGCAATTTTTAGGGATAGTCTATTCTTGGGTAATTATGGATTAGCTCTCTGGACAACGCCCTTCGGACTTGGCTCAGCTTTCGCTATTGGTGGCTCCCTAGTACTTGAAGTCTTTGTTTATAGCTGCATCTTTTCTGAAAATTTTGCATTAACCAATGGTAAAACGAGAATTTAGTTACAATAAATAAAGTTTAATAAGGTTTAATCGACTTAGAGCAAGGAAACTTTTATGATTTTAACTCAACATTTGTTTGTAACTAGAATTTTTAAATGTTTAATGATTTATATTATAAAGATAACTATGCCGGAACTTATTGTTTAGGATATTTGTCAGAATTTGCATATGCTTATTTTAATCAATCAATTGTTTTGGAGAACATTGCCGGAAGTTTAAGTATATTAAACAATCAAAAAAATTGATTTATTTTCTTTTTTTTTCTCTTTTTAGGTATTTTTGCTTCGAAATCATCTTCCAATCTTACTCTTGATGGGGTTCTAATTCGGGTTTACTTTTTTTAAAAATTAAGATATATTTTTTTTAAGGATATTCAACTTTATGAAAATGGGGTTTTGGTAAATGTTTGCGAAGAATCTTATCTTTTCGTGTTGAAATGCCAAATTAATAACATTAGTTCGGAATATAGTGGCTTATTAACATCTTATGAAAATCTCCAAGGAATCATCCTTATAGAAGATAGTATTTTTTCAAATATTTTTGCAGAATATACTATATTCGATTGTTCTGATACGAATTTGACTATAATAAACTGTAGTTTTTCATCCATTGTTAATTTTAATATACAGGCGGATTCTTGTTTGGTTTACATCAGCAAAATTTATGTGCAAAATATGACATGTCAAAACCTTGTAAGTGGGTGTGTTCTTACCTTTTATTCCCAAAGCTATTTAGAGATAACAGATTCAAAATTGGAAAATATTTCCAACTTTAATCTTTTAGGAAATTTATATTTCGAACAATCCATTGCGAACATAAGTAATCTTTTAATTAATGATGCATATGCAGGACAAAACACTGGAGCTTGCTTATATTCTGAAAATTCAAACATCTCAATAACAAATTCTATGTTTCAATCTTATTATTATAATTGTTTAAATATGATAGAAACTGTAATAAATTTAACAAATATGACATTTGACAATACTAATGTTATTAACCTGAATTTGAAAGGAATTATAGAAAATGGAGCTATTTCTTGCGAATCTTGTGAAAGTTTCATAATGCAAAACTCGCTTATTAGGAAAAATACAAACTCAATAACTGGAAGTGGTTTGATGCTGATTAATCCTAACTTTCAAACTTCAGTTAATAATTTTTTGGTTTCCAATTGCACCTTCGAATCAAATGAAGCAACTGATTCAGGTGGTGCCATCTATATTTCATCAGTTATCGGAAAAATTATTTCGACATTGTTTTATTCAAATACAGCAAATTATGGTGGGGGCATTTATTATTTTACCAGTGGTATTTTATAAATTTTTATTGAATTTATAAAATAATATTATTTTATAGAAAATGTTGTTAATGAGGTATCGATACAAAATAACAGTTTTATTGAAAATATAGCAATAGAGGGAGGTGCTATACAATGGATAGAGAGTTTGCCTTCACTATTGGAAATGAACCAATATCAATCAAATAATGCAATTTATGGACCTAATATTGCAGCTTTTCCATTAAAAATTTCTTTGACAGTTTATGACACTGAGCAAAATGTTTATATTTCAGATAATTTGACAAGAATTTTGAATTTGATTGAAATCCAAAGCGGGGGAGCTCTTCTTTATAACTTAAATTTTGAACTTCTCGATTATTATAATCAAACAATATTTTCATTGTCAGGAGAGTACATATTTTTTTATTATCATATATAATTACTTTAAAATAGTACTTTAACAATTCAAATATATGAGGAATCTGATTTATTTCCAAATGAACAAAAACAATGTGTATCATGCATTAGAGATATTATAGGTTCGACAGAGAAATTTTGGACAGAAGGTTATAAGAAAATATTTATTAAAATTATAAATTTTTAAAAATTACAAAGGCCAAGTTAATTTTACAGATTTAAAAATTATTTTCGATCCAATGAAATCCGCTTATTTGGTGATAACTTCAGAAGCGATACAGAATTATTATACGTATTTTCTCTCTGAATATAATTCTGAGAATTACATCGAATTCCAAAAC
>Ga0302186_10003594_pt1 | contig 11291 bp, 8 predicted proteins | sample II_Bog_E1_2_FD_198782 | JGI IMG/M metagenome (GOLD analysis project Ga0302186, IMG submission 198782) | Peat permafrost microbial communities from Stordalen Mire near Abisko, Sweden - II_Bog_E1_1 | ecosystem: Environmental > Terrestrial > Soil > Wetlands > Peat | place: Sweden: Abisko, Stordalen...
GTTTTCTAAGAAATAAAATCAAATAATTAATATTTAAGGTGAATAAAAAATTTTTCTGATTGAAAATGTCAAAAAACACCTAATATAATTAATTATGTATATTTCTTTATTTTCTTTAAATTAATTAATTGTTTTTAAGTGTTTTGGATTTTGTGAAATTGAATTTTTTTAAAAATCTATGAGTGTTTTAGAAAATCAAATATTATAATTTAAAAAACTCTTGAATATTTCCTCTCAGAATTTTCACAAATTTATTTCAAATCAACAAAAAATTTTAAATTTCCCAATGCTCAACACCATCTACGAGGAGTTTGACTTCCCCAGCAAGATCAAAGATCTCAAAAACAAAAAAATCAAGATCAAAAGAGTCATCAAAGGAAAAGAAGGTGAGCCCGACGTACACGAATCCATAATAATCCCCAGAGAAAAAGATGCCGAAACCAAGAAAATTCTTGAGGATTTGGCTCGTAAGAAGGAGAAAAACACCAACCCAATGTTTTATTCACAAAATATCGAAATAACACGACATCACCCTCCGGAGCGACCTTCCCAAGGCTCAGAGCCTGAAAAGGTGTCCAATGAAGGTGCTAAGCCAAAATCAATGGGTCCTCAGATTATTTTTGAAGATCCTCGGTCCAAAGAAAAAGGCAGCAACCCAATGTTCATGTCTTATAACGTGGAAGTCGCTGGCAAAGCTAGCGCCTCGAGCAAAGATTTGGAAGAATACATCCTACCGAAAAACATTACCAAAGTGATAAACGATGCAGACATTAATATGAAGAAAATGGACGCTCATATCAAAGAAGAGAAAAGGAAAATAGACCAAGATTTTGACATGTTAATTGGTGAGATATCTAATATGATCAATGAGACCAGAAAAAAACTACATCAGAAATTTGATGACTTTTTGGATATGTATCTGAAGAACCATGAGAACATGAGGAGCAGAGTTAAGGAATTTAAGAGCAAATCCATTGATATTCCAAGCAAAAACGAAATGAAAATCTCCACCTATGTGAAAAAAACCACCACCACCTTGAAATCGGTGTCCTATTTCGGTAAAGAAGCCAACAATTACGACAATCTAATGAAATTCAAGGAAGAACAATGCAAAATCCAAGCGAACCTTGAGTCCATCGATCGAGAAGTCAACAAAAAGCTTCTAAGCTACCTCTCCGATGAAATCAACAAGCAGTCTCTTCACACCCCCCTTTACAACCACAGCGAAACATCTCAACTTCTTCTGAGTGAAATCAAAGTGAACATTCTGAACTTTTTAGCTGATAACTTGGGCAATTTTGATCATTTAGTCTATATGACATCCTACCCAGATTTTGCCACTTTTGCAGCCGTTCCACAGATCTCCACTGTGGTTTCAGAAGATAAGGAAAGTGCCATAGGTGATTTCAAACAGTTGAAGACATTGAATGCCAGCCTGATACAAAAATTCCAAACTGACCATTAGGACACTATCCTATGCTTGCACGCAATAACTGATGAAATAATGGCCACGGGGGCAAAAGACGGTGTGATAAAAGTTTGGAACATTCAGGTGAATTCCCAAATTGCGAGTCTGCAAGGCCATCTGGGCAGTGTGACATGTCTCAGAAGCATTAAGGCATTACCTTCTGATTTGACGAGCGACAAAAATGTACTCAAAAAATTGTTGACTGGGAAACAAGAGAAACCTGAATGGTTCCTAATCAGTGGAGGTGGCATGCCTGATAACACTTTGATCGTTTGGGATTACAACAAGAAGGAATCCATAACTAAAATGGTGGGTCATAATGATAGTTTGACAAACATATTGTCTTTGAAAGATGGACAAACTGTGATGACCGCTTCGCTGGATTGTAGTATCCGAGTGTGGGATGTGAGCAACGCGAAAGAACTCATGATCCTCAAACAACATACCAATGCTGTCAACTGTCTCATTCTAACGAAGGACCATGAGAAATTCATTTCAGCAGGCTCTGATAAGAAGATTAATGTGTGGAGAATTTCCTATGTGTTTTCAATTCAAGCCCAGAGGAAAGTCTTTGAAAAATGCGAGCTGGAAAAAACTATTAACGATAGTTGCGCCATCTATTGTTTGAACTCATGCCACATTTTCCCTCATCTCATCTTTTCTGGGGGCACTGATGCCAAAATCAAGATGTGGAACATCAATACTGGATTATGTGAGAGAGAAATAGTCGGTCATAAGAGTCCCGTGTGCGATTTGTTATTGTTTGAGAACCCATTTGAATTTGAATTGAGAAAAAATTATGTCCTGTTGAGCTGTGGAACCAATGATGAGTTCTTAAGAATATCGACCCCCATGAGCCCAATCAATAACGGACTGCTGATTGATCAAAGGATCATGTGCGAGTATGGACATATGGTAAGCCCATTGATGCAGGTGATAAAGGATAATGCGGATGATAGCGCTCAAATTGCCATTGTATCACAAAATAGCGTGGAGAAATATTTCTTGATTTTGAAGGTGCGATAAAGAAAGAAATTAAAAGACTGAAAGAAAAATAACATTAAAAAAACAAAAGTTATGGACTTTTTTTTAAAAAAAAAATGATGAAAAATCACAAGACAAAAAAAATAAATAAAAAATTTTAAATTCCGAAAACTTTTAATTATTTTAAGAAAAGAATAAAAAAAGACGCCCACCGTGGGGATCGAACCCACGACCACCAGGTTAAGAGCCTGGCGCTCTACCGACTGAGCTAGACGGGCTTATACTCAATTATCGTTGGAAGCAAATTAAAATTTGATCAACTGTTATTTGAATCCCATAAAATTAAGCTCAAGGGTAATTTTTGAAAAGAAAAAAAACCAAAAATAACTAGAAATTTCAAAGCATTTAAATAAATTCTTTTTTAAGAACTCTATATTATATATTAAAATGAACTATAATAGTTATTATTCATAAAAGTAGTGAAGTGTCACTCATGGGCTTTGGAAGCAAGATTTCCCATGAGTTTTCACTCGTTTGCAGTATAGTTTTGAATTCAAATTCAACCCCAGCCCCCTCGAGAAACTGAACTCCTTCGTTGAATTGTCTTCTATCTCAGTTTCTGAAAACCTTCTTTTTCTTTGTTTGTCCCAATAGTCGTGCATTTTTTCAGAAGGACTTTTGAATTCGACCCCTTTTTCTTCTAAAAAGTCCATTATGCGCATTTCTCGCTCATTTTGCTCCTTTGAGGCTTCTTCTGAAGAAACTGTTTTGATTTCGCTTTTGTATTCTTCCGTTTCCTGGAATTGGGTTAACAGGGCTGAGGCTGGGAAACGGGGCTTCCTGAGGGGCGAGGTGAGATTTTGCATGGATTTGGGAAACAAAAGAAAAATTTAATCAATTTTTTGAAAGTTCGAGATTTAAAGAAGGTAGAGCACAAGATAGGAAATTTTGTTTGAAAACCTGCAATATTTGAAAAAAGTGACATATTTTGAAATAATTTTCAAGGAAAATTACGAAATTTGGGATTGGCTTTCGAATAAAGATTTATTTTATTGGTTTAATTTTGATCGAGAATATTGGCAAATAATTAAATTTTTGATTAGCATAAAAAAAAAAAGAAGACATTTTTAATTTTTCTATTTTTAATTTTTTAGCATACAAATATTTATCATAAATTCTGAAACGAAGGGCTTTACTTTCCATTAAAAATTAGACTATATTAAAAATTTATTATTGAATATAATATAAGAAACTCATATTGTATAAATGTGTATGTAATCAAGGCCCAGCTCCCTAAGAATTAATTGTTTTTTTTAGTTTTGCTTCTTTTCAAATATAAATTTGAGTTGAGTTTTATGGCTTCGTCTCTTCCTTTCAAGTGGCTTCCACCAGCTGTGTTTTCCATGGTTTCCTTTGGCTTTTTGGACTTTTGCTCATAATAATCGAACATTTTCTCCCATGGAGAACACCTTTTCACCCCTTCATCATGCAAAAAGTTCATGATGCGAATTTCCATTTCGGTAATTTCTGTTTCTTTTTCATTTTCTTCGAAAAATACACGTTTTGTTGGAGTCACTTCATCATAAAACTCGTATTTTGGAGAAAAGTGAAGGGTCGGACTTAAGTCAGGCTGGTGAGAGATGGAAGAGCTTTCCATTATAAATAAAATAGAAAGAAATTTTTTTAATTTTTTTAAAGTATTAGAAAGATTTGATTTATTAAAATTTTCGAAGACGATGACTTCGCTTAATCCCAGTTCAAAAATAACAAATAATTAATTAAAAATAGCTTAGACAGAGTGGACTTTTTAAAAATTACAGAAAAAACATTAATTTTAATAAAATTTTCAAATTATTATTATTGGAGAGATTTCAAAATCAAAAATATAATCCCCATGGACTCTAACAGTTTTAATATTTAACATCAAAATTTTAATTATTTTTCAAATGTAGTTCAATTTTAAAATGAAAGAAAAAAAAATTATTTTTTAAAATAAAAAAAAATGATATAACAAATTGGTGATGCTCATATAAATCAAAAAAAAATATTATTCCACATGGCGTTGAATATCAAGTGACCTTGAGCTTTGCGAGTGGCTTTTTTCATTAACTTTGATAATTCTCTCTTTATATAATTTGCAAGACAATGAAAATTTGCTTTTCTCTTTATCTACACTGATGATGGAACTCCTTGTTGATTCCTCTTCATTTTGTTTTTTTCTGGCTTTATCCAAGTAATCGTACATTTTATCCCATGGATTTTTCATTTCAACCTCTTCCTTTGATAAAAACTCGATGATTCTAGCTTCTATTTCATTTTCTTCATTGTTAAGATTTTGCACTGGATATGTTTCGGCCTGCTTAAATTCTTCTTTTGGAGTTGAAATATCTTTGAAATTCGAAAAGGAAATACGATGGCCATAATGGGATTTTTTGAGGGGTCGGAAAGTGTGCATTGGATAGAAATGAATGATATAATTTTCTGTTTTTCTAACGTCAATATTATAAATTTTCTGAAAATTTTACAAAAATAAAATTTTATTGAGGTTTCCTAATTTTTTATATTTTGTTTTATTTCATGAACCAACAGCTTTATTTAAAATTAAATATTTTTTATCTGTTTAATTTAGCGTAGTCATAGGGGTCGCTCCCCATTAAAAAAAAAAAATCTGTTTAATTTTAATTTTTTCAACCCTGAAATTACAAAAGTTGTAATAAAAAAAAATTGATAATTTTTAAAAATCTCCAAATTGCTTGAACCTAATTTTTTCGAAACAATTCTTTCTGAAAAAAATAAAATAATTGCAAATACTAAAAAATAAAGTCTATCAACAAAAATGAAAGTCACCCTTAATCCATCTCCTTCTTTCAACGCAATAGTCGGCAAAGACATCTATAATTTTTCTCTCGAGCCAATGAAATTCCCCCCCAACACCTCCGTGAAAAAGCCCGAGGTCTATCTGAATTATCGTTACATCTTGCAACATCCAGACCCTCCTTTGCCTCTGATTTTGAGTTATCAAAATGTGAACCGTTTTTTTTACAAGACTCATTTCACAGTGTCTTCAGCTCAAGTTTATTACTACAACGCAGACCATGTATGTCTTTTGGACCACGAGTGCATGCGATGCAAAATTTGCGGCATTTCATTAAAATGGTGTTTTATGTCGGATGCCTACCAATTGAAATTGAGCAAGCTTGAATATTTCCACTCTGACCAAATTGACTCAGAATATATTTTATTGAGACAAATAAAAAATGTTACAACGTTACGAAAATACATTTCGTTTGTGGTGGACAGACCTTTGGGTCAGGGATTCGAAGATATGTATTTGAAACATGGAAAATATCCCACAGAACTGTTCACGGAGCTGGGGGGGTTGGAAAAAATCCAGGCGCAGGCGAATGACCCTTTTAAAATATTAGCAGATTTCGAAAATTCCAATCTTTACGCGTTCCAACTGATTAGAGAAAACAAGGATAGTTTTACAATTAAAATTTTAATGAGGGGGGACACCAATGCTGTGCTAAATGGGTTCAGTCAATGGTTTTTCTTTAAGATTTTGGCCAAAAAACCAATTTCTTTAACGATAGAAATTATAAACTTCAGGAAAAAAATGACCAACAGTGAAAATAACAAGTCCAACACATTGTCCTATTATGATTTTGATCAGGATGGAGTCACTAAAGTATGGCGTTTCATGGAGGAAACGGTGAAATATTCCAAGAATCCTCCCCTGCCTCCCCAAACAATTGAAGCTGAAGACTCAAAAGCCAAGGAATTAGAAGTATCACAACAACCTGAGCCTGTTTTGAATCAAGAATGGTATACATTAAAATTCAATTATACATTCGAAACTCCCAAAGAGGTTTTTTTTTCTTTCACTTTCCCATATACATTCACCCAATTGATTGAATTCTTGGCTAGACAAGAGAAGAAGCTTTTTGTCAAGGGTATCAAAGAGCAAGATTTCGATTATAAGACCAAAGAGATTCTCTTAGAAAATGAACAGATATCATATCATAGACAAGTCTTAGGGTCAACAGTCTGCGGACTTCCATTGATTCTACTTCAAATCACATCAAGCAAATATCAGGACCCAGACCTATATTTCCCTGCAAAATATAAACAAAAGAAATATATACTCATTATTGCTAGACAACACCCAGGGGAACCCCCTAGTTCCTTTGTGGCAGAAGGGATCCTTTCCTTTCTAATGAGTGAAGACCCCTCGGCGCAAATTTTAAGGACCTTCTTTGTTTTTCTAATAGCACCAATGATGAACCCAGATGGTGTGGTGCTTGGGAACAATCGTTCCGGGTTCAAAGGGACTGATTTCAATAGAAACTGGAGGTCTCCGGATAAGGAAAATGAGCCGGAAATAGTTCTAGTGAAGGATTTCTTGAGGAATTTAATAAAAGAAGGCAAGAAGATAGCGATGTTCTTCGATCTTCATGGTCATAGTCATAAAATGGGTGCCTTTGTGTATTCTACCCCCCCATCTTTCCTAAAGGATTGGGAGGTCAATGAGGATGGGATCTTAGAATGGGCCAAATCTTCATTGTATACCAATATCCTATTTAACAATTGCAAATACCTCTGCATTGAAAATTGCAAATCCATGTTCGGAAAGGGAAAGGATGAAAGTGCCAGAATGGTCATGTGTAAAGATTTCGAGATCCAACATAGTTACACGGTTGAAACATCTTTTTCCTGCTATAATGACCGTAAAACCAAAGATGCAGTCAGGTTCAAAATAGAAGATTTCAAGATTCTAGGCAAAGATCTGATGATGGGGGTGCTTGAATTTAACACGATTCTCGCAGATTTAGAATATTCAAAGGCTGGGAGAAACAAAAATGAAATCAACTCGGAGTTGCATTTCAATAAATATCTCTCTAAGATGAAAAAATCGTATCCGGAATTCAAAAGTTCGTGGAAAGAATATTTTTCAGAGGCTCAATTGCAGAAGATGTACAATAAATTGGGGAAGTTCGTGGATATGATGAATGAGAACTTCTTTCCAATGGAAAAAGAGGCACCTGTCAAGCAATTTGATGTTTCCCCGGTGGCAAATGAACAGACTTTAAAGGATTTCTATGAAAGCACTTTATTTGATCGAAGCGTGAATAATGGCATGAGTCCCTATGAAATTTCTAATTCCAGCTCGTTTTCATCGAATAAAGACATTGATGAGGTCAATGAAGAAATCATGGAGGAAATGGAAAGAGAAGAGCATAAGAAGATCTTAGGGATGATGTTATTTCATGAGAAAGACCTGAAGAAAACTGAGAAACTGTTGAAGAAAAAAGCAATGAAGAAAACATTGATCGAAAAACAAAATAAAACTATAATATCTCCAATTAAGAAGTATTCCAGTGGATCCAATAAGAACTTCTATCAATCCTCTAATAAAAATCTGCTCTTTGAGAAAAGAACCAACAGGAAAACAATTTTAGACTTAGAAAAAAATAAAAGTACAGAATTCACATTTGGAGAAAAAACTCGAGAAACTAAAGATAATAAATCTAAAATTCAGGAAGTGAAGGAATATTATCTCCCTCCGAAGAATGATCGAAGCTTGTCGAATTCCAGAGAGATCCGAAAATCTACTACCCCACAAAAATTAAAAGAGATAGCCAAAATTAACAAAGACAATAATAATAATGATAACAATGATCATCATAAATCTATCAAAAGCTCGTTGCAAATTTCAACCGGAATGCAATTCAACACAACTGCCTCAACTAATTTCGGAACGAGCCATTCAAAAGTTACAACGGCTTCCGGGAAACGTAAAATCCATGATTTTTTCGAAGAGAACAACGTTAAACAGAAAACCAACAACGGTCCTATTAATTTAGATTCCCACATCGAAACGGAACAATCTATCAATATTAATGATTCACAAACTCTTATTAAAAATAAAGAAAAAAGAAGGTCGAAAGTGCACACAACCATTGATATAGCTGAGATAAACATCCCTGAAGAGGAAAACGAAGGGACTAAGAGGAAGAACTCATGGACTGTGAAGGCCAGGCCCAAAACTGCGACAGATTTAATAAAGTTTCCGATGAAAAATGCTGAGTCAAGAGAAGCCAACCATAATAATAATAAAAATCAAAGGAGAGACTTTGGAAAAGAGTCAGAATGTTATCTAAAAAATTACCCAAATGACGAAAGAATTGAAAACAGCAAGGAAATAAAGGATGTTTCTGATTATTTCGTTGGGTATTTGGAAAGTGCACCGAAAAGAATAGAAAAATTCTTTGAAAGATATTGCCAGAGCGTGAACCGGAAAAAATTGCCGACAAATCCTTTTGTTATGAGCAAAAAAGATATTTATAAGCTGTATTCGTTCAAAAAACCATTGGTGATGGTAAATGATAAAAGGAAAAAGAACTTCATAAAGACTTTTACTGAGGGATCAGCTATACACAATTTGAATGATGAGACTTTAAGGGATAGGATTTTTTCTGAGGAAGGAGAAAAGGAAGTAAAATCCAAGATGAATCAACAAAAAAACAAACCTGTTCATATTCTGAGGAAAAGTTTCTTTTAAGTTATGTCTATGCCTGGTTTTTTTCTAACTTACAAATATAAATTTACTAGAAGTTAGTGTATTTGTTCATGTTGAATTTTTGTTTTAAATTAATAAAGAAGATTTAATTATTTGGGTTTAAATAGTATTGTCTTATTTTTTCCTATATAATTAACCATTTTTTTTTTTTCGGTAAAATGTTTAAATTTTTAAAATGAAAAAAGATTGTAATGAAAATTTTTTAATGGCGGCAAAGAGACTTTTTGAGGAAATGAGATAATATATGCTGAGTAATTTTTATTTTTAAACATTATTATTTATAAAAAACATATTTTATAAAAAGTTTTCTTAAAATAAAAAAGAAAAATTTAAATTGAAAGCAAATTATTTCTTTTTAAATTTTCATATTTTTTTTTTTTCAATTCTTCTTTAATTCACTATTAATAGCATTCTAAATCTTTCATCATCTCATCGATTTTTTGGATCTGTTTGGCGAACACCTTAGAATAATCTTGGCTTTGAACCACTTCATCCACAATAATCATATCATGTTCTATTTTGAAATCAAGCTGTCTTGTTGTCTTCACGAATCTCTTTATGATTGTGCTTTCGAATGGTGTGTTTTTGAAGCAGGTTTCATTTCTCAATTTGTAAAGTTCCAACATTTCTTTCAAATTTTCAACTGAGGTATTCAAAACTTTGGCTGCCTTCCCCAATGGAATTTTAGTATAAAGCTTAAGCACGGCACTGATGTTGTTGAGATTTTGGATTTTTTTGAATTTCTCCATTAAAATTTCCTTTTGGATGTTAATTGGCTCTGCAATATTTTTTTCAAAGGGCATGTTCTTGAAATCTTGCATATTTCTGATCGGATAAATGAATTTGGGGCATCCGTAACCAAAGGCCTCACTGAAGACGCCAGAATCATATTTGTTGAGCTTCTCCAATTTGTCGCCAAGTCGTTCCTTCAATTGATTCGAGAGAGTTTCTTCAACGCTGGTGGGGTAAAACACCAGAGAAATAGCTAATAAAAACAATGTTTTGTCTGCATTTTTGTTCATGGCTTCGAATTGGAAGGACCTAAAATATTTCGCAATTTTAAGTTTTTAAAGATTATGCAAATTTTACAATTATAAAAAATTTAAAATTTTTAAATATTTGTTATTTTTTTACTTGGAGTAGAATTGCTTATATTTGTTCATGAAAGAAAGCAATGCTTCAAAGATTTTCACTGTCTCTTGATATCTCCCGGTCATTAAATAGGCAAATCCAGCGTAATAAAACAGATTGATATAGCAAGCATAGGCCTTGCAATATATGTTGAGGTTCTTATAATCGATAGGATCGATAATTTGCAAAGCCTCCTCATATTTTCCCATCAAAATGTTCAATCTTAGGAGGGTCACCAGACTGAAGTAACCGAAATAATGGATGGTTCTGGTGTTGTTTCCGAAGTCGTCCAAATAAAAATGGTCATCTTTTTTTTTTAGAATCTGGCTCTTCTCAATCAACTCCCTCAAAATCGCATGGATCTCTTCCAGGTTCCAGAAAATCGCTTCTGGGTTGTTGATGATCTCCTGGTAGAGACTATCTTCAGCCTTGATTTTGGCTCTCCATTGGCACCCAGTTTGGAATTGATACAGGAACTCATCCAAAATATCATAAATCCATAACACCGGAAGATTGATCTCCTCTCGATCAAGTGCTATCACTCTGAAGATTTCCAAATAATTTTCCCATGACTTCACTCGAATTTCCTGGTTAAAAGTGGCGTTGAGTCTGGCGTATTGATGTCTGAAGCAGAGCTCTTGATATAACAAAATCGTATTTATTTCAAACTCCAATGTATCATCACTTTCTTCGATTTCTTGGGGTGTGGGCCAGGCTGTGCTTTTGAAAACCGTCGCTGAAATCTTATTAAAGGAAAAATCGTAGAGGTTTAAGAGATCGTCTTTAGCTGTTGGGTTCTTTTTGGCAAGGAGGAGGGTTTGGAGGTCCTTGATGAATTGTTTGGCTGTAGCCATTTCATCCTGTTGAGCTAGTAGAGGATCGGATTCTGAATTCTTGAGCTTGAAATTTGGTAGATCCTCGAGGTTTATGGGCAATTCGTTTTCTTCGCTGAGTTTTAAAGAAGCCATTTTTTATTTATTTGAAAAATATTGTTTTTTAGATATTTGTTTTAAAAAGATATTTTTTTAGTTTTGGATTTTTTTTTTTTAATTAGATGGTTTTTTTTTTTTAGAATTTGTTCATTAAAAAAAATTGGAAATTTAACATATTTTAATATTTTATTAAAAA
>Ga0302186_10003599_pt1 | contig 11284 bp, 8 predicted proteins | sample II_Bog_E1_2_FD_198782 | JGI IMG/M metagenome (GOLD analysis project Ga0302186, IMG submission 198782) | Peat permafrost microbial communities from Stordalen Mire near Abisko, Sweden - II_Bog_E1_1 | ecosystem: Environmental > Terrestrial > Soil > Wetlands > Peat | place: Sweden: Abisko, Stordalen...
TTACATTCTTTTGAGGCTAAGTCAAATTGTCTAGAAATTTATTTGCAAATAAATTAATGATTGATCTCGAATGTTAAATATTAAAATTATTAGTAGCCAATTCCTTTATCAAATTATCTATCGAATGTATCAAAATTGGCAAACTGTTTTATTTCCTGAGAGTCTAAAATAATGTAATTTCTACTTTTACAATAAGCTTATAATAATCAATTAGAAGGTAAAGCAAATTGTTATAAAAGAAAATTGTCCAACTAATATCGATGATCATTTAAGTTATTTTATCTTGAGAGAGGGAAGGCTACGTTTATCCACAGTCTTGACAAGTCCTTTTACAGGCATTGTTTCCCACACAAGATGTTTTCCCACCTTTCCTTGATAGTCAGCTAAGCTTTTATCGCAGCTTAAGCAAAACCAATTTTTTCGAGAAATAAGAGCATCCTCAGAATTTTAATCCACTTTCAAGAGATGAGCTCCCAATCTACTTATTTTCTTTTCGAGGTAAATCAAATTTTTCTTTATATCCTCTGCATCTGCTTTTTTGCCTAGAAATAAGACGAGTTCGTGAATCTTATCCCACATATTTGCTATTTCTTGATTAAATCCTCCTGCAGCTTGCTGTTTTTTCTCAATATCTCTAACGAGCCCTACTAAATACGCCCTTTGATCATGCAACTTATTGTTAAAGTATTTTTTTAGATCTTACAAGGCATGAGTATCAACATTTCCTTTCTCTTTTTCCTTCTCCTTCTCCCTATTCGATTATTCTTCGATCGTGCTTTCTCCTAATTTTTTCTCTCCAACTTCAGCATTCTTTTTATTATCAGCATTAATCGATTGGTAAAATTCAACATCTTCTCTCAGATTTTGTAAATTCTTTTTTAATTCATCTGCCCGTGCAATGGCAATATTATGCTTCCTCTCTGCTTGAGCAGCATTTTCTTTGATAACTTCGGAAGTCGAATTTATTAGTTCACCCAATCTGTTTATATCCAGATCTTTATTAATTAACATGTCATAAATCTTCTTTATTTCATCCTCATATTCAATCACAAATTTGTCGTGCTTTTTCTCTATATCTTCCATTTTATTTCGTGATTAGCCTTTGAATCTATTAAATTAATTCTAAGTTACAAAACCTTGCAAAGACCCTTGGATTTTAGAGAATCTATCATTGATTTGATTTTTAAAATTTATAGTAATTTCTTCGTAAGAGTTATCAACATTCTTACTTGAGCCTTTACCCCTTTTACTATTTTATTGATTAATCACGTTTTTTTCTTACTCTTTGATATGCTGGTTGTTCAGCAGATCCACTTGAATATTTTTAATTTGTCTTTCAAAATTTTAGCTGTCTTTTCTCATTTCATCCTGCATCTTCCTTTGCCTATCCTCAACTTAGGAGAGAATGGAGTGTGATTTAATATCTTTTTTTCTTAGTTCCTCAACAAAGACCTTTAATTCTTCAAAGCAAAGATGAAGAGTATTAACTTCCACATGTAATCCCTCAAGCTACTTATCTAGTTCTTCATTATCTTATTTATCCGATTGACTCATATCCAATCTTTTCCCAGTTTCTTTAATATCAATGATGTCTTTGGTGTTTTCCTTGATACTATCCTTATTGCTTTATTTATTCTAGGCGTCTTCCAGAAAAGCATTAGAATTAGAATTACTAAAATTTATGATACTACTTTTTCCTAATTTAGCTGAACTTTATCTTTTAAAAACATTTCCTAAGGAATCACGTTTTATCGCTTTCTAAGAATGATTCTTGAGAGTCATCAGCTATCCTTTCAATACTGAAATATCTCTTTTTAAATTATCGAATTCATTTTCAAGAAATTGCAAAACTGGCATCTTCTATTTCACCATATTTATTTGCTGAAACGCCTCCTCAATTTTTTTGTCAACTGCTGAATTGATTTCCATTGATGGAGATACTTCGGCTGCATTCAGCTATTTTTTAGAAGTCTCTCTTTTCGATTAACGTCTACTTGATTCTTTTGTATCTTTTTGTTATTTTTTACTAGTATCTCCTTTGATCGACGAAGCAGATGGCTATCCTTGAGAATATGTATTGACTTCAAGTTTACTAATTCTGTCATTTAAATGCTTTATGAAACCCCTAAATCCTTATTGTTATTGAAGGTTCTTTTGTCGTTCAAGGGCAAGTCGGTCTTCGAGTTGATCTGTTTTATTAATGGCTTCCTCAGTTCGACCTTGATTAAGCAAAAGTGCATCGACAATAGCTTTGAAGTTTCTTTCCAATTTATTTTCTACGAGATTGAAGGTGAGTAGATTAGTAAATTAAACAGAGTTTAAAATTTGCTACTTCTTTTGCTGGTATTCCATTTTATTAATATAGAAGAGCACATTTAAACTTAAACAAAATAAGTTCAAATATTTATTAAAATTAGAGATTAGATTGATCTAAATGATTCGAATTGCTCCTGAATCAGTTCTGTAATTTAAAAAAACAAATACAATTATTGATTATAGCTTACTTCGGAAAGATTAAACGTTTTTTCATTTACAAGCAATAAATTATAATCTGCAAAGCTGGAAAACGCCTTGACCCTCGAATAAATGCCCGTTAATGATAGTCTTGTTTAATATTGGTCTTTTATTTGATAATTAAATACTGAACTAAAAGTCAATATTTTTAATCCATAAATCATCAGCGATTCTTCATTGGAGACTTGCTAGCTGTATTAAATATATTTTCCATTCGCTGCTGATTCTATATAAAGATTTTGCATAATTTCTACAAACCAGGCAGCATATTTTGAGGAGAAGTTCTTCCACTCACTCCCAAAGAATAGCTTCCACTTTCTCTTTTCTGATCTCCAAAATCATCCATTTAACCTTTATTGAACATCATTCTGGCTCTTTCTCCTCCAAATGTTTTGCTAGGGTTGAAACCTCCTTACGGAACGGGTAGTTATCCTTCTTCCTTTTTCTTTTTGAAGAGCGGTATTTCTCTTTTTTCGTAAGTAGATGGTAAATTGTTGTTAATTGATTCGACATACTGATGAAGTTATTCATAGTTGATTGCCTCGTTGCTTATAATTTGGGCAAATCGACTCCATTCTAGGTATGGTCCGTCTGTCTTCTTGAGGACTGGCAGGAAAACCTTCTCTACAAAATTTTTGAAGTCGTAAACTAGTCGTTTTTAGCTATTCATTCAACTTATTAAGTTAATAAACAATAATTACGAAGTTTATCTTTTTAAAATTAAAATTGAAAAAATCATTGTAAAACATAATTAATATATTCTCGAAGACCTCACAAATATTTTAATATTAATTGTTGATGGACAATTTCCGAAACTGATTAAGCACAAATTTTATTATTTTTATGTTTCCTCATAGCTTGAAAGATATCAATTTAAAAATTAATTTGTTGTATACAATAAAAATGGAATGATAAATTTAGACTTTGTTCAAAGAAGATATTATTCTTAAGTAAGGCTGGAAAGTAGTGAAATAGAATTAAATTTTATCATCCATTTATTTCTGGAATATGTTTTTCACCATTATTGCAAATTTTGAATATTTGTTGCATTTTTTGTTTTGTTTTTATTAGCAATAATAGACGGTTGATAATTTATCATTGATGTTAGCTTTTATATTCATGAGTAGCCTTTACCTTAATTTAGATTCATATTCTAGTAATTATTAAATTTAATTTTTACATGGGGGCATAATGCTGCAATGGAGAGAAAAAATAGACTCGGACTCCTGAGTTAAATTTGATGGGATCAGATTTAATCATTTCCCAAAATCTTCACAAAATCATCAACAAAAGAAAATAAGATTTAAGAATATCAGATTATCCTATAGATAGGGAGAATGATATTACAAAGACTTCACTCATCCTTCCCGCATGCCGTGAACTCAGTCCGTAGCTCTTAGTCAAATTCTATCTTATATACTCTTTTTATATCAACAAATATGTGAAAAACATCAAGGAGAGGACAAAGTATTAAGAAAACTTTTACTAACTCACAAAGGAATCTCATGAAGCACCCTAATAGCAATAAAAAGTTGAAAAGTTTAAGATTTAATATTCAAAAGAATCAAATGAAGCAAAGAAAGATTTGTTAATGGTGAAAACTCTTTTTAAAAGCAAGTTTATCATTGAAAACATTAACAAAATTCCATTACTTACCAATGATCCGAAGGATATTGCACATTTAATTTTTCCTATTGCTAGATTGCACCGGGGGATTAAAAAAAGTCACTAAACTACGAATTCAAAAAGAAAAGAACCCTTGTATATCGTAGCGACTTTGGAGCCTTAATAGTAAAAAATGATAAAAACCATGGCATCCAAAGATGCATATTTTTCATTTTCAATCTTTATCAGGGGTTTCACCAGCTAAAAATTCGCCCGTGACAAAATAAAATAAATTAGAGCTTAGAGAAAAGACAGCCAAATCAAAATATATTTTTTTACAGTGAACTTTCCTTTTAAATCATAAAAAATGGAATCCACTTTTGATTACGGTTATTACATTTATGAGAATGCAGACTAAAAGATAAAAAAATAAGGAGATGTAATTTTTAATATTATGAATACTTTTAAAATATCTAATAATTCCAGTTTAGAGGACAAGGAAATTGACCTGTAATATGGATATTTGCCTTATCTTTACTATATCAACTATGTTGATAGGTCATTGAAAACTGGAGGAGACCTTAGTCTCGTGAAGATATTTCAACTCTGTAACGCAGTATCAACGTACTATTTGAAATCACAGTCTTTTCTTTTTAGGATAATTGGAGGTAAAAATGATTCAATCAGTGTTTCAAATGCCATTATTAAAACGCCAGTCAATAAAAACAATCATGCAAGTGATATTGAGCGCGAAAATCTTATAAATAATCTTTTAGATGATAACAATTTCGAGCAAGCTTTAAACACAAGTCGACAGGGTTAGTCTTTTATGCTCAAAGCAAAACAATTAGAGATACTCTACGAACAAAAGAAATATGAAGAAGCCTCCAAATTGCTAAGAGAACTAAAAGATAATCCAGCAATTAATCGCCCTTAAAATTCAGATGCAATTGAGGTTATAGAATTTATTGCAGCTCGCTTATAGATGAGGGAGAAAAAATATAAAAAAGGTCTGCAAATATTGGTAAATTTGCACAACAAGATGATTAAAAAATACGGCAACGATTATGAGTTTATAGGACGTGATGTGATAGCTAGCATGGAGGAGTGCTTCCGTAAAGGGGAACCAAGACCATCTTAAATAACAGTATCTTCTGCGGATTGGTCAATAAAAGAGACAAATCTTAACTTGAGAAGCATCTCAATCAGCCTATGATCATATATTTTAAAATTGAATTAATCAATTTTCTCAGATATAAATTATGAACAAATATTGGTTTTCCTTGATAAATTCTGATTGAAAATCATCAGATAATTTATTATTTTTGCTAAATAATACATAATTAACTTAACTTTTTGAGGGTTATTGTGCTAAAATACTATATCTTCATTATTAAAAACAATTTTTTAATCGTTTACAATACTAATATCCATCAATTATAATTATTCCTCAACATAAATACTCCATTTTTATTTGCATTAATTTTATAATATGAATGGCAATTATATTAATCAGTCATTATCATCTCGAGCTTGGTTAATTTTGAGATAAATGAGTGAGGACCCTCTTTCTACTGATAGATATATCCTTCATCTTTTTAATTTTTTGTTTGGAGTCAAATTTACTTTGCAACTTATTAGAATTGTCGGCTGGAAAATAAATATCGTAATTGGCTGCTCTTTCAAATTAGGTGTCCCAAATCCATTAAAAATCATCATCTTCTTCAGTAGGTTAGCCCCACTCTTCTACTCCCATAAGACTTTTAAAGGTTTTAATTATATCTCCTCCTGTCTTAACATTGGTGCGCTAGTTTGCTATTTAATCAAAATTGTAAATATTGACTAAGAACTTTCTCATTTGAAGCTGATTGTTAGTCATTTTTTTGTTACTATTATTAGCTATTTACGCATTTAGAATCAACCGAACTGCTTCTTCATATTCAGTCAATTTTGTCAAAGTATTTTGCTATCTCTATTCTGATCGGATAAATTTTGATCTATTATTTTTAGATTGATTATATTTCTTTAATTATTTTCTAACAATATTTTCTTTTATGGGTAAATAGTGATATTTGGGACAATCAAAATAGCTATGATTGGTTGTGCAGAGATCACATTTTATGGTTTAATATTAATCGATAATACTCTTTGCTTTATCTCTCAAAAAAGTGTAATATTCATAATCTTTATGAACGCCTTTCAATGTTTATATAAATTGAGGAAAATTAAGTTTGTGGACAACAGAATACCCCAAAGATTTAATTTCATAGCTTAATTTCTTATTAGTGATGAATTCTTGACTAAATAAAAAAGGGGGATCCTTATCTGTTATTTTGATAACATTGGCAATGATTCCATTATAACTAGAATCGTATTTCTTGCAGATACACCCGATTTTACCACTTTCAAGAACATAAATTGCAAATTAGCTTTCAATAGGTTTTATTATCTCTTAAGGATAGTAAATATACCTTTCCATAGACGTTGCTAACTTAAATATAGTTTTAGTTAGCAGACAACTAAAAAATGGTAACGGCTTCAACAATTTTTTATTGCTTTCGCATTTAACTTATCTTTTGTAGCTCTAAGGCAAGTTTTCAATAAAGTTTTTTTCCTCTGCAATATTAAATTTACTTTTGATATTAACTGATTCATTGATATAATGCTCGACTTTATCAAAAAGTTACTCAGAAAATCCTATTTTATTATCCATTACTTAAAATATCTTTCGGTTCTTTTCAATCTACTGCCCCTGAGCACGAATATTACCAATTAAATTTCCCAAACAGCTTATATTGTATGAAAAAGCAATGCAACTAATTATTTCAATAAATGTGACCCATATAGCTTACTGGTAGATTGAGGGAACAATATCTCCAAATCCTACTGTAAGCATGACAGTCGTTGCCCAATAGTATGACCATACATATCTTTAATACCAAGGAGAATCACTTATCCCTTTAACTGTTTGCCAATTTTTTTATGGATATTGATTTGCCATTAAATTGAGTAAGATAGCGATGACATGAGCAAAGACAAAGTTAAATATAATAATCTTGAGAAGAGACCAATATCTTTAATAATAATAACTTTTTACGATCATTTGTTATAGATTTGATAGTTTTTGCATTAAATTGCCTATCTTAAAAATAAGAGTTATTAGAATTACATCAATCCAGAAAGACTACATTATCTTGAACTGGATTAATATCATTACAAGCGTAAAAATATCTACAAAGAAATCGCCCTATTTTATGTAATATTTGGCAATGGCTGTTAATTTAGTTATTCTTTTCCCATTTATTCGTCGAATAGCAAAAAGATTCACCATTATCATAAAAGCAAAGGAAATAGCTGACATTATTAATACTATTAAGATAAGAGTGCATTCAGCTAACTAATTAACATATAAAGTACTTAAGGAAACACAAATACGAAGGTTTAGCAGAGAATAAGACTGATTATTGATATTGTCGTGAAGAGCTTGTAAAAAAATATAAAAGAAATACTCATCTATACACCTTCAGGTTCTTCATGCTAAAAGTACTTGTCAAGGTCGTCTTCATTAACAACAGCAGGAGAGAAGATATTATTGCGTCTAATTTTTGAAATAAAGTTTTTGCAAATTCTTAATATCTTTTCATTAACGACTTCTTCTTGAACTTATTTTTTTATTTCTGATGCGGGTTTCCTTATTCGACGACTTTTAAGCTTTTATTTTTTGCTTTTAAGCATGTTTACAGTTTGTGAAAACTGAACCAAATTTATTCCTCCTGCAATTGAAGGTTGATTTTACGGATCAAGATACTAACTATTAGTTTGAGGTAAAAAAGGATGGTTCGTAGGCAATCCTTGATAAGAATTTTTTTAAAGTGAATCGATTGAATTATTTTAGTTTTCCCTACTCATTGGACGGGAAATACTTCTGATGGTTTTTGGCATTCCTTGAAAAAGATTTAGTTAAGTGTCGATTCTTTATTCTGTTTATATATAAAGGTTTATTGAGGATCTTTCATTGTTCGTATTTTTCATTACTCACCTTATATAATATGTGATTTCCAGTTTATGTAAATTGAACTAAAATGATGTTTTCAAATTATTTTACAGAAAAAATCGATTCAATTTGATTTAATCTTTTGTTTTAAGACTGTCCCTCATAATAATAAAAGATTAAAGACCTAATACAATGAGGAATTAAATCAAGAATAAACTGTAATTTTTACATATTTCAATTTGTATAATTACTGAGATGAATTTGTATTATTAAATGAATGGAACATCTAAAATATAAGTAATAGAAGAAAAATCAAATGTATTTTATTTATTATTTTATAAAGTAATTTATTATGTAGGGATTAAAATCAATAGAATTCTAATGTCATGAAAAATACAAAATATATATCTACATTAATGATTCATAATTATTGTGAATAAATGTATAAATAATTTGCTTTTCAGATAATTTTTTATTAAAAGCATTTATAAAAAATGTTCATCATGATAATAATAACTCTTTTGCTTGGCATGGGTCTATGCGCTCAAAACGAAGTCAAAGAGGGTCTTTGTACGAATTATTAATACATCAATTGCTCATCTATTATACAGCTAAAAGGAATTTGCTGTCGGTTATCAAAGGGATCGAGTTTGATATTCTTTAATAATAGCTGCTTGTCATGCCAATTTGTAATTCATCTTTCATATAGGGCTGTGACAGCTATTTTTATAAAACAATAGAAACCTACGATTGTAATGAAACTGAGTTGCAAAATGCTTGATTTTGTAGTTTTATCAAGAGTTAATTCTCCATAAATATAAACATGAAAAGGAAAAATTATATATATTTTCTATCTATTAACTAAGTACTAATGGATAATACATATAGTTAATAGAATGACTAAATTAATTGTCCCGATAAATTTATAAATTGAATTAAACTGTCAACAAGTGCAGAAGCTATTATCTTAAGTATGTTGAATTCTGCACTAATTCAATAGCGCAAAGATACTTTTAAAATAAATACTAATATGAGAGTTTACTCAAACCTTAATTTAATTTAGGACTAATATTAATTCAATTTTAAATTTTAAGATCATCAAATCTTTAGAGTTTTCTTAAATTTATGATATTCTTCATATCTTCTTTTTACAAATAACAAATAATCGAAGTTAATCTGAGGGTTTTTGCAAACAATTATTCCCCAACAACCCCACATTAGGTGAGCTAGCATTTGTCCAAGGGGCATTTGCCTCATTAGATCATCTTTTTATTTTTGATACTTTGATTGTTTTCGTAATTCCTCGAAGCTAGCTTTAAATTATTCATGCTCATGGTCCTTTGCAACTACATAGGCCTAAATAAATCTGACCTTCATTAATTACTTTTATTCAGTGCAAGGAATAATTCCAAAAAACGGATGCTCTTTGGCGTCGTAATCAAACTATGTTTCATTAAAATAGTTTGCTATATCAAATGACGGATAGTTATAGCTAGAATATTCATAATCTATAAAGGCCATCTCTCCATTCTCCTCTTTTATCAAGATATTGTTGGCAAGAGTATCGTTGTGGGAAAATACAAGCTCATCATTTTCATATTTACTGACTGCCTGTTTGATATATTCAATTTCTTCGTGTGTAATCCATTTTTTAAAAATTTCAATTAACTATTTTTATTCTTGTGAATAGATATCTTAACTCATTTTATTGTGGCAAATCGATAAAATGGTTTCTTCCCTATCAAAAAATACTCTTTGAAAGATTGACTCGTATTTTATGGACTATGAAACTGGTTTCATCTTATGGAATTTGCTTAAAGCGAAGGCCACTTCTTATAAGTAGCCTGAAGTAAGCATCTTTTAAGCAGGCAAAACTGAAGAGTTAATAAACTCTTCAATTCTAATATCTTTATCGTAGTAATAGATCTTTGGGCCCAACCCCTCTTCGGAGATATGATTATAGACAAAGGTCTCTGATTATCGCTAAAGGAAGATATCTAAATATCAAATATAGTACTTTCTGAAGCCTATCCAAATTTTCTGAAAATAATAGGAGGAAGGGAATGATTTTGAGGTGTTGCTTTGTATGTGTAATTAGATATTCCAGTCATCCTTTCCAGAATAATTTCATTTTTCTTGACATCACTCCATGTTGGCAAATGCAATATGATTTGTTCCCTGATATCTTCTAAATAATCCATGAATAAAATAAAAATATTCTTAAATTAAATTATTTAGCATGGATAAGATAAATTCTAAATATTAATAATAATGAAAAATAATGAAACGCATTGCCCTTGGAAGATCATAAATGTATATTAACTAATTTATTATTGTAATCTTTTTCGAATTATTTACTCAGTAATCAGAAATATTTAAAGGGTAATTTTAAGTTTTAATCACATTTACTCAAAGGCCGTGGTTAATTGAGTCAATTTACGAATTTTATTCCAAGGCTGATCGAAAACGGTTGCAGTTATCATTTAATTTTAATCATTTGCAAAAGTAAAGCGATAGTTCATCCCAGCAACAACTTGCTGCTCAATTTTAGTCACCGCTCCCAAATCCCGCCCCTGAAAATACGATTTTGCTGCTAGTTCCTGTCTAAGAAAAGACTCAATCTCTCGGTATATTTGTTGATCTTTTTGGTCAAGATTATTAATCTAATCGAGAGATACTTCAGTATATCCACCAGCCTACGTAAATGAAAGTATACTAAATCACTTGCAAATGTGAATACAATGCAGGAAATTATGATAATTAGCCGAGTATTTGTCATTTAATTGATGAAATATATTTTATTATTGAAATCAATAAGTATAAAATGTATTCAATCATACAAATAGCCTCGAAAATACCAACCAATAGGAAATAAATATGATTGAGTTTAAATAGTTTATACTAATTTGATTCTTATTAAAGATGATCAAATATTTAGAGTTTTCTTAATTTTTTGATAATCTTCAAATCTTTTTTTCACAAAAACTAGATAATCGAAATTAATCTGAGGGTTTTTGCAAACAATAATCCCCCACCAACCCCACATCAAGCTACTCAGCATTTGTCCAAGGGGCATTTGCCTCATTAGATCATCTTTTTATTTTTGATACTTTGATTGTTTTCGTAATTCCTCGAAGCTAGCTTTAAATTATTCATGCTCATGGTCCTTTG
>Ga0302186_10003601_pt1 | contig 11281 bp, 12 predicted proteins | sample II_Bog_E1_2_FD_198782 | JGI IMG/M metagenome (GOLD analysis project Ga0302186, IMG submission 198782) | Peat permafrost microbial communities from Stordalen Mire near Abisko, Sweden - II_Bog_E1_1 | ecosystem: Environmental > Terrestrial > Soil > Wetlands > Peat | place: Sweden: Abisko...
AGATGAGTTTTACCAGAACCCGCTGCTCCTGTGATATAGCAGTTGTATCCCATCTTCAATATGTCGAGTGCATCCTTTTGGGTCATGGAGATTATTCTAACATTTAAAAATAGAAAGAAGAAAGTTGACGTATTATTTTTATGTATTAGTATTCAAACCAGATTGTCCCGAGCGAGAGATCGCTCATCACAAAGCCCGAGAGGGCTACATATCCCAGAGATGGGAGGAGGAAATCATGAACATCGCAGAGAAAATCATGCAGGGATCAAAGGAGATCGATCAGAAAAAGAAATTGATTTGTCTATTAGTGGAAATAATGATAAGCGAATTAGATACAAATGATTTGGAGATGTGTTCACGGGAAGGAATCATCTTTAAATTCCCGTGGTGGTTGTGGTGGAAAAAAGATTTCTGGAGGCTAAGATATACCAACAACAAAGTCACTATCACTTATGAGACCTTTTTGCTCAAATCGGAAGGATTTTTTCCCATCTATCAAAGTGATGGAAAAATAATGCCGGGAGCTTACAGTGTACCGGATGTTTATGGTGCTCTCCCAATGTTAGTAAAAGGAATGATAAAAAAGCAACCTAGCATAGAAGTTAGACTTTGGACTTACTTTAAAGCCTACAAAAAGAGGAGTTTCTCCTTTTAAATACAAAGCCCCGCATACCGCGGGGCTTTTTTACTATCTATCGGAGATCGATTCAGGAAACGGTAATCTGTTAACTGAAGCGAGTCGTGTTCTGAAGTCCGCGGTGGCGGACACTTATTCCGAAAAGAAAACCTGGTGTTAAAAATTGTCGTTAAGAAATTTTTAACTTTTCTTATTTTTCTCCCTCCACTCATTTATAAGTTTATGATTCCCTGAAAGTAACACTGGTGGAACTTTACCAGGTAGTGAATTTTGGCATCGTTTTCCAAACGCGAATGCGTAATGCCAAAATCTACTACCTGGTTTTACTTTTTCCCCTACTTCGCCACAAATCAATTTCTTTATGGTTACCTGATAACAAAACCTTGGGAACTATGTAACGTCTATTTTTATATTCTAAAATCTCTGGTCGAGTATAGACCTCGCTACTTGCGATTCGTTCTTCTTCTCGTGAATCAAAATTCCCAAGCACGCCAGGAATCTGTCGTGAGATACAATCCATCATAATCATTGCGGGCAATTCCCCACCCGTAAGCACAAATGGTCCGACAGTCACTTTTTCTGTTTTAAATATTTTATTTACCCGCTCATCGATACCTTCATATCTTCCAGAAATAATAATAATGTCCGTGTATTTTTTTACACTTTCTTTTGCATACAGTGTATCAAATTGTTTTCCTGTTGGACTAAGAAATACAATTTTTATTTTTGATTTTTTGACTTTATTTTTACTCTTTGATTTTTGATTTTTGATTTTTTTCAAAGCACTTTCCAAAGCATTAATTATAGGAAGTGCTTGAATAATCATACCTGGACCGCCACCATACGGGATATCATCCACTCTTTTATATGGTTTGTTTTTTGCCTTTTGAACTTTTGTAATCTTCGCAAAATCACGTGGGTTATAAAAACTCACTTTGATTTTCTTCTCGCCTATGGCACGCGCCAAAATAGACTCAGATAAATATGAGGTAAAAGATTCTGGAAACAATGTGATGATATGGAAACGCATTACGTGTAATGTAAAACAAAAAAAGACAAAATACAATGTGTATTTATCAATATTGATTTTTAATAAAAATAATGTAAGGTAATATCTAGAGCGATTTTTATACCCCACCAACCTGAAAGGAGAAAATTCGTGGATAGAGATGCTGTCAATCACCTTGCCTGTCTTCTCGAAGAGGCGGGTTACCAAGATGCCGATGGACTTATCGAGCATGTACTGATACCCATCGCAATGAGGGAGCAAATATCCCTGCGTACGGCAATGGAAATCTACGCGAACACAAGCGCAAGTTCCGAAAGCTGGGCGTACAAGCTCGGAAAAGCATTGAATGAGATTGATCCTGCTGTGATTTACAAACTACAAATCAATGAGCCCATGGGAAGGGGGCGGGATTGAGAATGATTGCAGTGAACATAAAGGTGGCGCCCAGCGTCGCCTTTTATTTTTCCTTGAGAAAAACAATGCAAGCAAAAAAGCGGTGCACGAAGTGCGCCGCTTTTTTGTATTTCCCGTCAGCCAGTAGCCAACAGTTGTAAACTAGAGTTTCAAATCTGCCATTGCCTCATCAACCGTCTTAGTAACCGGCTCTTTTGAAACAGTTGACATTCTCTCTGAACCTTCCGGCTCATTAATTTTCAAATTCACTCGCGAGTTATTTTTCATTCCCACAACTCGGAGAAGCGTTCTGATAGCTTTTGCAGTATTACCTGATCGTCCGATAACCTTGCCCATATCGGCATTATCGACAACGAGGGTAAGTAATACTCCCATTTCATCTACCGTTCGTGTAATCTTTACTTTTTCTGGAGCGTCTACGAGTGCTTTTACAACGACCTCCAAAAATTTTGCATCATGTTCTTGCATATCTCTATTTTAATTCTGATTTTGTATCATGCAGTAGTTCGACCGGTAATTTATAAAATACTGCCTGTATAAATATTACCATACATAAAAAAGTTAGCAAATAAAAAGAGGGCGCACTTCGTGCGCCCTCTTTTTATTTATTTTTTCTATTCTTATGCGGCTGGAGTTTCTACTGCTGGTTCTGGAGTTGCAGCTGCGAGAGTTGCTGCAGCCTCTGCTTCTTCCTTTTCTTTTTTCTCAGCTTCTTCTCGAATTTTTCTTTCTGTATCTTTCTTTGCAGCTTCTGCATCGGCTTTTGCTTTTTCTTCATCTGCTTTTGCTTTGTTAGCATTGATGATTTTGTTTTTTGGAAGAACGTTGATTTTCTTTCCGGTCAGAATTTTTTCATCTACAAGATAGTTGTGAACCGTATCTGAAACCTGAGCACCTTTTGAAATCCAATATTTTACTTTTTCTCCATCAATATGATTTGCACCTTTTCCTTTTCGCGCATCATAAGAACCAAGCACTTCTACAGCTTTACCGCTTTTAGGTCCAAACTTTGAATCGGTAAGAACGATACGAAAAGATGGCTCGTGTGTTCTTCCTACTCTTTGTAATCTGATTATTAACATATGTAGGGGCTATACTATCAAAAAACCATATAAAGTCAAATGGATTCTCCGAGGTAGAGCCTCGGTTGCTACCGAGGCTCTACCTCGGAGAATTTAAATCTATAATATACAAGGGCTCATTTTTCTGCTAAAGTGTTTGTATATATGAAAAATACTCAAAAACCAGCGGGTCGCAATAATCCGCACCAGAAACAAAAAAGCGATAAAGCTCCACAAACCGCGCAGGGCGTAATCAAAGCAATCAGGGGCAATACCGCCTACTTTATTTCAGATACTGCAATAAAAGGAGAAACCCCGATAGAAATATCGACGCGTTTTCTCAATACCGCAATGGCAAATGATAAAGTAGAAATCAAAATTTTTACAAAAACACGATCTGGTAAACCCGAGGGTGAAGTTATAAAAGTTATCAGTCGAGCAAAAAGTATTTTTGTTGGTACGATTGAAGTATCAAGTAAAGGCATGCTCGCCATTCCAGATGACAGAAAAGTTCGCGTCACCGTAAAAATCCCTCAAGAAAAAATCGGCTCACTCAAAGACCAAGACAAGGTTCGCGTACGAATCACAAAGTGGAAATCATATCCTGAATATTCTGAAGGAGATGTGATCACCCTCCTCGGGAAAAAAGGTGAAAACTCAACCGAGATGAATTCGATTGCAATCGATAAAGGTTTTGATATTGATTTCCCTGAGACTGTCCTTGCAGAATCAAATATTGTTTTCAAAAATAATCAAACGATTTCAGAAGAAGAATATGCAAAGCGAAAAGATCTGCGCGATACACTTACTTTCACGATCGACCCAAAGAGTGCAAAAGATTTTGACGATGCGATTTCATTTAAAAAGCTTACAAACGGACACTTTGAAATCGGCGTACATATTGCCGATGTTTCTCACTACGTGACCGAAAAAAGCGAACTCGACAAAGAGGCTTACAAGCGTGGCTGTTCGGTCTATTTGCCCGATAGAACCATCCCAATGCTCCCCTTTGAGCTTTCTGACAATCTCTGTTCTTTAAACGAAGGTGAAGAAAAACTCGCCTTTTCAGCCATCTTTGAAGTAGACGAAAAAGCACATGTTCACACAAAATGGTTTGGAAAAACGGTTATCAAATCCGACAAACGATTCTCATACGAAAGCGCGCAGGAAGTACTCAATGCAAAGTCTGGTGAGCATTTTGAAACATTGAACTCACTCAACACAATCGCAAAACTTTTCAAGAAAGAAAAATTCCAAAAAGGTGCGATCGACTTTGAACGAGAAGAAACCGCATTTGAACTCGATGAAGCCGGCAGACCAATCCGTATTTACAAAAAAGAAATTCTCGACACACATAAGCTTGTCGAGGAATACATGCTTCTTGCAAACAGAGAAGTTGCTGAGTTCGTGTTCAAACATGAGAAGAAATCCGGCACACCATTCCCTCTCCCATATCGAATCCACGATCTTCCTGATAAAGAGAAAATCAATGAACTTGCAATCTTTGTAAAAGCACTCGGCTATGAACTTTTCATTGGCAAAAATGGTTCTGTAACGGGTCGCGACATGCAAGCACTCTTTGCACAGATCGAAGGAAAAGCTGAGGAAGCACTTATCAAAACCGCAGCGATCCGCTCAATGGCGAAAGCGATTTACTCTGTGAAAAATATCGGACACTTTGGTCTTGCATTTGAATACTATGCGCATTTCACTTCCCCAATCCGAAGATATCCAGACCTTTTGGTGCATCGCATTTTATACAAAATATTATCTGGCGAAAAAGTCGCCGAGAAGAATTATGCTTTTTATGAAAAAGCATGTGAACATTCAACCGACCAAGAAATCAAAGCAGCAGAAGCCGAGCGAGACAGCAAGAAATACAAACAAGTAGAATACATGATGGATAAAGTCGGGCAAACTTTCGACGGAAGTATTACTGGTGTTACTGAATGGGGCATCTATGCGGAAGACTCAGAAACAAAAGCTGAAGGTATGATCAAGCTTTCTTCACTTGGAGACGACTTCTATACGCTTGATCAAAAAACATATTCAATCATTGGAGAAAAAACAAAAAAGCGATATTCGCTCGGACAGAAAATTAAAATTAAACTTGTCAGTGCAGACCTTGATAAAAAGATGATGGATTTTGAAATTGTAAAATAAGGTGTTAGCTGTTAGAAAATCAAAAAGGGCGGGATGCTTCGCATCCCGCCCAACCTCACCATCAATCAAATTCTCCGTTCTTTACCCCGTCGATAAAAGCATCAAACTCCTTTGTGGTACAAGACAGCTTTTGCGTTTTGTCTTGTGAGAGTCGAATGACCACCCTTTCTTTTTTTCTAGCTACTTCTAAACAAGCTCCGATGACGCAAGCTGATGCCTTCTTGAAATCTTTATCGTGGATTCGTTCCTGTTTATTGCTCATTTTACTCACCTCCTTTTTTGGAGAGTTCGATATTACTCAGATATCAAACTCTCCGTTTTTGACTCCGGCAATAAAAATCTTCCATTCTTTGGCGGTAAAGCTGAGTTGCTTGTGTAGGTCCTGAGAATTCCGCATGGCGACTGCTTCACCATTTTTGATTGCAACTTCGGCACATCCCATTATGGGTCCACACACCGAAGCCTTCTTGAAATCTTCATCGCGGAATTGAATATTTTGAGAGTACATTTTTCTCACCTCCTTGGGTTTAAGGGTTGAAATCTGATAATAGGTTAATATAATACAGCTTAATTATTCCTGTATTTATATAAATATATTGCAGATATATTTATAGCCATTATATCAGCATATATTGACAAATAATTCGTCAATATATAGTATTAATTTTGTTATGAATACAACAAAACATATAGATAAACAAATCATACAAACCATCGGTGTCGGGGAACTCACTGCCTCAGAAATAGCCAGAAAAACTGGTTTTGGTAGAACAACACTCAATTTATCGCCTGAAACTCTTACTTGGAGAAAAATTCATTTCCAGATCAAAACCTATCGGACGCAAAGTTTTCTATTCTGTAAATAAAAAAGCAGTGAATGAAGCGAGAGAATCAAGACTCATTGAAATATATAGTGGTAAAAATATCATGCAGGCATACAAATATTTTTATGAAGCACCCAAACACACCACCGTATACAGCGTTCAGGGTTTTGAAGCAATACATAAACTTTTACAAATATTCCCAACTGATATTTTGAAAAATGCTCATCAGAAACAAAAAAATAGAAATATTATTTTGAAAGGGTTTGCTAATAGAAAAGCCCTGTCAGTATTACAGAGTGTGAGTCCAGAAATAAATCAATCACATGAAGGAAGAGCTGTTGGAGTAAAACTTATTGATGGAGATGCTTTTATGGGACCTTGCGAAATACTTTGCAGCCAACATACATTTCTAATACATGATACTGCCAAGAAAAGAGTTCTTGTTTTGAGAGAAAAAACGATTACAAAATTCCTCTATGAAATTCTTTCTACCTTTTATGATAATTCTGAAAATATGAAGATTTTTAAGATAAATGATTATTGGAATGAATTGATGAATAAGAAAATTTAATCAATGATACAAACACGAAAAACGGTGCACGAAGTGCACCGCTTTTTACTTTATAAACTTTACAAACTTTATAGACTTTCAACTTACTTGGCGACCTGCACCGCTTCTTCAAACTGAATTGAAAGGAGTCGAGATACTCCATCAGCACCCATAGTTACTCCGTAAATAATTCCGGCTCGCGCCATAGTCTCTCGATTGTGCGTAATCAAAATCAACTGAGAATACTCGGAAAGTGCAGAGATCATGTCTCCGTACTTTTTTGAGTTTGCTTCATCGAGCGCAGCATCTGTCTCATCAAGAATAATAAATGGAGGAGGATTGACCTGTGAAATCGCAAAAAGCAAAGCAATAGAAGTAAGCGCTCGTTCTCCTCCCGAGAGCATCATCAAGCCTTTTATTTTCTTTCGTGGAAGTGACACTTCGATATCAAGCCCCTCTTCCTGATTTTCTTCTTCGACGATTTCCTCGCCTGTATCGGTGACAGGAAGCTCGGTATCAGATCGCTTTCGTTTCTTTTCTTTTACCACAACAAGCGATGCAGATCCTCCACCAAACATACTTGCGAAAAATTGTTGAAATTGAATATTGATTTTGGTAACACCGTTTTTAAATTCAGTCGTGAGCTTTTCATCAAGCTCTTTGATCAAAACTTTCAAAGACTCTGAGGATTTGATCAGATCTTCAAGCTCTCGTGCGAGGAATTCATCGCGCTCAGTGGTCTCTTTGAATTCTTTGACTACTTCGTCTCCTCCGGCAACGCCTGCATCCTCAAGCCGAATTTTTATTTTCTCAATTGCTCGTCGGCGTTCTTCTTGGAATTGTCTATCTTCATTTACTACAATCTCATGAGAAAGTGCCGAACCATCTGCACCGGTTGGCCAAAAGTCCTTATAGTGTAAGGCTTGTACACCAGCGATGATACCACCTTCTCGAAGCTCTCTTTGCAATTCATCTTCACTTTGTCTGAGGCGTGATTCCCTACTTTCAAGATTTGAGAGTTTACCTCGCACATCATTTTGCTCAGCGACAATACGGAACATTGCCTTTTCTGCATCACGATTTGAGTCGCGCTCTTTTTCGATTTCATTTTTCAAGAAAGTATATTGCTCAGAAAGTTCAGTTTCTTTTCTTTGTATATCCGCAACTTTTCCTTCATGCCCGGACTTTTCTTGTTCAAGAGTTTTGATTTCTTGTTCGATATCGTTTATCGCTTCTTTGTTTTCTGTTTCTCGATGGGTTTCAATAAAGTTTTTGAGAATATTTTTTATCGTAGAGAAAATCTCACGGATTTTTGATCCATCAGTTTGCTCGTTCACAGAATCAATCTCAAGGTCGATCTGCTTTACAATACTTTCTACCTGAGAAAGTTCAACTGTCTTTTGTGAAGCAGAAGAATTCACCTCGTGCTGTTTTTTCAAAAGTCGCAAAAGTGAAGCGATCTCTCCTTCCACGCGACCAATACTTCGCGCAAGTGCATCTTTTGAAATACGAACCTCTTTGAGCTCGCTTTCAATACGCATGACTTCGTCGCTTCGTGCATCCTTTGATGAAGACTTTTCAAGCACTGATTTTGCTTCGGCTAAATCCTTTTCAAGCTTTTCCCTTGCTTCAATAAGTGGATGCTTTTCTGTCGCAATATTTTTCTTTTCGAAATTTATGAATTCTTCTTCTCGGCGGAAATATTCGTGGTACAGCTTCACAAGGTCATTGCGCATCTCTACCATCTTTTCAATCTTCTCTACCTGCTTTTTCAAAAATTTTATATGAGGAGCAATTTCTCTTCGCAAAGATTCAGTTTCTTTGATATTTAATTCCGTCTTTTCAAGTTTGCGCTCGCTTTCTTCTTTTTTGTATTGAAAAATTTTGAGACCAAGTGCATCTTCGATCATTTCACGGCGCTCGCGAATATTTGCATTGAGGACTTTATCAGCCTCGCCCTGAGAAATAATCTGATGACCTGAAGCGCCAATGTGTGCATTTGAAAGAAGCTCGATAATATCTTTCAAACGAACAGGGCTGCCATTTATAGAATATTCACTTGAAGAATCTCGGTTCACGACACGCTCAATCACAACTTCATCAAAATCAAGATTGAAAATTTTCTGTTGATTGTTGAAAGTCATCTTCACCGATGCGCGATTTGCACGGGGCGCATCTTTTCCGCCATTGAAAATGAGATCTTCTGCACGTTTTCCTCTCAAAGATTTGATAGATTGTTCACCAAGTACAAAACGAAACGCTTCGGCAACATTGGACTTACCAGAACCGTTTGGACCGACAATACCTGAGATCGGTGTTGTAAAATCGAGCTGGCTTTTTTTGCCAAATGATTTGAACCCTGCGATTTCAATTGATTTTAAATACATTACCAGTAATTCTAACAGAAAATAATCCAATACAAAAGGCGGGTTTCGCTGATTTTCCCTACCAAGGAAAATAATGTCGGGATAGTTTAAAAATAAGAATTATTTTTAAACTATCCCGACGGGCAAAACCCGCCTTTTGTATTATATATTATCTACTCAATGACTTTTCTAATACATCCATCTTTGCAATCGTATCATCATCAAGAGCTTTTTCTTTTTTATCAAACTCATGTGTAATATTTTCGAATTCAAACTCTAGCCAATCATTGAGATCCTTATTTTGAGCCATTAAATATCCTTCTTCAAAAAATTGAGTGATTACAGCAAGCTGTTCCGGAGTTGCTTTTTCAATAATCTGCAAAATTCCTTTTTTCGTCTTATCATCGAGTGGACATGTTGCAAGCAAGAAACCGAGCTTCTTCCCTTCTGCATCTGCAAGATCGAGAATTTGTTCTCTCGTCAATTCATCCAATGTGCTATCATCATTTGTCATATTTTTTGAAATTATTTTTTAATAACGTTAAACGCATCGGAACTAAATATTTGTCCGTATTTTTTTGTTGCAGAACCAATAAGTCCAGTTAATTTCCTTCCGATTTCCTGTGCTTCTGGAGTATTTATCCCGCCGTGCGCAACAAGTTTATCAAGAAATGTTTTATACCCTTGAATAACTGCCATTTGTGTATTCCACTCTCTTTTATTTAAAAAGGCTCCAACAACGCCATGATGCTTATCGTAAATGTCTCTCCAACCACGCTTCAAACCAAGAAGTTTGTCTGAAAAATGTACATTCACATTCTTTACAAAAGAATCTACGATGTGATGATTTTGATCAAATAAAAATGTTACATTTGCTCCATGTATATGGAGAGTTTCAGTTCCTTTTCCGACAAGATATGTCACATCGCTATTTTCATGAAATGGAAGTGGGTGTGCATAATGATTATCAAAAATATCGAGAGAAAATCCTCGGCTTGTATCAGCTTGGGCTGCTCGCCATTCATCAAATTGTCTTGCGAGACCAGGATTTTTTATTGCTTCAGCTGGATAATGTGGTCCGGACGTAAGCGGTGTTTGGTGTTCCATTCTTCCGCCGTGATCATGTACATTATTTATATGCTGAGCATTCTCCGCAACATGTTCAGCTGCTTTTGGTGCAACAGATTCTGCGACATGTGCTTCTGCAGGACCATGTTCTATAGCTCCATGATGCACTTTTGAAAATGCTTCGGCGTGTCCGTACTCGATTGGTGTAAATTTTGCATGTTCCCAAGGATGTTTTGGATTTGGTGTTTCTACTCGAGAATACTGCTTTTCTCCTTGAAGAATTTCGTGACCTTTTCCGACATGTTCCTGAATGAGTTGTGCATGATCATGTAATGTATCAACTTTTACACCCGTAGCCTCCGCAACATGTTCTTTTGCTTCTGCCATGTGTTTCAACGAATCATGTACTTGTGTTTGAGCATCCGGCACATATCCGTGATATAGATTTTTAGGATTAACGACTTCGACTGTTACATGCCCCGCAGAATCTGGATGTAAAATAAATTGAGTTTGATGTGTCGCATTTAAATGAACAAATGTTTGATCGCAGGCATCAGGATTTACAAATCCTTCTTTTAATGCAATTTCGTATGATCTATGCTGAACAAATTTATGGAGTGCTACCACATCATCAATCTTTCCAGTATAACCAAAGACCTTGGGATTGTCTGTTATTTGTCGTTCAAATGTATGAATCGCACCCTCACCATGATGTATCGTTGCTAACTCTTTTATATGTTCGAGCTGAGCCGTTGTTGCTTCATGTGCTGCTGCTGATGCACTTTCAGTTGCTATATGATGACCAACAGCGGGATGAAGCGACTGTAAAGCGTGATGCGACGCTTGAATATTCCCGTGAAAAATACCTTGCACGTTTTTTATAAAATCCTCGCCATTGTCTTTTATAAAACCACCTACATGACTCGCAAGATAACTATCAAGCCCGGTGATACCCAAAGCAGTCATGGTTGGACTCAAAAGCGGTGCGACTTTCAAAGCAGATCCGCCGAAAGCACTCCAAAAACCTTTTTTTCCTTCTTTGTGTTGAACAAACTCATCCTTGACTCCATGATACATATCACTTGCGGCACCAACGGTTATTTTTTGTGCGATATGAGATATTTCTTTTCCCATACCCGCTTTTTCTGTATCATTAAAATGAGCTTTATCATAATTTCGTGCAGCTTTC
>Ga0302186_10003604_pt1 | contig 11266 bp, 11 predicted proteins | sample II_Bog_E1_2_FD_198782 | JGI IMG/M metagenome (GOLD analysis project Ga0302186, IMG submission 198782) | Peat permafrost microbial communities from Stordalen Mire near Abisko, Sweden - II_Bog_E1_1 | ecosystem: Environmental > Terrestrial > Soil > Wetlands > Peat | place: Sweden: Abisko...
CTGAGGTTGTTGCCCGTGGTGTTCAGGAATTCGTCAATAAGGGTATAAAACAATTTTCTAGTTGGAAATGAAATAATTCCATCATAAGCCAAATTAAAACCCCTCATGAAGCCTATTAACGTTCAAATGAAGGAAATTTATGGATTTAAGCCAACAAATAAAGGACTTTATCATAGTCTGCATTATGAAAATATGGTGACTACCCTTGCAAAAACTCGACAAGGATTCAGGTAAAAAACGAATTTTTTTTCTTTTTTTTTCTTTTAATAATAAAGAGTCACAAACAATGTCGAGGAAAGAAAGAAAATAGCAGGGGAAGAATTGAAACTCTGGAATGATTATATAAATATAAGAAAGAACGAAATGCCTGAAGTTCTCTACTTCTTGATTTTATCTCTAAATATAATATTTTTTAGGAGTTCAAAATGACTAAAACCATGATTGGACATATGGAGGAAGTTTGGAATATGGTCAAGGTTTATTACTTTAAAAAAAAAAAAAAAAATAGCATTATTTTTTATATTAATAAGACAAGAGGAGAAGACAACATGTCTCCATCAAAAATTTTGGATTTTCATTATGTATATTGCAGATATACAAAATTTTAAAACTTTTTTTATTTAGGAATACACAAAAGCCTTCAAATTTGAAGTCCCCCTTGACCCTCGATGCATTGTTCAGCTAGTGCATCCCAGTATGGGGTATCTGTCATATTTACCTGTATTTAAATGTCAAACAAACATTAACGTTTATTCTTTTAGAATCCAATTTCTATGAAAGAATTGTTGGAAATTTATGAAATCAAGCTTATAGCATCTTACGAGAAATCATTAGGACAATCGCTCTTGGGAAATGAAATCAGTAGTTTGGCATATTGGAATTTCTACGATAAAAACAAAGAAGGCTATATGGCTTTTAAGAAGTTTGTGGATTTTTTAAAAGTAGAGAAAATTTATAAAAAACTTTTTGATTTGTTTTTAATTATTAACGTTTTTAAAGATGTTCAGACTATCATTGACTTATGATAAGTTGGCTTTTATGAAAGAGTTTAAATTCGGCTTGCAATATCATCAAAGTTTTTTTTTTTGATCTGAGCTAAAATTATTTTTTATAAAAGATGAAATTTCAAAGGATATTAGTGAAAACGAGGATATCATGAGATTCGATTTTTTCAGATACATATTTCTCGAAAGGAATTTATGAGCAGTTTAATATATCATTAGTTTAAAATGAAATTTTGATTTAAATCCAAGAATGAAAAAAATTAAATTCCTTTAAGGTGAAATTTAATACGAAATCGAAGGATTTCTTTAAGGAAATAAAACTAAATAACAATTATTCTTCAAGCGAAAAAATATTCACTCATTCTCACATTTTGAAGATTGAATTTCCCCTTGAAACAAATAAATTAATAAGTTAAATCAATAGAGAAAATACTCTTTGTGGAATTTCTGGGAAATCGATCTCAGGATATCTGATTTCAAAAGATTTTTTTAAATCTTCGAGTAATGGCTGAGAATGTAATTTAATGAACTATTTAAAATTGAACTTTATTTAAATCACAAATAATTAATTAATAAAAACCTGTTCTCTTAAAATTTGATTCATTCGATCGATAGTTCCAGCATGTGTCCAATAACTATCATGAACGGCAGCAAAAGTTATATTCCTAACAAAATTTAATTTTATGTTTTAATAAAAAAATTTGCAACTCTTTTCGACATTCAACGACTGTATACATAACATGTGTGGAATCAAGAGAATGAATAAAATTTGGAGGGAAGGCCGATCTTTGTTTAATTTTGTTAACAGGGAGCTTCAAAAACCAAGATTTAATTAAAAACCAAAATAAAATTATTTCTGACATTATCCAGATTTAAATCAACGACAACTTTCTGTATGATAGTTGAAATGCAATCACTTTCACTTTTTGATCTATAAGGTTGCACCACAGGTAATCTAAATCATACTTAAATATTAAATGTTGTGCAACTAAGTACCCAAAAGGTGTGATCCAACTAACAGGATTTTTTGTTTCTGCGACAAGTCCAGCGCATTTGATGAGCCACTTTTTTATTTCATGAGCTCCGCTGAATAAATCCTTGATTGAGTCTAAAGTCAACAAAGCAATATAATAGCTAGCTTCGTATGCGTCTCTTTCATCCTCATGCATGAAATCTTTATCTTTCAATTGCTTGTATATTTGTTTTCTCGCCCCAATAAAAGTGACCCCATAAACTGATGTCATAACAGTTTGTTTGACGACCTTTCGTTTAATATTCCCTTTTAATTTTTTAGCTATTTTATGGTATTTGCTTTCCGCATCCGCAGCATCTTTCTCCACCTTTCCAGAGATCATATTAGCAACATGAGTGTAAATGTCTCCTGGTCTTTCAAGTTTCATTAAATTTACTTGTTTCGCTCCTGCTTCATCTCTTCCCAAAGCAGCATAATGTTGGAGCCCATTACAAGACCCATCTTGATGAATGTGAATATGAGAGATGTATTCCTCTGGTTTCGGATGCTTCAAGGCAGATGTCAAATCAAACATTGCCGCCAATGTCTGCCAACAATCTTCAAACTCGAGCCATTGTCTGTTCTTCATCGGATCAGCTGCACATAATTCAACAACCCCCATCATTGACTCCACAAAACCGATACGTTCCGGAAATGATAACTTATCTTTACCCATTTTATTAGCTAGATGGATTTTTAGCCAATAAATGCCTTTTGGACCTAAAATATCAAATTTATTAAAAAGAATAAAATATTAATTATGACCTATGGGTTTTCCTTCAGAAAATTCAAGTAGACCTCTTGATAAATCTGCCCCTATGTGATTTAAATGGGGAGGCACTGGATAAATTCTGCCTCTGAAATCTACATTGTTTGGGAAATATATCTTGGAACAATTGGAATATCCTTTTGCAACATTCAGTTTAAGAATGAAATCGCATCGAAGTGAATGAATATCTCTCTGGGTTTGCATTTTTTTCATCAGTTTATATTTCTCTTTGCCGAAGGTCTCATCTATCTGATATTGGTAGACGTAATCATCGAAGTTATAAAATTTTCTCGGAATTTCACCAACTCCTCCTCCTTCCTCCCAAAGTTTTTCCACAATATCCAAAACTTTCTTATTGATTTTCCATGGTGTTTGGCTCAACAAGTCCAAAACATTAAAAATTTTATGCAAATCGGAATATTTCACAGAATTTTCTTGCATAAGGCTTTCCTGCATTCTCATGATATTTGTTGGTTTTTGATAATATCCTCCTATTTCGTAATCTTGCCAAGGCGCAGGTTTATAGATCATTGGTAAACATCTATCCAATTGTACGAATAAAGAGTTGTTTTTATCAACTTTGCTCATGATGTTCATGAGGAAAGTCTCATCCACATTCAAAACTCCCACATGTTGATTCTTTTTCTGGTTCGAACGAATATAACCAGGGCTCACCAAAGGTATCCAAAAACCATAATCGTTTTTAATTTTAATCGTTTCCTTCATGAAATAAACCATCAACGATCCGATTTTTATTTGAATATCTGGAGGGATACCAATATTACTAAATAACTCATTTGATAGCTTTTTCTTGAGAAGCTTGGTGGCTACTTTTGGTTGGTTTTTTTTGGTTTTTTCATCCATTATTTGATCCACTTCGGATTTTAAGTCTTCATAATTGCCTCCATCTTTGCTCTTACTTTCTTTTATTTCCTTTTGTCTTTGTCTTTCGTTCATTTTCAAGATTTCCTCTTCATAATCAAAAATCAATTGTGCGTTTGCTGCTCGACCGATCCCGTCAAACAGTATCTTCGATATTATAAAATAAGGATGAGTTGTTACTTGGGGATCGATATCTTGGTCATCTCTTCTTTGTTGTGTGAGCTTTAAAATACATTTCATTAGCTCTGTTAATGATAATAATGAAAGTTTTTCGCTTGAAATTCTTGTCAAATAAGACCCGTAAAATTTCCGATCCCCCTTTTGGTCCCCTGCCATGCATAAATCTTGTTCTTCCTTTATAACTCTCGTTAAATTTGGAAACCAATCAACGATGTATTTCCTTGCGAACTTGAGATTATAAGACAGTCCAAAATTCTGCAAATCTTCATAAACTGTTAAAAATTTTTCTATTGCGATCTCATTTGATTCATCTTCCAAAAGCAATTGTCTCTCGAAAAGATTCCTTGGATTTTCTAATTCCGGATGGGGAATTCCTTTAATTGGAAGCTTAAAGAACCAAACTCCGAAGGCTGATTGGCATATTTCATCATAAATTATAGAAATCAGCTTATTTTTCTTCTCATCATTTTTGTCAAAATTGTTATCTTCAATATCCTTCTTGTATTTTCCTAAGGAATTCTTCACTGAGGCAATCAAATCTTCAGTGAGATCTCCAGTGAGTAGTCCTCGGTTGGCTTTGTCTAGAAATTCCAAGACATTCTTAAGGTTTTTATAAATGTCGAATGCTGTCGAAAGATATGTGTTCTTTTGAGAAACGCTAGGTTTTTGGTCTTTCATTATAATTGTTTGGGCTTCTTTGTCGGATTCTTGAATTTTGATGAGATTACTTATTATTTTGGAACGATTGTCACCAGGAAACAAATCCTTTAGGAAAATCTCGATAGATTCCGAAAGCAGATATGCATTTAAAGAGTTCAGATAAACACTCGATTCACAAATTTCCAATAGAAATCCTAAAGAATTAATAAAATTTAATTAATTTCTTCAAAAATTTACCTGAGCTTATGTGTCTATAATCACGGAAAGTCGACTCTGAGTTTTGGATTATATTTTGGCCAAATTTGAATTTGGGGCAAAAATACAAAGGTCTTGGGGGAAAATCATTAAATTTAAAGATTTTTGACGGCTTCAATGCATTTCGGAAAAGGAAACGTGGTCTTGAAAGGAATTTTCTGGAGACATCGAGAAATTTGGCTTTGGATTTCAGAATGATCATTTTAATTAAGAAGAAATATTTACCTCAAATTAAAGATTCTAATTAAATAAGGATGAGGATTTTTGTTTTATCGGGATTTTGTAGTTTTTCTGAATTTTTAATTTTTTTTAAATACTAATTTGAATAAAAATTTCTAAATATTTCTCATTTTTGTTAGCGTTTTTTGGAAATTAATAATTTTAAAATTTATGTTTTTAAATTGTTTGCGTTTTTAAATAAGAAAAAAAATCCAATATTTCAAAAAAAAATCATTTGATCATGAAAAAGACTGAATTCGTTTCGGAAAACGGTATTGGTTATGACATTTTAAAAAAATACTTTCTTGGAGAAAACACCTGGTTCTTTACGATTTGGCGAGAGTTCGTACGAATTTTAGGAAAAATCTGTGTTTTTGCGTTCTATCTGAGCTTGATTACCTTTTTATATTCCTATTATTTTGATACTTGCAAACTTTATCACATTGTATATCGAGACACATGGTCAACAGTGGTAATTCTATTGATATAATTTAACAACCAAATATGATTCTTATTAAATAGGCAATGATTTTTTCAGGACTCATAATTTCCTTTAATGTTGTGTTCAATTATACATTTGCAACTTTTTTGTCCCCTGGGAATACAGAAAGTTTTAGAGTATATCTGATATTTGTTCAAAAAAAGTTATATCGAATAACTTTTTAATTTTTTCAAAGTCTTATACTAATGATGATTATGAAAATTTGAAGAACCGACTAGCAGTGGAAAGTTTGAATTTTTGCAGGAAATGTGAGTCATTCAAGCCGATAAAAGCACATCATTGCTCTATTTGCAAACAATGTATTATCAGAAAGGATCATCATAATGGTATAATCTTATATGTTGATGATTTTAAAGAGAAATTTTAGCTTGGATCAATAATTGTGTGGGATATCAAAATCATAGATATTTTTTACTCTTTCTTTTTTATTTCCAAATTCTGATTCTCATGAATTTGGGCTTTGCCATTCCAATCATCTTCAATGATTCTTTTATCGTAATGATAAAGCCATCTATATTGTTTGATTAACATAAAATGGATTATAGGTCTTGAAACCAGAGAGAACTTCGATTTACCCTTATGTGATAATCGGTTCAATAATATTTTACAAAATTGCTTTGATTTTATCGGTTTGGCAGTTTTTCTTATTTTACAAAGGTGAAACTACCAATGAATTTCTCACACGAAAATTAGACGTTATATAAATTTTTTTTTTTTCCTCAAAAATTAATTTTTTTTAGAAATATGAAGACCAGAAACATCAAAACAAATATTCATTTCGAGAGACTTTCTTCTCGATCTTTGGCACCAAATGGTTCCTTTTGATTTTCCTCCCAAGTATCCGAAAGCTCCCTTTCGATGGAATTAAATGGGACCCAGAAGAAGAAGTGGATGTTCAATATCTAACCTTACAACATCAAGATAACACTGGAGATTCAACTTTGGGTGTTCTCACAGACTAATAAAATTTATGTATAAAGGATAGTTCTTTAATACACAACGCAAAATAAAATTTCTGTTAATTCTTATATTTTTCTATATCCTTGTTCGTTTTGTGCCACGTTCGCAGGATGAATAAAAGTAGCCCCAGCTAAATTATTGTTGCTCATAAAATTGCCATTCCCTCTTTCACCTCCTTTATTCGGAAGCATTTGCATTGGCATTCCCATACCAGGCCCCATCATTGGCATCTGCCCTCCAGGTCCTAATTGTCCTGGCATCATTTGTCCAGGCATTTGCATTTGCCCTCCCATGGGATTCGAACCTTGCATTTGTCCAGGCATTGGTAGCATTTGATTAGGAGGCCATTGAGGATTTTTTTGATCAGGATTTTGGTTGCCTTGAAGCATAGGGAGGTTCGTAATATTGGATGGCAAGATGCCGGGGAGATTGATATGCGAAGGGTTGAGGTTGGATTGGATTCCTATATTTTAAAAAAATTTAGTGAATTTTAGAAATTTTTTTCAAAACCAGGATTCATATTAGGCATCATTCCAGGGATGTTGAAAGGCATATTAGGCATTAAAGGACGGGCGAAAGGGTTCATTGATGAGGATTTTAAATTTGGGTTGCCTAAGACTTTTGGAAAACAAAAGATAAGAGAGAAATTAGGAAATAAATATGACGGCCGGATTGATTTTGGTCTATAAGGAGCTGGTTGTAATATTCAATTTTGTTGTTTATGTGTTTTCGACCTCGACAATGTTGCTTTCGGCCACTTGGTGAAGAATGTGTTAGGTAGACTCCGCAATATTCACAATAAAACTTTGGCATTTGGATGAAATAGATTTATTTAAATTTCTGAAACAATAAACTGAAAATAAAAAAATAAACTAAAAAAATGGAATTTTTCCTGTTCTTATTTCAAAAATATAATAAATCCTGTTCTAAATCGCTTTATTTTTTAATTAGAAAATTTATCCGTCATTTGCGCTTGACTCTTTATATTAAATGATTTCAAACAAACTCAATAAGATACACTTCCAAAGCTGTCACAAAAAAATTGATGTCCCCTGCCAAAACTGTCTGATTTGAGATCTTTTCAGTTCCAAAAGCCTCATAACTACTCCCGAGGTTTGTTTTGGAGTTAAAATTTGCAGCACAATGATCTGACAAATAAAGATCATGTCCTTGACCAAAAGTTGGTCCACTACGCGAATCAGAATAAACACTAAAGAGATTTCCATTTTTTTCTTTAAATTTTAATTGATGAGTCAAACTGAAAAGAAATGCATTCCCATCTTGTCCCCATCGTGAATTTCTGTTCCATGGGATATAAGTGAAACCTCCGAAACGTTTCTTCAAATGTGATTCCACCAAAGTCAAAGTTGGTCCCTTATCATCACACTTCTTATGAAAATCATCACTTGAAAATCCGTCAGTTTTGCCGTTATATAGAAGTGTCAGTCTGATGGATTTCTTGGGATTTATCCAATCGTGAATGAGGTCGAATTCTTTTTGATAAAGGATTTCAGATTCCTCAAAAAATGAAGGAGTTGAACTAGAACTAACATGCTTTATGAATAATTGGGACATTTCAAACACTATTCCTTCCAGGTCCTTTATTTCATTTGTTGGTAAATAGAAATGAATGATTTTCTTGAAAACTTTCAAATTGAGTGTGAAATTAACCCCTTTGGAATCGATTTGGATCTGATATTCTTTTTTTTCAATGATGCCGATCATAAAATTAATGATTTCTGTTAAGTCATCAAATCCTGAGAAAATTGGATAGGCTTGAATGAATTCCTGGTGATTCTTGGAAGGATAGGTCCAATATATTAAGGGGTTGAACGGCTGTTTTATTTGGATTGAGAAATTTGAGTCCTTTATTGAGAAGATAAATGATAGTTCAACTCCATTCTTTTCATATATTGTTTTTGCAATTGTTTGATCCTTACAAGAATTTAAATGTTCTTGAGATTGAGTTGAAAAGGATTGGAGATTGAGGAAGACTATAATGAAAAAAAGGTGAAGGAAAAACTTCAGAATTTTGAACATTGACTTATAAAATTCAGAATTAAAAATTATAAAAAAAATAATAATCAGAAAATTTTGATTAGGAAGAAAAAATTTCTAATTTTTTATGGAAAACAATCAAAATAAAAAGTTCCAAAATATAAAGAAGCATTATCTGATTAATTTTAATTTTTTTAGTCATTTCTATATTTTACTAATCTGCATCATTATAACAGCAAGATTTATACATTATCCATTCTTTCTCTTCTTTTTCTTTTTTCACGTTGGATTTTAGCTTCAGTTTCTTAGTAATTTCCTCACTTTTTCTGATAAATTCATTAGATTTATCAATTTCCTTCATTTTGTAATATAAATTTCCCAACTTATGATAGGCTTTCGATGTTGCCTGGTCAAATTCTCCATAGAAATTTTGGCAAATTTCTAGGTTTTTCAAGTAAAACTCTTCAGTTTTCTTGGGTATATCCATTTTTAGATAAAGTTTACCTAATTGGTGGCATGCATTGGAGACCAACAAATGATTTTCACCATATAATTTCTTACATATTGCGAGTGATTTCAAATAAAACTCTTCTGATTTCTTATAATCTTGCATTTGACGATACAAAAGACCTAAATTATTATAAGATTGAGCAACATGAAAATGGATTTCCTGGAAGATTTTTTCTCTAATTTTTAAGCATTTTTTAAAGAATTCTTCAGCTTTCAAAAAATCATCTTTCTTCAGATATATGGTGCCTAACAGATTATAACATTGAGCCGTTTCTATACAATCTTCCCCTTTCAAATTTTGATCAATTTCCAAAGCCTTTGAAATATTTTGTTCTGCCAAATCAAATTGATTTTTCTCCCAATTCAACATTCCTATATTACTATATGTGATGGCAAAATACATATGATTCTGATTATCAGGATATAATTTCTCACATAATTTCAAACTTTTCTGAGAAAATTGTTCAGCGTCATCTAAAAACCTCAACTTGTGAAATAAATTACAAGATTGATTTAATAAAAAAATCTCTTCCTCGGGAGAAAATTGGGCATCCATATTTTTGGAATCTTCATAAATTGCCCAGGCTCGATCCAAATGATATTTCGCTTGATTTAATTTATTCACGCTCTCATTATAATTTTGAAAAAGTTGCTTATGTTCCTCGTATAAGTCCTTTAGTCCATTAATGGTAGCTCCTCTTTTTTTTTCTTTTTCGGCTCGTGATAGTTCAAAAAAATGAAATTCTTCTGTGGGTTTCAAATCGAAGTTAATTTTATCATCTGTTTTTTCAATTTTCTTTATCAAAGCAGACAAATTTTTGAAATCCATTCGTTTTTTGGGGTCCTCTTGAATCATATGATCTAGAATAAGGATCAATGTCTTATTTTCCTTAAAAAACCCATGTTTTTTAAATAAATCCGATAAATTTTGTTTCAAATCTTTCTTACCCAGAGTAAATTTCAACATTTTCAAAAATACAATTCCCAATGAATAGACATCTGAAAGAAAAGGATTATAAGACTCTTGATAATCTGGATCTTCTTCTAATTTTTTCCACAGTTTCAAAACTTCAGGAGCTACATATTTTTCCGAAATCCCAGTAATGGACTGACAAGTGATCTCATCATTTTTGCTTGAAATCTCACATCCTATTCCAAAATCCGAAATTTTATATAAAAACTGGTTTGAATCATTTTCATCCTCCACCAAAATCACATTTTCGGCTTTGACATCTCGTTGAGCAATGCCATTTTCTTGCAAAATGGCGAATCCATAGATTAACCTTTTCAAAACATAAAGGATTTCCTCTCCATTGTATTCCTTGCCAGCCCTTAAAATATCATCCAATGTGGCTATTCCACTCTCCATTTGCAGAATTATGGAAGAACATCTCTTTTCTCCTTCTTTTTGCTCTTTTTTGGGATCCTCAAAAACTCCATAATATTTTAGAAAATAATAATTAGGTTCCCTTTTGCTTATTTCCTCAACCTTTCTCAATAAATAGTCCTCAAGTTTTATTTGTTCTAATTGTTGTTCTTCTTCTTCAACAGTTGAGGTTTCATTAAAAAACTTCAGCGCAACATATTTTCCTATTACTTTATGGTAAACTTTTTGAACTGTTCCAAATCCCCCCTTTCCCAAAATTTCCAATGAAAAAACATCCTCATTATTAAATGTTATCTGGTCCGGATTTCCAATGCTGCTTTTTTGCAAAATGAGTTCCCTTTGTTGGATAAAATTTAGAATGCATTTTTCTAAATTAATGTAAAAGAAGTTCAGTTCTGAATAAAAAACAATATTTATAACTCTTTGTGATTGTGAAATTAGGTTGATTTTTTTCTTGTAGGAGATTTGAGTCATCTCCTTCTTGAAAATTTATCAGAAGGGATTTTTAGGAAATAAAATGAACCTTTGGTTTTAGAATTCTGTGATGGTTTTATTTTGGTGTTTGAACAAGAATTTTTAGCTTAATATGTATGAATTAGAAAAACACTACATTTTTTTACATTTTCGGCATAATGCTCCTCCCATAGTTTTTTTAAAAATAGATAATTCGTATTTTTGAAGAAAATATTTTATATTATTGTTATCGATTTAAATTAAAGCATTAAAAAAGAACGGATTTTTTTTGTAAAATTCCCTATTTTTGTTTTTGAAAATTTTCATTGTCACGTTGTCGCTTCAGTAAATTATTACATATCCAAAAAAGGATTTGAAATTTTTTTCATTTTTTTAAATTTTAATTTTGAAATATTAAAAAAAAAACAAATAGAATTCAAATTTCTAATAAAATCGAATTCGATTTTTAAAAAAT
>Ga0302186_10003609_pt1 | contig 11252 bp, 5 predicted proteins | sample II_Bog_E1_2_FD_198782 | JGI IMG/M metagenome (GOLD analysis project Ga0302186, IMG submission 198782) | Peat permafrost microbial communities from Stordalen Mire near Abisko, Sweden - II_Bog_E1_1 | ecosystem: Environmental > Terrestrial > Soil > Wetlands > Peat | place: Sweden: Abisko, Stordalen...
TTTACGACTTAAACCTTACCGAACCATGCGCCTTAGTGTTCGGCAATGAACATAGAGGAGTAAGTGAGTTAGCTTCTTCCTTATCTGACGGCAATTTTTTAATACCGCAGGTGGGTATGGTGCAAAGCTTAAACATATCTGTGGCTTGCGCAGTTACATTGTATGAGGCATTCAGGCAGAGATTGGCTGCGGGTAAGTATGAGCAACCCGCTTTTACTCAACAACAATTAGAAGGGCTTTTTAAGGAGTGGAGTGGGAAGTGAGTTAAATTCCCTGTCCCAACTTGTTAATGCCTTGAAGTTTATGTTTTAATTTTGTGTGCTAGTCTAATAGTTCTTTGAAGAGGGTTGGACATATTAGAATAAAATGATTTTAAGTTCCTGACGATAAATGTTAAATCGTTTGTTAATCAATAGCTTATTAAAAAGTTTGTCAGGAACTTTAATTTTTATTTTAATAAAAGGGCCCGGTAACCTAACCAAGCCCTTAACCAAATCATACATTTAAAAAACAACTACAAAAAATATAATTTATCAATAATTATCAGGGTTAAGTGGTGCACTGCTGGTTTTGGTACCATTGCCAAACGGAACAATAAGCTTAAAACCCACGTTACGGCCCATATTGTAGATTCCCTGTGTTGGGTTGGTAACAGTTATAGCATCTACCCCGTGATAGGTTAAAAAGTATACAGGGCGGCTAGTGTGATCGAAATAAGCAATATTCATCAGGTTAGTACAATTAATGAATAGCGAACATACTACACGCTTTGTTTTTTTGCTCACAAAATTTGTGCCCACACCGGCATTATATAATGTATAGGCGTAAGAAGGTAACTCATTATATTCTGCACTATAAATATCGTTCTGTGCCCAATAGTGCGCTAAGCCAATTTCTACATAGGTTGATTTAAGTATGGTGTGTTCTGTTGGTATATTGAATTTAACATTGGAAGTTAAACGTGGGGCAGGCGTGAACGGAACATACCGTGTTGAATCGGAATTGCCCTGGTTAAGGAAGATAGAATAAATGTAGGTGAAGCTATTATCTAATTCTATCCACTTTGCATTTGTGGGATGAATATTAAGATATGCCGAAACCCCTGCAATAAGCGCAGTATTAGCATCGTATTTGTATACGGGCTCTCCTAACTGTAATGAATCTCCTCCCAGTTTGCTGGGTATTTTATTGTCGAATATAAAATTGTTTATATAGTTACAAAACCCATCAACTTCAAAATTAATTTGTTTGCCATTATTGCCAAAGGCGGCATCCACTTCATACCCGCTTTCAGCTTTAAGGTTTGGGTTACCCAGCCTGTAAATATTAGCAGGATCGAGCTCATTGCTGGTCAATTCACTTATTGCAGGAGCGCGAAAGCTTTTAGCCAGGTTTAACTTTACATAGTTTTTGCCGGGTAGTTGATAAGATGCTCCAATGCTTCCGGAAATTCCGTTAAAGTTGCGGTTAAAAGCAGGGAATTGAGTATAGGCTCCTGCTGTACCTGTCGGAACTTGTATCTGTTCCTGCGTATTATAATTAGCCAGGTACATGGGTTGTCCTGTCATAGTTCTATAATCATAACGCAAGCCACCACTAACAGAAAGGTTTTTGTAATCTTTATTTAAAATGGCATAACCACCTATATCAAAATCGGTGTAATTAGGTATTTCAAAATCACCAATATATGGTGCAGTGGGTTCAGAGGCATTAGTCATAAATTCATACATTCCATTAACGCCCGCAGTAAACTTTAAACCTGAATGCTCGCCTTCTATTTGATATTTTATTGAATAAGGAATATCGTGTACAGTCATGTTTTCTGCAGCAATAGTTCCACTGTCTATTTCCTCGCGATGGCTTTGTGAATAACCAATATCTGCTTTGATGCTTCCCTGGCCCGCATTAAAACTATTTTGCCACCAAAGTTCATCATGATCTAAAACCTGGTACCCTGCTATATTTGGACTGTATGACAAAAAATTAGACCTGGTGGGATATAATTGTGGATTGCTTCCATCTGTTGTTGGCTGAGGAAAATCGAATTCAAATTTCCCCGTTGCACTGTCGCGGTTGCCATCAGGTATTTCGATTTGCCGCTGCAGAAGACTTATTGATAAGCGGCTATAGCCCCATTTCTCATTTAATCCAAGAACACCTCTTATATCACTTTGAGTGAAAGCTGTTCCCCAAACATAACCATCCTTAGGGTCCCAATAACAGTGAGCCTCTTCGCTACTTGCTCTTAGGTCCCATTCTAAATCTTTATTGTTTCCGCCAACATCTACTGAGGTTCCTATTAATCCGTTATTGGTTTGATATTCTCCGAGCACACTTCCCTGTATAGTTCCGTTTTCAGGAAAAGGTTCTGGTTTAAAGCTTACTACTCCAGCCATAGCATTGGCGCCATATTGTAAAGAAGCGGCGCCCCTAACAATTTCTGCATCATATATTACATAGGGGTCAATCAAAATACCATGTTCATCTCCCCATTGGAAATCTTCCTGCCGTTCTCCATCCATTAGAGTTAATACACGGTTATATCCTAGTCCGTTTATTTCTGGCTTTGAAACCCCCGGACCAGTAGTAACTTCAGAAACCCCCGGTTGCAATGCTATGGCATCAACAGCATTGCTTGAGGTGGATTGAAGAAGGGCATCATGTGTAACCATTGCTACTGGCACTGGCGATCGAAGTGTATTCGTGACATTACCTAATGATGTTATTACTACCTCTTGTATAGTTGAAGTAGAGAGAGCTAATGAAAAATTAAGCGTTGCCGGACCAATTATAGTAACCTGTTTTGTTGCTGTAGCATAACCCAGTAGTTGTGCTTGCACTGAATAAGTACCTTTAGGTACCTGTAATATGGTATAACGACCAACTGAATCTGTAGTGGCATTTAATTTAGCTTGTGGTAAATATATTATTACACCCGGTATTGTTTTTTTTGTGGCAGCATCAATTACTGTACCGCTTAAAGTTTGCGCCTCCAAATAATATCCGGACAATAATATTATCAGTAAAAAACATATTTTTTTCATCATTTAATTTTTAAAATTTATATTAATTGGTGCATTAATAGTATGTATGATTTAGAACACCGCTAAAGTGTAAGGGTTAAAAAACCTTACTCAAATACTATTATGTAGAATTTAGACTGGACTTTTAATAACTAAAAGTTATGCAAGTGTTGCAGGAGGTGCACGTGAACGGGAGTGGTCAAAAGCACCGGCAATAACAATTGACGGCTGGGGAACAACCACTAAACTTGATGAAACAAATATTGAAGGAACTATAGTAGGGTTAGGTTCTGTAAAGCCCGAAAATTGGAACTGAAGGATTTGGCAGTGTGTATGTTTAGGACTTATTGCCGAGTAAGTATGATATACATCAAGTGTATCAGTATGGTCTGTAAGAAGATGGAATGCCTCTTTGGGAACGAGCACAAAAGTGAACGTTAAAAGCAGTAAGCCGGATATATATTTATTCCATTTTGCCATAATAGCGCGGCAAAGATAAGCTATTTTAGGAAGTGAAGAAACTAAATAAGGTTACGCAGAGGCTACGCCAGTTTTTCCCGCGGAAGGATCATGGTTTTATTCTGATTGTTTTTTCCAATTTTTGAGGCAGAAGAATGCCTGGCATCTTTACTCAAATTAATATGGAAGGTTACCCCAATAGTAGAGGCAAAGAAAAGTATTGAAAATGTAATGGAGTGGATACGTTTCATAGCTCTTTTGTTTATTACACAAATGTATGATTAATAAGTAATACAGTAATAAAAGGCATAAAATAGTTGTTCACTTTATATTTGGATAATATTACTCTTCATTGCCAACTATTGACGATAAGTTAAATCAAAACTTGCCCGTTTTTTGTTGACAAAAAATCAAGCTGATACTATCCCGAATCAATTAAAATGCCTAATATCGCGCTCGATTTTAACAGTTGTCTGAATTCCAAAACTCAAATACTATTTTAATTTATGAAAAAGCTATTTTTTAGCCTGTTTGTTTGCACTTTTATTGTAGTTAATTTAACGGGTGTTGTAAAGGCTCAATCAGATGCCGACCAGATATCAGCCGATAATTTTAGCGGAGATGCTTTATCAAAACTTATACTTGCCGGTATAAATAGTATGCGTTGGAAAGCAGGAGATGATTCATTATTAGTTAATGATGTTTTAACAAAAGGCAGTAAATCACAAGCAGAGTTTTATGCCGACCGTAAACGCGCAGAAGTTGAGCCAGGCATGGCCGGTGATATTGTTAAACACAATGGGGGTACTAAAAAGGTAGATGAAATTGCTTTAGAGACATCAGTTAGCAAAAGTAAAACTACATTTTCATACCAACAGGTAGCTAATGATATACTTGACAAGATAAATAAATCTAAAAAGTTTTCTGTTATTGCAGTTAACCCTAAGTTTTTCTATACAGGTGTTACCTGTGCGCTGGATAAGGATGGCAAAAAAGTTTATATATCAGTAATAGAAGGAGGTTTGGATGCTCTTAACAATGGTACTAAGGGCCGCAAAAAAATGAAAGATAAATATTCATTAGCTAAACGCGGACTTTATCCTTATGATAGCAAAGATTGCAAGGCCTGTGAAAAATTTGCCCCTGAATTGGATATTTTACAACAACACATGTATTTGCAAAACAACCAGGTATTTCTTGAGTCAGATGATTTGAAAAAATTCAAGAAATTCTTTCATATGGAGAAAGATGGGTTGGCTGTTGATGTTGTTCAAAGAGAACAATATCCTTGTGATGGTCCAAATATTATGGACAACAATTTAAATTCGAAAGGTATTTTGTTGAAACCAATTTACCAGCAAAAAATATACGCTAAAAATATTTATGCTAAAGACAAAAAAGCAACTCAGTATAAAGCTGCCATAGCTAAAATACCAAATCGTAAGCTTAAAAAATTAGGTACTAATTTTGAATTGAACCTTGTTTATATTGCTAATAAGACCTGGTGCAAAACCATTACTCGTAAATATTTAGAGACTGGCGATCAAAAAGCATTTGTTCCGCTAGGCATATGGCCCGATACCGGTTATGGTGCAGATTTGAAGAAATATGTACCCAAACCCGAAAATCAAGTTATTGAATTTAATGTGCCTTACGAGCAAGGAAAAGCTACTTACAACCCTAATGATGTATCAGCATTTCTAAAAGATTTAAATGAGCCTAAGTACCAAATAAACGGCGTCACTATAGATTCACATTCATCTGTAGAAGGAGATTCATTGGTTAATGATAAACTACAGAAGGGCCGCGCAGAAAGTATTGTTTCTGCAATGCAAACCATTTCAGGTAAAAACATTGATAAAAAGATAACCACAAGTGATTCATGGGATATGTTCATTGATTCAGTTAGAGGAACAGCCTTTGATGAATATGCTAAAGATTCTAAATATGAGATCAAACAGGCTTTAAGGGACCCGGTGGTATTGAAAAAGCTTGAACCTATATTAGCTAAAGAACGCTTTAGTAAGATAAGTATGAATGTTACTTACGATATTACTGGTGATAATGAACAACCGTTCGTTATATCACAATATAAGAAAGCTATTGCCCAAAAGAACTCAGCTTTGGCGCTTTCTATACAAAAGTACATTATTCGCCAGGTATTGAATAAGCGTTATGATCCTAATCAACTTATAGCAGTTACTGTACCTGGTCAACTGCCGTTTGCATCACTTATAGTAAATGATATTTATGTGGATGATAAATTTAACCAGTTCGATACCATTTCACCTCTGATACAGAAAAAGTTTGATGACCTTGATAAAACGATGTCATCAAATGATTATGTGCACTTTAATAAGGTGCTATGTGATGTTAAGTTATCTGATTTAGGAGATGATAAGGGCATTAACGATGTTCAAGCCAAAATAAATGGTTTATACAGCACCAAGGCACCTCAAGGCATTTGTGATAATTTGAATCTTGAATACCAGTTCAAGATCATGGAAAAATTAGATACCTTACCACAAGGTACACCTAATCCACCTGTAGATCAGGCTTTAGAGCGTGTTAAGAAGATATACAACGTAACAGGTTCAGGATGGCAGGGTGCACTTAAGCTGGCTTATGTCTTCAACAAGCACAACGACCTTAATTTCTCTATGAAATTATTGGCTCCTTTTGCTAACGATACAAGTGTTAGCGAGCAGTTATTATTTACATATATATCAGTAGCAGCGCATTTCCCTGATCAGATATTTTCACGCAATTTCCGTATGGCTATGTCAAATGCAGCCACTAAGGATAAGAGCCGTTATTGCGACCTGTTTGGTAATCCATATTTGACGTTCCAGTTGCTGGATAACCCCTTAGTAAAACAAACTTATTGCAATACGTGCGATGCAGGAACTCCGACAGAAGATACTACGCCTAAAACTAAATTAGGTAAATTAAAAAATCAGATCAAAGTAAATATCCAGAAATAATTAATGTTTTATTATAATAAAACCCTGAAAGATCAAATCTTTCAGGGTTTTTTGTTGTTGTGTACAAAACATGCCATTGCCCCTGTCTCCTGTTAATAAATTAGATAATAGGTCGTTATGCATCTGTAGCTTAATTAGTAATTTCGCATAAGAATGAGAATAGGTATATTTTTTGGTGGGCCATCGCGTGAACGTGAAATAGCATTTGCGGGTGGACGAACAGTTTACGATAACTTAGACAAGGTATTGTTTGAGGCAGTGCCTGTATTTGTAGACTCGGTGGGTAATTTTATTCTACTTGATTGGCAATATATTTATAAAGGAAGCATACGCGATTTTTATCCGCCCGTAGAGTTTTTACCATCCACATTACATTCATTTCAAATTTATATTGAATCGCTTGGTAAGCTAAGCGAGGATGAAAGCAATAGAATTATTTCTAAAGTAGGTAAGAAAATTTTACCTCATGAATTTAAAGCGCATTTTGATTTCGCATTTTTGGCCCTGCATGGCAGGTTTGGCGAAGATGGCCAAGTGCAAGGGTTATTAGAATCTGAAGGCATACCATATAGTGGGTCAGGTATTTTACCGTCAGCTATTGGTATGAACAAAGCCGCGCAAAAGCGAATGATGGTAACCACAGGTTTTAATTCGCCAAAATGGTTAAGTGTAAAAAGAGTTGAGTTTATTAACTCCAAAGATGGCGCAGTAAGTATTCATAAGAATATACTTGATACAGTTGGCTCGCCTTATGTTATTAAGCCGGCCAATCAGGGCTCATCTGTCGGAGCATCTGTAGTAAATGACGATTCGATTAACTCATTTTATAAAGCCATGGGACGCGCCTTGTTTACTCGTTGGCTCGAAAAACAATTTTGGAGCGAGCTTAATGATGCTGAAAAAGTACGTTACATACGTGAGTTGTGCGATATTAGAACAGGAGTGGGTATACCGGTTATTATTAATAATACAATTATCTATCACCCTGAAGAATTAATTAAGTTCATCGATTCATACTTCAAATCGTGTGAAGCAGGAATTGTGATAGATGCTTTAGATGGCGAACAGGAAGTTATAGCAGAGGAGTTTATTGATGGCAAAGAGTTTTCGTGCATCGTTATACAAAATGAGAATGGTGAACCTGTGGCTTTACCCCCAACAGAAATTGTAAAAGGAAAAGAATTATTTGATTACCGCTCAAAATATTTAGCCGGCCTGTCTCGTAAGATAACACCTATTAATATACCTGATGAACAGATAGAATTAATACGCAAAGAATGTGAAAGGTTATTCAATTACTTTGACTTTAATGTATATGCGCGTATTGATGGTTTCATAAACCATCAAGGCAAAATATTTCTTAATGACCCCAATACTACATCGGGTATGTTGCCATCATCATTCTTTTTTCACCAGGCGGCAGAGATTGGGTTAAATCCATCGCAGTTCTTAACTTATATCATTCATCAATCGCTAATAGAACGGATAAGAACAAGTGCAGATGGCCATGGTTATAAAATTCTATTGACCGCTTTGGATAAAAAATTGGATGAACTTCAAAATTTAGCCAATAAGAAGACACGTATTGTTGTAGTGCTTGGCGGGTACTCATCAGAGCGACATATTTCTGTAGAAAGTGGAAGAAATATCTATGAAAAATTAGCGTCATCAGAGAAGTATCAACCGGTTCCTGTATTTTTAACAGGCAACGATGAGCATTTTGAATTATACCGCATTCCGATTAATATTCTATTAAAAGATAATGCTGATGATATAAAAGAAAAGGTATTGCATTTTAAATATCACCCGGTTATTGAAAAGATTAAACAACAGTGTTCAGCTATTACTAATAGGTTTGCTACAAAGGGGTATAGTTTTGAGCCTGACAAAATTTCTGTTTCTGATTTAACGGAAATTGCTGACGGGGTATTTATAGCCCTACACGGCAGGCCGGGTGAAGACGGGGCGTTACAAAAAGAACTTGAAAAAATTGATTTGCCGTATAATGGTTCAGGTATTGCCTCCTCTCAAATTACCATTGATAAGTTTGCTACTAACGAGTTATTGAGAAAAAATGGGTTTAAAGTCGCCGACCATTTGCAGGTATTTAAAAATGATTGGCAAATCAACACCAATAAATTCTTTAAAAAAATAATTGAGCGTTTCTCTTTCCCGTTTATTGCCAAGCCGGTTGATGACGGTTGTAGCAGTGCAGTAAAGGTTATAAAAAATGAGAATGAATTAATTGCTTATAGTGAACAGATGTTTCGCAATGAAGAAACGTTACTGCCTGAACTTACACAAGTATTACATTTAAAGCCTAAGGAAGAGTTTCCGCGAAAATCATCATTTTTAATTGAAACCTTAATTGATAAAGGTAACGCAAAACATTTTTTAGAAATAACCGGTGGTATGTTAACTTCCTTGGATAAAAATGGCAATGTTAGCTACGAAGGATTTGAGCCATCTGAAACCTTATCTGAAGGAGAAATATTGTCATTAGAGGAGAAGTTTTTAGCGGGGGAGGGACAAAACATTACACCTGCAAGATTTTCGGCACAGCCAAAAGAATATAAACAGATATCAGAAAAAGTAAAAGCTGATCTTAAACGGGCAGCACAGTTACTAAACGTAGAAGGTTATTGCCGTATTGATGCATTTGTACGTATTTATGAAAATGGCGAAGTGGATACGGTAATAATTGAAGTAAACTCATTACCCGGTATGACACCTGCAACCTGTATTTTCCACCAGGCAGCTATAAATCAGTATAAGCCTTATGATTTTATAGATAAAATTTTAGAATTTAGCTTTAAAAAACATGCCCTTGAAACAGCCTAATATATCTTTTGATGGGCTTATAGCTTTTGTAAGATCAAAAGTGTTTTGGTATAATTTAGCGGCTGCAATTGCAGGTATTATTTTATTCTTTTGGGTGGTATCGCTTATTCTTGATGTATACACCCACCATAATCAATCTCTATCTGTACCTAATTTGAAAGGATTGGCCTATAATGATGTTAAAAATGTTTTGGCTAAAACTGATTTCGAATATGCCATTAATGACTCGATGTATACCCCTGATAAACCACCCTTAACCGTACTAGACCAAACGCCGGAGCCAAACCAAAAGGTAAAGCAGGGACGTACCATATATTTAACTGTTAATTCGCGTAAGGCGCCCACGGTAAAAATGCCTGAGCTAAGGGACAATTCTTTGAAACAAGCTACGTTAATCCTCCAGAGTTATGGTTTAAGGTTGGGGCAAACCATATATCAACCCGATTTGGCTAAAGATGCAGTACTTGACCAGTTGTATCGTAATAAAAGTATTGCAGCAGGTGTACAATTGCAGAAAGGTACAGTAATTGACTTGGTACTTGGTGATGGACTGGGGCAAACTACAGTAGAAGTACCTGATTTGATGGGGTTAACCCTTAATGAGGCTAGGGGAGCCCTGCAAATGGCATCACTAAGCTTGGGTAACGTAGAAGCTGATAATACGGTTGGAAGTGATACTTTAACAGCTTATGTTTACAAACAAACCCCGATATTTGGCTCTATAACCGATACATTAAAAGCCGGGCAACCGGTGGATGTTTTTGTAACAAAAGATAAAACTAAATTACCGGGAATACATTAAAATAGAAATAATGAAAATTAATAAGACTCTACTTATAATAACCTTTTTATTTTTTTGCAAAGTTGCCGTTGGCCAGGAGCGATTAACCCCGTTGCAATACAACCCGGCATTAGTTAAGCATAGGCAGGGCACTCCCGCAATAACCACCAGGAGCGGAGTTGTTGATACTACCACAATAGGATTGCCATTTGTTGATGATTTTTCTTATAGTCAAAAATACCCTGCTACAGTGAAATACCCTAACTCAAAGCTTTGGGCAGATAGTGAAGTTTACATCAATAATGATTATGGTGTAAATCCACCTACTGTTGGCGTAGCTACGTTTGATGGGCTTAATAAATATGGATTGCCTTATAGTTATACTCCATTTAATTGGGGAGGGGCAGATACACTCACTTCTCGTTTATTCAATTTTCGCGATAGCGTTCCCGGTGATTCTATTTATCTTAGTTTTTTTTACCAGCCGCAGGGGCTTGGGGATTCAGCATTGAGTTACGATTCATTAGTGTTGGAGTTTAGAGATAATAACGGACAATGGGATGAAGTATGGGGCGATACAGGAAGTTCTTTAAGGCCGTTTAAGCAGGTAATATTACCGGTAAAGGATATAAAATATTTTCACCCCGGTTTTCAATTCAGGTTTCGTAATTATGCTATTTTGTCAGGTAATAACAACAATTGGAACCTTGACTATGTAAAAATGGATGCAAGGCGAAGTTATACAGATACTATTGTACATGATGTGGCATTTCAATATAATTCACAGAGTATATTAAAAAATTATACCCAAATGCCATGGGTTCAGTTTTATAATGATCAATCTAAGGAACTCAGAGATTCTTTTGATTTTTATATAATAAATAATTTTCCACCCCCTGATATTGAGAATATTAATGTTAATAATAGTGCATATAATTTAAATACAGGTAGTATTATTTACAATACCGTCACTCCTCCATCCTATAATATTAATCCCAATAGTTCTCTTAATATTTCCTTTCCAACTTTTTCAATTCCAACAAATATTTCATATCTAAATGATGTTGGCGATAGTGTTGCTGCAATAACTGTAAAAACTAATATTAAGGCTTTGATCCCAGATGTAAATCACCTTAACGACACCATTTACCACGACCAGTATTT
>Ga0302186_10003610_pt1 | contig 11252 bp, 10 predicted proteins | sample II_Bog_E1_2_FD_198782 | JGI IMG/M metagenome (GOLD analysis project Ga0302186, IMG submission 198782) | Peat permafrost microbial communities from Stordalen Mire near Abisko, Sweden - II_Bog_E1_1 | ecosystem: Environmental > Terrestrial > Soil > Wetlands > Peat | place: Sweden: Abisko...
CCTATCGTCATTATAATTAAAAAACATTAATTCAAATTCAGAATCAGATGTGATTTTATTATATATTTTGTTAATAGTGTTAATATGTTCTTCTGACAAATATGACATAATGTATTCATCTGAATCTGGTTTATCAGATTTTTTTAATTTTGACATTTTTTAAATATCCCTTACTAATAGTTTAGAGTATTATTCTTATATGGCTTATTATAATATATATTAATTTTTCAACTTTTTATATAAAAAATTATAAAAAATTTGAATAAACTACATAAAATAATAATATGAGATTAATATAAGTAAAGTCATATTATTAATATGTCATTTCAACAAAACACTGATTCGGTGTCTGCATCAGAAGCAGATAATAACAAAGCATATGCAATAGGAAAAATAAATGAGGATTATATACCAACAATTATAGAATTGCCGCATGTATCAGAAAAGGACAAAGAAAAAAATATATTTTCTGCTGATCCAAATCCATTATTTTCAACAAATATCGATATGCCAAAATTTTCATTGGGATTTCACCATTTAATTCATGTAAATAAAGATAAAATGGAACGGACAAAGGAGTTTGAAAATAAAAAAAAAGTATATTTAGTTATTTCTAAATTTGAACGATATATCGACAATTCAGAAATTGACATTGATAAATTAACAAAAAAGTATTTTGGGCTTGACCAAGATAAAAAACCAGAAATTTTATCTCGCGCTTTTTTTAAATTATGGGAAATGTTATTAATGTTTGATTTGGTATCTGTTTCAGATAATAATTTTATATCAGCGCATTTGACCGAAGGCCCCGGATCATTTATACAAGCAACAATGATGTTTCGTGATAAATTTGGTGCTAAAAATGCCAATACAAAAAATGACAAGTATATCGCCATTTCTTCAAATCAGGACAGTGATAATAAACATGTAAAAAAAATAGAAAAATCTTTTGTGGATTATTATTCTAAAGAAAAACCTTTAAGAATAATACAAGAGTCACAATATTCAAAAAAGGTTAATTTTATTACTGCGGATGGTGGTGAAAATTGGAGCAATGACAATATTCAAGAACAAGAAGCTATAAAACTATTGTTTTCACAAATAACGAATGCAATAAAATTGCAAGCAAAAGGCGGAAATTTTGTTTGTAAATTTTATGAAACTTTTACCCAAACCTCTGGAAAATTATTAAATATTCTAAGTTGTTGTTGGGATAAAGTTTATGTTGTAAAGCCATTAATGAGTAGCAAATCAAAATCAGAAAAATATGCAGTATGTACTGGTTTTAAATACGCTGATTCAGATAAAACTCTAGCATCAATAATATCAAAATTAGATAGTATTTTAAAAGAATCTGCAAAGACAAAATTAAATATTGTTGATATTTTTCCAAATTTTACTCTAGATAGAGATTATACATGTGCATTGACAAAAATTAATACTGAAATAGCAAACAAACAATTAATATGTATTAATGATATGATTAAATTCATTGATGCACAAAACTATTACGGCGAAGTCTATAAACAGAGACAAGCACAACAGGTTGAAGCTGCAAAATATTGGGGTGATAGATTTTTAATATCAAATATCGATAAGGACAAAAATATAATAATTAAACAAACATTAGATACTGCACAATATTATTCAAGTTTAATCACTCAATTAAAAAATCACTTAAAATCAAGTTAAATTTTTTATCTTTTTTTATTTTATAAAAATGTCTAAAAGAAAAGGGCCAGAACAAAGTGCGACATTGTACAAAGTTGGTACAAAAAAAATTGGTACTGACCAAAATAAATGGATAATTGTCCAAACTTCGAATGGTATCAAAAGATGGCAACTATATAAAGTTGTTTCTTACAGCAAGAAAACAAGTAAGAAAACAAGTAAGAAAACAAGTAAGAAAACAAGTAAGAAAACAAGTAAGAAAACAAGTAAGAAAACAAGTAAGAAAACAAGTAAGAAAACAAGTAAGAGGTCACGCAAAAGATACCGCAAAAAGTCTAGTAGAGAAAATTCTAAATCGATTGCTATTAAATTAGGTGCAAATACTAAATCTTTTATAAAAAAAGAAAATTTAGGACTACGTGATAAAATTTATATGATTCATGATAATGGAGGTCGACCATTCAAAGTTATTGTAAACAGCAGTAGCGGCATATTAGTTTATACATCTAAAAAATGGGCTGATGACAACATGGATGATATGTATGATAAATTAGTGCTGACAATTACAAAATTTATTGGGTATTGGCCTGGAATTGACACAAGTGCATACCAAACATTTAATGGCAACTCATTACTAATTAAAGAAACACCTACATCTTACGTTTCGATTGGATGGTATATTTATAGATTTGAAACGCCAGAAGAAATAAATGATTATATATCACCTGTTGGTAATTCTGATGTGCCTTATCCAGTTGCATATAGTGAGAACCACGTTTATTTTATGTTAGAAAAAGAGTATGTGGATAAAAAACAATTATCAACATTACCAACACCTGCAAATGCTGAAGAAATATATGGAGAATTTTATGGACATATAAATAAACAAAATCAAAAAATGATGAAAAAAATAAAATTCAAGAAAGCAAAAACACTTGTCAAACGGCGTTTTTAAAAAAGTAAACACGAATTTGTATAACTAGACAACCATTTGTCTAAAAGTCAAGCTGATACGTGGAGTTTTTATAGAAGCCATTTTTGGTAGCGAATGTTTCCAATGACTATTTAATGGATCATGCATAACAATACATGATCCATGTCCTAATATAATGTCCATTTTATCTTTTAATTTCTGTAATAACAATGGGTATTTTGCATCAAAACAAAACCTACGTTCTGCACCAAATGAAACCCCAATTATTGATGGATTGAGTTCTAAATCTCGAACATCATCATGATGAGGACCAATATAATCTTCGCCATTTTCGTATCTGTTTATGAGTACAAAATTAGATTTTTTGCCAGTTGCTATTTCAACAATAGATTTTATTTCTTTTATAGTTATACCTACAATATCATTTTCATCGTTCCATGATTTGGCGTTAACTTTAATGCCTGAAAAATTATAATATGTGTTTGGATCGCCATACGCAACTTGTTGTCGTGGAATATATCTGTATTGACCAGCAATGAATATTTTCGATTCTTCAGCTGTATTATATTTTAAATTTGATTCTAATAGTTGAAAATATTTGTCTGCAGCTCTTTTGTTAAACATATTTTCAATATATGTTATATGAAAATTGTCTCTAATCGACCATAAACTACGCCATACTGGTAATTGTTTTGGCTTTTTTTGTCCGAAAACAAAAGGGGGTTGTGTTTTAGATAAAATTTGTTGACTTGGCATTTAGCAAAATATTAGTATAAATCAGTATAAGTTAATATGATTTATACTGATATATTTTGATTTTCATTATTTTTTAAATTATTTTTTCTTTTTTTGTTTATCAATATTTGGATATACAAAATCATTCGCAAGCTTTTCACCCAATTTACGTTCTTCGTCCTCGAAATTTAATTTATTTTTTTTTACACCATGTAATGTTTTTAACATTGTAATTAGGGTCGAAATATCTGAACCCGAAATCAATAATTTTAAAATAGAGTAAAAATTCATGGCAAATGTTGGAAATTTTTTTTCAATTGCATCAGCATATAATTTATTGTCTTTACCATCTTTTAATGCTAAAATTTCGTCTTGATTCATGAATTCTAATATTTTGATAATTTCATGATTCAATACTTGAATATCTGGTATATTGACTTTATCAGGTTCTTCATCTGCATAGTTTATAACTTTTGCATTTGGATTGTTTTGTCTGAATTTTTCAACTTCATCATACGAACAGAGTGACGACATTATTTTTTATAATATAAAGATTTAATATATGAATATAAAATTAAATCCTTATATTTACACACTTTGTTTTTAATTTTTTACAATTCTTTCTCATTATCCTCTTTTTCTTTTTCTTTTTCTTGTTTAAAAGTCAAACGTAAATATTTTTCTTCATATTTTTTTTGAGTTTGAATTTTATATTTTTTGGCAATATATTTTATTTTATCTAGATCACAAACCAATGTTTGCAATTTTTTAAAATAAGGTATTGTATTTACATTATTATCATTGCATTTTAAAATAAGTAAATTGTCATTGTTTAAATTTTCAAAACTTGTTATTTTATTATTTGAACAAAATAATTTTGATAACAATGGATAATTTGGAATTGTTGTTATTATATTCGAAGAACATTCTAAATATACTAATGAATCTGAATTATTTAATTTGCATATATTATTATTATCACAAGTAATACTTTTTATAATTGGCATTGGACTTATATCTATAATTTGGTTTTGAGAACAGTCAATATGCACAAGATTTAAATATTCTGGAATAGATCTTAATTGATTTGATTTTGCATTTAATTCTACAAGCATAGGATAACTATCTAAAACTTCCAAGAAATTCGCAGAACAATCCAAATATTGTAGACATGGTTGAGATGATATTTTTTTTAATTTATTGTTAGAACACAATAATTCAACCATTTTTGGATAAATTTCTGCAATTTGTTCTAATTGATTAAAACTGCAATCAATATGTGTTGCAATATTATATTTTTTAAATTTTGTAATTTGGTTATGTGAACAATTTAATTCTATTAAATTATCAAGATTTAGAAGTTCGACAATTGAATTATTATTACATTCAATAAATTTAATATTTTGGTGCGCCTCTAAATTTTTAAGCATATTTGTTGAACAATCCAATCGTTCGAGTTTTGAACATAATTTTATTTGATTAATATTTGTTAATTTATTATTTTTACAAACAAATTCTATTAAAGATTTTGGTAATGTATCGATAGTTTCTAAAGAGTTGTTTGAACAATCAATAACTTCGAGTGCACAAAAAGAATCAAGCTTTGGTAATGATCGTAAAGAATTTTCAGAAATAAATAAATACTTTAAATTTTGTATAATTTGAAGAGGAATTGTTTTTGGAAACTCGGATAAATCTATATTGCTCAAGTCTAAAAATATACTGTTTTCTTTGTTAATTGAATCTTTGCACCTATATTCAACAGTGTCGAGGTTCATATTGTAGAGATTTTCAGTATCTTCATCGTACCAATTTATTTGATCTGGATCTAAATCTCGATATTTTCTATATTTTAAATCATTGCTATATACTGTATATTTTCTTTTTTCCATCTTATATTATAGATAAAGTATAAAAAAGTTAAAATATATAAAACGAACACATTTTTTAATAATGAATTGTTTTAGAAATTATAAGAAATTATTCTAAATTTTGTTTTTTAATAATTTCTTGCAACAATTGATTTTTTGTTTTTTGACGAGGTTTGTTATCTTTTGTTTCAACAAGAGAAATATCATGTTTTGTTGCATATTCTTTAATATCTTCTAGTTTTGATTTCATATTTGGAACATTATCTGTGTTTACCGCAACAATTGGTGTTGATCTTACAGGCTTTACTGGTTTTTTTTTGATGACTTTTATTTCGTCATCTGTTAGACCAGCATCACTCATTTTTTCTGTATATTTTATTGGATTATTTTTTTGAACAATAATTTTTTTTAATTCTTGTTCATCATCATCGTCGTCGGAATTTTTGTCAATCAAATCATCGATTATTGGATCAGTAATTATTGGATCAGTAATTGTTAGATTCGTAATTATTGGATCAGTGATTGTGATATCAACAGCTTCTTTTTGAACAACTTCCAAGATTTCGGAAATTTCAACACCATCTACAGGCTCTAGCACTTTCAAATCTATTTTTTTGCTTAATAACAAATCTAATGATTGTCCTGTTTCACCAACACTAAATATTTTGTCTTGGTTTACAAAATCATGAATTTTAAAATAGTTTTTAGAATTTGTTATAACATGTTGAATATTATCACTAGAAAATTTTGTTATTCGTGCCTTGTCGTAATACAATAAACTATAAACATTATCATTTAAAAGCAACCATACATTCATTTTAAATTTATCGAATTCAGGTTCTTCGTAATATATATGTATTTTGTTAGAGCTCGTATCAAAAATCCAGATGTTTAAACTTAAATAGATTGAGAAAAGTTGTATAACATCATCTGTCACAGTATATGAAATTAAATTTTCTTTAACTGTTTTCTTTTTCTGTTTTAATGTTTGTAATGATGGAAACACCATTGGATCATTTAAATCCTCTTGTATTCTTTCAATAAATCGCTGAATATATGTTATTTTGTCATCTGTTGGTATGATATCAAAATTAGATTTTGTGCTAAGTGATAAAGCACTAAAAAAAGAAACATTGTGAATTTTAGAAGGGTTTCTTTCTTTCTCTAAATTTATATCAATTTTTGAATTATACTCCGTAACATCATTTTTGGATATTTTTATTTGTATTAATACAGATTGACAAAATACTAAATCCAAAATAGAATCAAATACATTATTGATAAATTCATTTCCATTTTCATTTTCATTTTCATTTTGAACAACTAAAGATAAGGATTTTTTTTCATACAAATCTTCTTTTTCTTTTTTTTTTAATTTTTCAAACGTCAAGTCTTCAACTATTTTAATTGGAGCATTCTTTTGTCTTTCTGCAATGGTTGTTGTTTTTTCATTTGGACTATTTTTATTTTCTTCTTCCGCACATTTTAAAACGAACGAGACTAAAGTTTCAAGTGATATTTTTGACATCTTAATTATAAGCTGTAAATATATGCTTTTATTTATGTATGGTTATATTTTAAATATAATCATGCAGATCATATACAATTAAATAATTTATAATCAATTTTTTATTAAATGACTTTGGGGGCTTTATTTGATTTGTTTGATTTATTTATTTTTGGTCTGTATGCGATATTCTCTTTTTGAACTTCATTCAAAATTGGCGAATCATCTGGAGAATTTGATTGAGATTCAAATTTACAATAAATAATATCAGTATCAACTTCCGTTATTGCTTTATCATAAATTTTTCGTTTAATTAAATTTTTTTCTTTATTTGAAAATTTTAATTTCGAATTCCGTTCAATATTTTCTGTGTGATTTTCAACATTATTTTCATCTGCATTATTATCTAATTTCAATTTAGAATTTGTTGTTTGTACAACAGAATTTGAATTCAAATCTTGATCTGTTGCATCGTCTGCAGATAAAAATGATTCCGACAAACATTTTTCATTTACAGAATCTTTATAATAATGGTGTGTCTTATTAGTTTTGTATAAAAACTGGTCTAGTTTGTTATATGTTGCATCACTCAATTTATGAAAAAACATAAAGATGCCATTACTATTTTCATTATATCTTGCATCTTCTGAACTTATCAATTTATATATTTTTAGAATATCTTGCTTACTTTTGACTTTTTCTATCTTTCTCGCAAGCTTTTTTTTTTGTTCGTGTGTGAACTTTGTAGTCATTATATAAATACTACTATATATTATTAGATAATATTTAATTTAATTAATCTTAAACACAACACAAAAATTTGAATAAACATCATTTAAACAAATAATAGTAAAACTATTCAATACACAAAGAAAATAAAAGAAAAATACAATGATGTCCAATACGAATACTAATTCTATTTCTCTTTCTCTTGTTTCTGCACATGAATTTGGAATAACCGCAAAAAAAGATACTGAACATAGCGATTGGTATCATCAAGTCGTCATAAAGTCGAATATGATTGAATATTCGGATGTTGCAGGATGTTATGTTTTATTACCATATTCGTATAGTATGTGGGAATTTTTACAATCATTCTTGAATTCAGAATTAAAAAATCGTAATGTCAAAAATACATACTTTCCATTGTTTGCAACTAGACGAAATTTAGAAAAAGAAAAAGAACATATCGAAGGATTTGAACCAGAAGTAGCATGGGTTACAAAAGTTGGTTCAACTCAAATAGAAGAACCAATAGCAATAAGACCAACTTCTGAAACAATTATATACCCAACTTTTGCACGTTTAATCAGATCACATTCTGATTTACCATTGAAATTTAATCAATGGTGCAATGTAGTTCGATGGGAATTCAAAGATACAATTCCTTTTATTCGATCAAGAGAATTTTTATGGCAAGAGGGGCATACCGCACACGAGTCCGAAAAAAATGCATTAACAGAAGTAATGGATATAATATCATTATATAAAGATGTATATGAATCACAACTAGCTGTACCTGTTATTTTAGGAAAAAAAACCGAAAAAGAAAAATTCGCTGGTGCATTATGTACGTACACAATTGAATCTATAACACCTGTAAATGGCAAAGGTATACAGTGTGCAACGGCCCATTGTTTAGGACAACACTTTTCAAAAATGTTCGATATAAAATTTCAAACATTGGACGGAATTCAAGATAATGTATGGCAAAATTCATGGGGTTTTACGACTCGTAGTATTGGTGTTATGGTCATGACGCATGCTGATGATGCGGGTTTGGTTTTACCACCAACAATCGCCCCAACACAAATAGTAATAATACCAATTTATAATAAGACAAATAAAGACGCTGTTTTAACATACGTGCAAGAATTGTTTAATACTTTGAGAAACCAATTTAGAGTTGAGTTAGATATAACTGATCATAGACCAGGTTGGAAATATAATTATTGGGAAAAACTAGGTGTCCCTTTACGTATAGAAGTTGGACCACGAGACTTGACAACTAAAAAGTTGACAATTGTAAAAAGGCATAATAGTGCAAAATCAGAAATTACAAGCGAATTGTTTACAACAGATTATGTTAATAATTTATTAAAATTAATTCAAACTGAAATGTTTGAAAAAGCTAAAAACATCCAATCCAAACATTTATCTTATCCAAATTCAATAGATGAATTTATACAAAGAATTGAAAATAATTGCACATGTTCTATTTTATGGTGTGGAGATGAAAACTGTGAAATTAATATTAAAGAAAAAACTGGTGCAAAATCGTTATGTATGCCAACAGATTTCGCATATAAACTTCAAATACAAGAGACTGATATATGTGTAAATTGTGCTAAAAAGGCAATTGTTACTTGTTTATTTGGTAAGAGTTATTAAAATGTTGTTATAGTTTTTTTAATCATCTTCATCTACAATATATTTTTTGATCCACAAATCATTTTTTTCATTTATAAGATTAGTTATTTTTGTTTTTGATTGATTGAATATTTTAGGATTTTCGCTCAAAAAATAAAAAAAGTTTTTTACAGAATAATGATTTTTTATAATGTTGTCACAAATATTTTGATAAGATAAACAAAAATCATTTGGGATCTCACTTACCAAATATTCTTTTGTTTCAAAAACTTTTGTCAATAATTCTTTGTCTCCAGAATCATTTTCAGTAATATTTTTTTTACGATTTATTCCTATTATATATATTTCATTACTCCATATATTGGAATATGATTTAAAAATGTATATATGCTCATAAATTTGAGTACACACATATAACAATGATAAAAATAGATCTGAAAAATTGTTTGAAAATGTTTTTACTATAAAATTACCACCAATTTTTGGCATTGCTAATGCATAAATGAGCTGATATGACCCAAGTAATAAAGTGAACTCGCTAAATGTTTCTCCACAATCTGATATATATGTCTCGTCCAGAATATTTTGTTAAATAGTATTTAAAATTAGCAATATCAGTTATATCACCAGTTTTTTTTGGCCCATAATCCCAATTTTTTGAAGTTTTTGCTATAAATTTATAACTGTCACCAAGTCCATTCTCAAATAATGATTGAGCAGTCCATTCATATCGAACATTCATATTTTGTAACCAATAAACAATGCTGTTGACGAATGCGCCAGGTGCTTCACATGTATGGAATCCTGTTATAGTTTTAGTTTGATTACGAGTCAAATTGTCAAAAAAATCTGTATCAACAAGTATTTCACGCATTTTATTCCATGCTCTACTAACATATTGCCCGTTAATATTAATTTTATAATCTGACAGTAATTTTTTATTTAATAATTTATAATTATGGTTTATAAATAGTTCAATATTTTTGTACAAATCATTATTTGTGTTTACAATGTATTTATATATTTGTTCTGATGTCGAGTTTAATAGTTCGAAACTTTTTTTTAAATCAGAATTTATTTTTAAATTTGTATAAAGACTATTATTTTGAAATGGTGTTTTTATATTAGATTTTGAATTCAATAAACTATAATATGATAAAGGTTTATCTTTGATTTCTTCGTTTAACATAAAATTAAAATAATTTTCAGGATTTTTATTAAACCATTCTTTTAATTCTAAATTATGTGTTTGTGCGTATAATAATGCAAAATTTATGTTTTTTTTCATTATTCCATCTATGTATAATTTGTTGTCTAAATTTTGGTAAATATCCTTATAAACATATAATAGTTCCACTTTGTCTTCATACGAATTTGCAAGATCTGATATATATTTATTTTTAAAAATTGCTAAATTCGCAATATCTTCCGATTTTACTAAATCTAAATCATGATTTATAAATTTATTTTCATAACCTCCAGTTGAATCAATTTTATAATATTCATCATTTATTGCGTATAATTTTTCCAAATCATTTTGTGTCATTTTTTTGGGGGCATATTTTCGAAATACAACAAACATAAATTCTTTTCGAGTTGCAAACTGATGATCCAAGAGCAATCTGTGTTTTTTGAATAATGACGAGATGTAATTTACGGTGTTTAAAACAATGTCGTTATTAATGTTTGGTATATACATTATTATGCTACCATTATCACACAGATGTTGTATTCCTAATATAAAAGCAGACAGCCATGATTGAAAACTAGAATTATTTCAGTTTGTACTTTGTTCTACAAAAATATTTAAATCAATTATTATCAAGTCATATTCTTTTAGTTCAGTACGAAGCTTATCAATATATACATTTGTTAATGGCTTGTTTATTTCAGTATATTTTAGGTCAAATCTATCTAAATATTGTTTGGTTTTGCCAGCTGAATTGGTTGAATTCGTTGAATTTGGAAAATACGTATAAAGTAAAAAATCAGTGTCGATATTTTGATACTGTAATGTATTTCTAAAATAATGATTTTTTGAGATGAGAAGTGTGTTTTTTGATTGTAATAATTTATAATTATACAAAACATCATACAATTTTAAACTTATACGATGTTCAAATTTATATTTTATTATAATATTTATATCTATCTCACTATTTTT